>OLPK01001773.1_pt1 | contig 11855 bp, 8 predicted proteins | sample 1672261 | NCBI WGS metagenome assembly OLPK01 (sample SAMEA3136665, study PRJEB25190) | human gut metagenome
GGGAGCGAATAACGGCTCGGAGGTACAGATCCTTTCCGGATTGAAACCGGGCGATGAGGTCGTGACCCGTGGCGCTTACCAGATCAAGTTGTCTTCCGCTTCTAACGCGATACCGGCTCATAGCCATAGCCATTAATAGGAGGGACGTTGCATGTTAAATAAGATAATTTATTATTCATTGCACAACCGGTTGGTAATCTTGGTTTGTGCGCTATTGCTGATGATCTGGGGTACGTACACGGCGTTTAATACGGACGTGGATGTGTTCCCGGACTTGAACGCCCCGACGGTCGTGATCATGACCGAGGCGAACGGTATGGCTCCCGAGGAGGTGGAACGCTTGGTGACATTCCCTGTGGAGACTGCCGTGAACGGTGCGATGGACGTGCGGCGTGTACGTTCCTCGTCTACCACCGGATTCTCCGTGGTTTGGGTAGAGTTTGATTGGGGTACGGATATTTACCGGGCTCGTCAGATCGTGTCCGAAAAACTGGCTGTCTTGGGTGAGAGCCTTCCCGAGAACGTAGGTAAACCGACCTTAGGCCCGCAGTCATCCATCTTGGGTGAGATGATGATTCTCGGTTTGACCGCCGATTCCACGTCTTTGTTGGACTTACGTACGATCGCCGACTGGACGATCCGTCCCCGTTTGTTGTCTACGGGCGGTGTGGCGCAGGTTGCCGTGATCGGTGGCGATATTAAGGAGTACCAGATCTTGTTGGACCCGGCTCGTATGAAGCACTACGGTGTAGGGTTGAACGAGGTGTTGGATGTTTGTCGGAATATGAACCGGAACGCCAATGGTGGTGTATTGTATGAGTTTGATAATGAGTATATCATCCGGGGAGTCTTGTCTACGTCGAAGGCGGAAGAGATCGCTCAGGGTGTGGTGAAGACCGTGAATGAGTATCCGGTTACGCTGGGTGATATCGCTACGGTTAAGATCGGCGGTAAAAGCCCGAAGCTGGGAACCGCTTCCGAGCGGACAAAGCCAGCCGTGCTGATTACCGTGACCAAACAGCCGGATACGAGTACGGAGAAGTTGACGGAGAAGCTGGACGAGATTGTTGTCGATTTGCGGAAGAACTTGCCGGCGGATGTACATGTCTCTACGGATATATTCCGCCAGAGTCATTTTATCGATAACTCTATTAATAATGTAAAGAAGAGCTTGTTTGAGGGTAGTTTCTTCGTGGTGATCGTCTTGTTCCTGTTCTTGATGAATATACGTACGACGGTGATCTCGTTGGTAGCCTTGCCGTTATCTTTGCTGGTCTCTATCATCGTATTGCACTACATGGGATTGACGATTAACACGATGAGCTTGGGAGGTATGGCGATCGCTATCGGTTCCTTGGTGGATGACGCTATCGTGGACGTGGAGAACGTGTATAAACGAATCCGGGAAAACCGGCTCTTGCCTCCGGATCAGCAACGCTCTACCTTGGAGGTGGTTTACGACGCTTCCCGTGAGGTACGTATGCCGATCTTGAACTCTACCTTGATTATCGTGGTGAGCTTCGTGCCCTTGTTCTTCTTGAGTGGTATGGAAGGCCGTATGTTGGTTCCGCTGGGTATCGCTTTTATCGTGGCGTTGTTTGCTTCTACGGTGGTGGCGCTTACCTTGACCCCGGTGCTTTGTAGCTATTTGCTGAACCGTAAAGCGACGGGAATGAAGGAACTGCGTGAGGCTTGGATAGCCCGGAAGTTGAAAGTGGTCTATAAACGGGCTTTGGAGTTTGCGTTGGCTTACCAGAAATGGGTGCTAGGTACCACGATCGCTTTGTTTGTGGTCGCCTTGGTGATCTTCTTTCATTTGGGACGTAGTTTCTTGCCCCCGTTCAATGAGGGTTCTTTTACGATCAACGTAAGCTCGCTTCCGGGAATTTCCTTGGACGAGTCGGATCAGATCGGACGCCGTGCGGAAGCGTTGCTGTTGCAAGTACCCGAGATAAAGACTGTGGCCCGGAAGACCGGTCGTGCGGAATTGGATGAGCATGCCTTGGGCGTGAATGTTTCCGAGATCGAGGCTCCTTTCGAATTGCAAGACCGTAGTCGGGATGAGGTGATGAATGATGTCCGCAAGAAGTTATCTACGATCAGCGGCGCTAATATAGAGATCGGGCAACCTATTTCCCATCGTATCGACGCTATGCTTTCCGGTACGGAGGCGAATATCGCTATCAAGCTGTTTGGTACGGACTTGAACCTGATGTTTACGGTCGGAAACCAGATCAAGGCCGCTATCCAAACGATCCCGGGTCTGGTGGACTTGAAGGTAGAGCAACAGATCGAGCGTCCGCAGTTGACAATCACCCCGAAACGTGAGTTGCTGGCTAAATATGGTATTCCCCTGCCGGAGTTCGAGGAATATATCAATGTGATGTTGGGTGGAGAGGCCGTAAGTCAGGTGTACGACGATGGCAAGAGCTTCGACCTGACCGTGAAGACCTCCGACGCTAGCCGTGCCACGATGGATGATATTAGCAATCTGATGATCGATGCCGCCGGACAGAAAGTGCCGCTAAGCTACGTGGCCGATATCCGTTCGGTGACCGGTCCGAATACGATCAATCGTGAGAATGTGCAACGTAAGATCGTGATTAGTGCCAATGTATCGGAACGTGACTTGCGAAGTGTGGTTAATGAGATACAGGATCGGGTAGAGGCTAATATCCGTTTGCCGGAGGGATACCATATCGAATATGGTGGCCAGTTCGAGAGCGAGGCGGCGGCCAGCCGTACCTTATTGCTGACGTCATTGATGTCGTTATTGGTGATCTTCATGTTACTGTACAATGAGTTCAAGGACGTGAAGGAGAGCGGCGTGATCTTGTTGAACCTGCCGTTGGCGTTGATCGGTGGCGTGATTATCCTATGGCTTACTTCCGGCGAGATCAGTATCCCGGCGATTATCGGTTTCATTTCCTTGTTTGGTATCGCTACCCGAAACGGTATGCTGCTGATCAGCCACTATACGCATTTGCGTGGAGAGGGAATGGGATTGCGTGAGTCCGTGATACAAGGTTCCCTAGACCGTTTGAACCCGATCTTGATGACGGCGTTGAGTTCCGCCTTGGCGTTGATCCCGTTGGCGTTGAATGGCGATCTTCCCGGAAATGAGATCCAAAGCCCGATGGCGACGGTGATCTTGGGTGGTTTATTAACCTCTACGTTCTTAAACGGATTCATCATCCCGATTGTTTATCTGATAATGAACAAGAATAAAGAATAAGTTTTATGAAATCATATATTATAGTCGCCGCCTTGTCTGTATTGACAGGCGGCCTTTCCGCCCAGACTTCTATAGAGGACGTGCTCCGGAGCGTGGAGGCGAACAATAAGGATTTACAGGCGAACAGCCAGTTAGTCCAGTCGCAGAAGCTGGAGGCGAAGTTGGATAATAATTTGCCAGACCCTTCGGTCTCTTATTCGCATTTCTGGGGGAATAAAGAAGGGATGGGATTCACGGGCGAGTTCGTGGCTTCCCAAAGCTTTGATTTCCCGTCCGTATATGTCCGGAAGCATAAGCTGACGAAGGCGAAATCCGCGGGTTTGGATCGTCAAGGGATGGCTTTTCGTCAGCAAATCTTGTTGCAGGTGAAAGAGGTTTGCCTAGATTTGGTGCTGTTGAACCAGCAGAAGAACCTATTGGATACCCGTCTTAGGAACGCCGAGCAACTTTCCGCTTTTTATGCGACTCGTTTGGAGAAAGGAAACGCGAATATCCTTGAGACAAACAAGATCGATCTGGAATTATTGAACGCCCGGACAGAGGCCCGGATGAACGAGACTTCCCGTATTGCCAAGTTACAGGAGCTAGCTACCCTGAACGGCGGTATCGTTATCGAGTTTACGGATACGGTTTACGCCTTGCCGGATAGGGAGGTGCTTTCCTTTGATGAGCTGCGGACGGAGGCGATACAATCCGATCCGCAATTACAGACCTTGCGTAGCGACCAGACGACAGCCCTTCGGCAGGTGAGCGTGAATAAGGCGAAAGGTCTGCCCGGCTTTGAGTTAGGGTATCGTATGAATCCCGCCTCGGGTGGAGAGCGTTTCAATGGTTTCTTGGTAGGAATCACCATCCCGTTGTTCTCGAACCGTAATAACGTGAAACAGGCGAAGGCTCAGGCCCGCTATACGGAGATGCAGTTGGAGAGCGCTTCTTTCACGGTAGAGAATGGGTTGAGGCAGCTATATGACCAGTCTGTCTCCTTAAAGAAATCTATCGATGAATATAAGGATGTGCTGAAAAGGCAGAATAGCTTGGTCTTGTTGAACAAGGCTATGCAGGCCGGGCAAATCTCTATGATCGAGTATTTCGTGGATGTGACGACCTATTACCAAAGCGTGCAAAACTACCTGCAATTGCAAAACCAATACCAAAAGGTCATGGCGCAATTGTATAAGTATCGATTATGATAAGGAACACAACTGTGTTTTCTCTTGAACACAGTTGTGTTTATCCACAGATACAGTTGTGTTTTCTCACGAACACAACTGTGTTTTTACGTTCTCTAAGGATAGCTTAAAGTCACGGATCAATTCTTTCATCACCTCTTCCACGGATAATTCCTCCCAGAATAAAGACGCTACCTGTCCGATCTCTAACTCGCCTTCCTTTAGGTCGCCCTCAAAGATTCCTTTCTTGGCACGTCCTTTGCCTAACAACTCACGTAATTCTTCCACGGACGCTCCCCGGGCTTCCGCTTCTTCCACTGCCGTAGCGAAATCTCCTTTTACCAGACGGGTAGGAGACAGTTTCTTTAATAATAACTTCGTATCGCCTTCCTTAAGATTCAAGCATAGTTTCTTGAAATTCTCGTGTGCCGAGCTTTCTTTGGTTAGGGCGAAACGAGTGCCTATCTGTACGCCGTCGGCCCCTAGTGCGAGTGCCGCTAGCATCGCTTGACCGTTTCCTATACCTCCTGCCGCCAAAAGGGGGAGAGAGGTCGCTTTCCGGACAGCGGGGATCAGGCACATCGTAGTTGTTTCCTCCCGTCCGTTGTGCCCGCCGGCCTCGAAGCCTTCGGCAACGATGGCATCCACTCCGGCCTCCTCGCATTTCGTGGCGAATTTAGAGCTGCTTACCACGTGAACGACCGTCATGCCATGATCCTTCAAATACTTTGTCCATGTTTTCGGGTTGCCGGCGGAGGTAAATACGATCTTCACTTTTTCCTCCACCAATATCCGCATCAAGGTATCGATTTCCGGATACATCAGCGGGACATTCACGCCAAAAGGCTTGTCGGTCGCCGCCTCGCATTTACGGATATGTTCCCGGAGCACTTCCGGGTGCATGGAGCCTGCCCCGATCAATCCTAATCCACCGGCGTTACTAACCGCTGAAGCTAGCCGCCAACCACTACACCAAACCATTCCCGCCTGTATGATGGGATACTGAATACCAAAAAGACTACAAATTCGATTCATATTTATTTTGTTATTATAAGTTTTACGAATCTATTTTCCCCTAGTCCGTATATCCGAATCCAGTTGTAGAGACGGGGCGTGCCCCGTCTCAGCACCGACTGATAGTATCTTTAAGTTACCATTTTGCTGGGTAGAGACGGGGCACGCCCGTCTCTACAACTAGGTATAAGGATAAACGAACTGATAGGTATATGGATGTACGAACTGAGGTAATAGATTCATTATTTCCTAAATTTGAATATATCGCTAAAATTAGTGAACTATTTTTAGAAGAACAACAATTTCTTTGTCGAGGTTGTTGAATAGGCATATAACATTAAAATATAAGAGATATGCCAGAGAATATAATGAAAACGTTATGGGATGAGAGCGATGATCTTCACGATGAGACCATGTCTACCAATTCGGTATTGTCGGATGATTACACGTCTAATGACATTCAAGATTTACAAGAAACGATCGAAAATGAAAATATCGAGGACGGTATAGAGAGCGATTCGATTGAACATTGAGTGAAAGCATATTGGGTCCCCGAAGGGAAGATCTCCCTCCGGGGATCTTTTTTTGTGTGAATTGTGAAAATCTTTTTCCGGATTCTAAATAATAACAATTTGAAATAGAATTGTAACGCAAAACTTCGTTATCTTTGTCCATTGTAATTCTAATATAACAATGGCATGAATAAAACGCTTATGGCCGCAGGTTTAGCGGTTATTTTGGGAGCTTGTTCCTCCTCAAAGAAAAGCGATGTAGCGGAAGGCGCTACACCCAATCCGTTTTTTGCGGAGTATACGACACCGTTCGGGGTGCCTCCGTTTGACCAAATAGAGGTGGCTCATTACAAGCCGGCTCTTTTGAAAGGCATGGAAGAGCAGTCGAAGGAGATCGAGGCGATCGTGGCAAATCCGGATGCGCCGACATTCGAGAATACGATCGTGGCCTTAGACCAAAGTGGCGAGTTGCTTACTAAAGTAATGTATGCTTTCGGTGGCCAATCCAGTGTGAATACCACGGACGAGATCCAAGAGCTCGAACGTGAGCTTTATCCCCTTTTATCCAAACATTCGGATGATATCAGCTTAAATCCCAAGCTTTTCGCCCGGGTGAAATCCGTATATGAGAATCAGGCGAGCTTCCATCTGGATAAGGAACAGAAGAAGTTGTTGGAGGAAACCTATAAAAGCTTTGTCCGGGGAGGAGCCAATCTGCCGGAGGATAAGCAGGCGAAGTTGCGTGAGCTGAACGAGAAGATATCCATGCTCCAACTTACTTTCGGACAGAATACCCTGAAAGAGACCAACGCTTTCCAATTAGTGATCGATAATAAAGAGGACTTATCCGGCCTGCCGGAAGACGTGATCGTCAAGGCGGCGCAAACGGCCCAAGAGAATGGTCTGGATGGTAAGTGGGTGTTTACCCTCCATAATCCGAGCGTGATGCCTTTTCTTCAATACGCCGATAAGCGTGATTTGCGTGAGAAGATCTTCAAGGCGTATACGAATCGTGGCAACAATAATAATGAGAATGATAATAAGGAGGTCGTTAAGCAGCTGGTTACCGCTCGTCTGGAGAAAGCCCGATTGATGGGATATGAGGATTATGCCGCTTTCGTATTGGAAGAGAATATGGCGAAGAACGAGAAGAACGTGTACGACTTGCTCGATAAGATCTGGCCGTCTGCTTTGGCGAAAGCGAAAGAGGAATTGGCCGATATCAACGCCGAGATCAAGAAGGAAGGTGGTAATTACGAGGCCGAGGGCTGGGACTGGCGTTATTATTTCGAGAAAGCCAAGAAAGCGAAATATAACTTGGACGAGAACGAGATGCGTCCTTATTTTGAGTTGGGACATGTACGTGAGGGCATCTTCTATGTAGCCAATAAATTATACGGTATCACGTTTACTGAGATCAAGGACATCCCGAAACCGGACCCCGACGCTCTCGCTTTCGAGTGCAAGGATAAAGAGGGTACGCATCTGGGCGTGCTGTATATGGATTTCTTTACCCGCCCGGGCAAAGGAGGTGGCGCATGGTGCGGCGGTTACCGCTCACAAACGTATAAAGATGGGAAACGGGTAGCCCCGGTGGTTACTACCGTGTTTAATTTCAGTAAACCGGCGGAGGGACAACCGGCGCTTTTGACGGCCGACGAGACCGAGACCGTATTCCATGAGTTCGGTCATGCCCTACATAGTTTATTCTGCGACGTTCATTATTATGGCGTGTCCGATGTGCCTCGTGACTTCGTGGAGCTACCTTCGCAAGTCGATGAGCATTGGGCCGTAGAGCCGGAGGTATTGAAAGTGTACGCTAAACATTACCAGACCGGCGAGGTAATACCGCAAGCCCTTGTAGACAAGATGATCAAGAGTGGCAAGTATGGACAAGGCTTCGCTACGACGGAGTATCTGGCCGCCTCTTATCTGGATATGGATTATCATGTATTGAAAGAGATCCCTGCCGATTTGGATATCGAGAAATTTGAGGCGAAGGTCTTGGGCGATCGTGGTCTGATCCGTCAGATTCCGTCTCGCTATCGCTCCACTTATTTCGGACATACGATGGAAGGTGGATATACAGCCGGTTATTATAGTTATATCTGGGCGGAAGTGTTGGATTGCGACGCTTTCCAAGCTTATAAGGAGACGGGTGATATCTTCAACCCGGAGGTTGCCTCTAAATTCCGTAAATACGTACTGACCCCGGGCGGCATCGACGACGCTATGGACATGTACGTGAATTTCCGTGGCAAACAACCTAGCATTGATCCGCTGTTGGAGAACAGAGGGCTAAAATGAGCAGAACAATTCATAACTCATAAATCAAAAAATCAGTAAAGATGAAACAATTAATTATGGCAGCAGGATTAGCCGTTATGCTTACTGCCTGCGGTACTTCCGAAAAGAAGACCGTGGAGGGGGAGAACCCGTTCTTTGCGGAATATACCACCCCGTTTGGAGTTCCACCTTTTGATCAAATCAAGTTCGAGCACTACAAACCGGCCCTATTGCAAGGCATGGAAGAGGGACGTAAGGAGATCGAGGCGATCGTGAATAACCCGGAGGAGCCTACGTTCGAGAATACGATTGTCGCTTTGGATGAGCAGGGTGCGTTGCTTAGGAAGGTCCAGATCGTTTTTGGTGGACAGAATAGCGTGAATACGAATGATGAGATGCAGGCGTTAAGCCGTGAGATGTCGCCGCTATTGTCAAAATATAGTGATGATATCAACTTGAATCCGAAATTATTCGCTCGTGTGAAGGCGGTATACGATAAGAAGGATGAGTTGGGCCTCGATAAAGAGCAAATGAAGTTGTTGGAGGAGACTTATAAGGACTTCGTTCGGGGTGGCGCTAATCTTTCCGCTGAGGATCAGGCTAAATTGCGTGAGTTGAATAGCAAGATCTCCATGCTACAGCTTACTTTCGGACAGAATATGCTGAAAGAGACGAATGCTTTTAAATTGGTGATCGACAAGCAGGAGGATCTTTCCGGTCTGCCCGAGACCTTGATCGCTAACGCCGCTCAAGCGGCCAAGGATGCCGGGATGGAAGGCAAATGGGTATTTACCTTGCAGAACCCGAGCGTGATGCCGTTCTTGCAATATTCCGATAAACGTGAGTTGCGTGAGAAGATGTTCAACGCTTATATCAACCGTGGTAATAATAATAATGAGAACGATAACAAGGAAGTGGTTCGTGATTTGGTTGCCGCTCGTTTGGCGAAAGCGAAGTTGATGGGCTATGATGATTACGCTTCTTTCGTGTTGGAGGATCGTATGGCGAAAAGCTCGGATAAGGTCTATCAATTGCTAGACGAGGTTTGGAAGCCTGCTTTGGCGAAAGCGAAAGAGGAATTGGCCGATATCAACGCCGAGATCAAGAAAGAAGGCGGCAATTTCGAGGCCGAGGGCTGGGATTGGCGTTATTATTTCGAGAAGGCCAAGAAAGCTAAATTCAATTTGGATGAGAACGAGGTTCGTCCTTACTTGAAGTTGGATAATGTGCGTGAGGGTGCTTTCTATGTTGCTAATAAGTTATATGGTATCACGTTCACCCCGATCCGTAATATCCCGTTGCCTTATCCGGAAGCGCAGGTTTTTGAGTGCAAAGATAAGGATGGCTCTCATTTAGGTGTTATTTATTTCGATTTCTTCCCTCGTGCCAGCAAGCGTGGTGGCGCATGGTGCGGTTCTTATCGTCCGCAGGCTTATAAGGATGGCAAGCGTGTGGCTCCGGTCGTAACGATCGTTTGTAACTTTAGCCAGCCCGCTCCGGGACAACCTGCGTTGTTGAGCGCTGATGAGGCGAATACATTGTTCCATGAGTTCGGGCATGGTTTGCACGGCTTGTTCCGTGACGTGCATTACTCCGGTGTTTCTGGTGTTCCTCGTGATTTCGTGGAGTTGCCTTCACAGGTTATGGAGCATTGGGTATTCGAGCCGGAAGTATTGAAGGTGTACGCTAAGCATTATCAGACCGGCGAGGTGATCCCGGCCGAGTTGATCGAGAAGTTGGATAAGAGCGGTAAGTACGGACAAGGTTTCGCTACGACGGAGTATCTGGCGGCTTCTTATCTGGATATGGATTTCCATGCGGTCAGTGGTGATGCGGCGGATAAGAAAGTGATCAAGTTCGTTGACCAGACGAATAATGTTCCGGCCAACTTGAATGTGATGGATTTCGAGCAACAGACGTTAGGCCGTCGTGGTTTGCTGAAACAAATCCCTTCCCGTTACCGTACGACTTACTTCAACCATACGATGGGTGGCGGCTACACCGCCGGCTATTATAGCTACATCTGGGCCGAGGTATTGGATTGCGACGCTTTCGAGGCATTCAAGGAAACCGGCGACATCTTTAACCAAGAATGTGCCGATAAATTCCGTAAATATGTCCTGACCCCGGGTGGTATCGACGACGCTATGGATATGTACAAAAACTTCCGTGGCAAAGAACCGGGTACGGATCCGTTGCTGAAGAATAGAGGACTGAAATAATCTAGAAATGGAGATTTTATAAAGGCGGACCGGTTGGTTCGCCTTTTTTTGTATATGCTCAGCCTCCCGGATCTGTATTACATTTGCTAAGTTTTATCACGTAAAAATAGCGATAGTATGGAGAAAAAGGATTTAGTAGAAGGGATGAGGTTGTATATCTATAAATTGCGTGTGGATGGGCGTTATTCCACGGCGAAGAGTTATCAGGATGCATTAAACTCATTCATGCGGTTTTGTGGGTTGGAGGTAATTCCCTATATCTATGTCAATAAGGAGAACCTTCGGCGTTATCAGGCCTTTTTGTTGAACAAAGGATGTACATGGAACACGGTGTCGACCTATATGCGTCGGATCCGCTGTGTGTACAACATGGCGGTGGAGGAAGGGCTGGCCCCCTATATCCCTTATTTATTTAAGGGAGTTTTCACGGGTATAGAGAGCAAACGCAAAAAGGCGTTACCACAGGATTTATTACGTTCTCTGATGACGGCCCCGTTAGATGATCCGGAACTGAGAAAAACACGGCAGGCATTGTGCCTGATGTTCCAGTTTTGCGGTATGGCATTCGTGGATTTCGCTCATCTGAAAAAGGAGAATGTCCGGGGTGGGGTTTTGGAATATAAACGCCAGAAAACGGGTACTCCGATGCTTATAGAGGTACAATCTACCGCATGGGAGTCGCTGAGGGAACTGTCAAGTGATGTAGGTAAGGACTCACCCTATTTGTTTCCTTTCTTGAAGGGGATGAAAGTGGGAAAAGAAGCCTATAAGGAGTACACTTCCGCTTTGGCTCATTTTAATCGGAACTTGAAGAGGTTGGCGAGAGCCTGCGGTGTGTCTATCCCGATCACCTCATATTCGATCCGTCATTCTTTTGCGATGATTTTGAAGGAACAGGATGTCCCGATTGAGATGATCAGCGAACTATTGGGCCATAAATCGATCAAGACTACACAAATCTATTTGAAAAGTTTCTCGTTGGAAAAGATGTCTGCGGTGAATAAAATTTGTTTTGAGAGTGTGTACAATCATGTACCGAAAGTAGGGTAAAGGGAGTAGGCTACTTGGGGAGTAGCCTATTCTTTCACGGCGCAAATGTAGTAAAAAATAACTAAAAACAAACAAACAAATCGGCTTGTTTAGTCATTCTAGGCGTTTGACCCTTTCTATTCTTTGATTTTCCCATTTTATCCTAGACGTATAGACATGGTGATGCGGGCAAGATGAATCCTTGTTCTAGGTATCATTCCACCATGCCTCATAATCTGTATATGTATTCCTGTAGAGACGGGGCGTGCCCCGTCTCATCCCTTCAAAATGGTATTTAAAATTACTCCCAGACGGTGGGAGACGGGGCATGCCCCGTCTCTACAACCGGGTAATAACCATTCTCCTACCTTTTTACGCTACTCCCCAA
>OLPK01001793.1_pt1 | contig 11734 bp, 5 predicted proteins | sample 1672261 | NCBI WGS metagenome assembly OLPK01 (sample SAMEA3136665, study PRJEB25190) | human gut metagenome
TGGCAGAATAAGGCGTGATAAAACAAAAACATCTTTGGAAGAACAGGCTGAAGCATTGAGAAAGATTATCGCAAGTAATAGTAAGACTGTTAATGAGATATTATCAGGAAATAATTCGACTACCGGAGGAAGTAGTAATAGAACACTGGAAGATACAGAGTTTAAATCGGCTATGGATTTGAAATTGAAAGAAATGGAAACCGCACATGCTTCAGAACTGGCCTTATTGAAAAAGCAAAAGTCGGAGAATGAGCAAACAGAACAGTTTTATAATCTCTCCGTGATTAGCTCTGATGTTGTATATTATCAAAAACGCATTGATAAATTGCAAGAGTTTTTAAAGAAAGCCGGAAGCGATAAGATCAAAGCGGAAATCAATAAGCAGATAGTGGAAGCTCAAACAAAACTATTAGATATTGAAACAAAGCGGGAAAATGAAGTAATCTCGGCACTTCAAGACAACCGGAACAAGCGTCTTAAGATTGAAGAACAATGTTATATAACTCAAAAAACAGAGTTAGAGAAGGCAGTGGCCAAACAAGCTATAACGGAGGAGCAATCGAAGGCTCTTCTCCTTTCCATTGAGACCCATTATGCGGATAAGCGGCTGACGATTCAAAAAGATTATCAGAATGATGTTTTCTCGCTCGAGATAAAGAATGGATCGACTAAGGCAAAAGCCATCGAAGAAGCCAACAATACTGTATTGGATGCAGACCTAAAAGCAGCTCAAGCACGTGCGTCCCAACAAAAAGCATTACAAAACCTATTGAAAGACTTTAAGGGACAATTTAATTTAACCACTGTAGGAGAAGAGACCGAGTTGCAAATAAAAGTCTTAGATTCCGTTTATAAGGCGAAGAAGGAAATGGCTAAAAAAGATGGACTGGATATGACCGAGCTAGATGCCGCTTATGAAAGAGCCAAGACAAACATCGTGAGGCAGGAGGAAGACAAACGTTACCAAATACGTTCACAATATGGGCTAGTGTCCATGAAAGAACAGTATGAGAAAGATATGAAAACGCTCAAGGAGCAATACCGACAAGGTTTACTTAATGAGAAAGAATATCAACAAGCGAAACTAAAGATCAAGACCGATTACCTAAAAAAGAGTGTTGACACATATTCCAATATGTTCTCAGGAACAATATCTGCTTTGCAAGAGGCTGAGATCGCAAATATAGATGCCAAATATGATCTTGAGATACAAAGAGCCGGTGATAATGCAGATGAAGTCACTCGTTTGGAGAAGGAGAAAGAGACGAAAAAACTAGAGATACAAAAGAAATACGCAGATGTACAATTCGCCATCAAGGTATCCGAGATTATAGCGAACACCGCTGTGGCCATCATGCAGGCATTTGCCCAATTAGGACCAATCGGAGGCGCTATAGCGGCGGCTATGCTCACCGTTACCGGGGCGGCACAAATAGCGATAGCTAATGCGGAAAGAAAAAAGATCAAGAATATGACTTCTGGAGGAAATTCTTCCTCCGGTTCCTCTTCCGGAGCTCGTGTGGCATCTACATCAGGATACTACAACGGAGGATTCACCGGCAACGGTGGTATACTTGAAGTGGCTGGTCCCGTACATCGAGAAGAATACGTTACACCGGCATGGCAATTACAAGATCCGGTTTCCATGAACCATATCCTAGCCTTGGATGCCATCCGAAGACAAAGAACAAGCACAAATCCTCTTCCCGTCAACGGATTCGCCAACGGTGGATACAATGGACGCTCGGATGAAGAAAATGTAATGGTTTCAAGTAATAATCCGGAATTACTCAAAGTACTCACACAGCTACTTATGCTATTTTCCGAACTAAGAGCAAAAGGCATGAGGGCCTATATCGTTTACAGCGATATCGAGGCCGCTCAAAAGACTCTGAATAAATCCAAAAAGATAGGAGGCAAATAAGATGGATATCATTCACGAATCCGGCAAGGCTTACGACCTAGGAGACATCCAATTGGCCTTATCCCGGATGAACCCGTTCTTTAACGATTACGGAGAGCAGAGCTTACCGGTAACACTCCCTCCCACGGACAGGAATAGGGAACTACTCATCTATCCGGATAACATGGCCGGGATCAGCAAGGCCTCGCAGCGGATCAACGCCATGATCCAACACGGGGTATTCTCCATTCCCTGCCGTCAAGCCATCCTGTCGGCGAACCGGAAAACCGGGATCGAGACCAGCTTCTACCTCAATACCGGAGCGTTCTACGAGAAAATCAAGGATGTACCGTTATCCACGGTCTTTGAGGACAAGGTTATCAAGTTCGCGTCTGTCAGCGAGGCGATATCCTTCTGCCGGAACCTGTTCATTACACATGACGACCGATTCGCCTTGTTCCCGGCCATCCTAGAGTCCGGTTCTTTAAACGCCACCGGTGATCCGGGACCGGACGGATATCCCCGTCTTTACAACGACGTGGAGCGGACGGAGGTAGTCGATGAGAAAACGATCCGGTTGGCTCCGGGATTCTACATATCCCCCTTCATCCGTGGATTGCATCTATTGGAGGAGATATTCGCCTATCTCGGCTACACCTTGGAGGACTCCTTCTTTTCCCGCACCACCCCATTCAAGGACATGGTCTTTCTGAACAACACGATCGATACGATCGTAAGGGGTGAGATCCGATACTCCCAGATCGTCCCGGACTGCATGATCAAGACGATACTGGACGTATACCGGTATAAATTCTGCTGCGAGTTCATCCCGGACGAGACCCGCAAGACCATCTGTATCGTGCTATTCGATGAGAACCTGAACGAGACACCCTCCTGCGACCTCACGGATCGCGTAGCCGGTAAATACACAGTCAACCATCCCTCGAGCTTCAAGCAGTTAAAGCTTACCTGTGACCGGCTCACGCCGCCGGAAGAGAAACAGGAGAGCGAGCGCCCGATGCCAACGACGGGAAGAGCCACGGGGAACGAGAACGAGGAGTTCAGTACCTTGGTAGACCTATTAAAGAAATACCCGGACGTGGAGTATAACCAGATATCGGGTGAGTTTGTCCGGAGAGGTTACAAGGGGATCACGCCGGTCACGCAACGGATAGGTCTGGTCACGATGGATTATTACGCCGGCGGGACACTGGAGACGGAGAGCAAGGAATCCCCGGACGTGCTACCGGCGATGGTCTATACACCTGCTTTTGGCAGCGGAGGAGCCGGGGCCATCCCGCATCTCGGGATTTATATAGGGACCGGAAGATCGTTGAACTCCTCCATCATCATGGATTCCGTGAATGACTCCACGTCTGAGGTGGTAGGCGAGGCGGAAGATAACGAGGAGTTGAAACCCATGCCGGCGTTCGTATTCCATGCCGGGAAACTGGACTACGGAACGATCCTCAATCATGACGCCGAGGGAAACAAGCTCTGGAACTATACGCTCGCCTACCACGGCCCGGACGGGCTTTTCGAACGGTTCTGGAGGAATTACGATTCCCTGCTCCGGAACTCTCTGCTCGAGATAAAAGCGAGCATGCTTCTCAGTGACATCCAAAAGGTATCGCTCTCCGAGTACAGGAAGGTGACGATCGAGGGACAGGAGCTGCTTCCCTCCGCCATACAATATAGCCCGGGTTCCCGGGAACCCTTGGAATCCACGTTCCTTACCACAAGGCTTTACGAGCCGGTATCCACGGCCATGGCCGAGACGGAGCGGTTCGCCACCCATGTATCCAAGTATAAATGGAAGGTCAACTACTCCCGGTCCAACGCCAGCGACAGCGTGAAAAGGAGATGGGTGTTCAAGGAGGAACCCGTGACCATATACTACGCCCCGCCCAGCGCATACCAATACGTGCAGGGCGGGAAATACCATCAAGCCACTTATCCCGTGCAATTCTATAGCCGTGGCTCCGCATCCGGGCCGACCGATCCGGAGGACGGTACCCTGACCGTGTGGCTCGAGCCCGTGACCCGGTAACTGTCCTTTATCGGACCATCCGACAGCCATACTTTTGGGGGTAAAATAATCGCAAATGGCAACGATCATAGATAAACCAGACGCTCTGAGCCTGTCCGGGAACATGAGGAGATTTGTATTGGGGGCAAAAGAGGCCGTCTCTTTCATCTTGAAGAAAGGAACGGCCACCTTGCTCGAGCAAAGCTACGAGCCCGGGCCGGACAAGATGGTCACGATCGACGTGAGAGAGGTGGTGGAAAGCCAATTGAGCTATACTTTGGACACGGCCCAAGAGATCTATTCCCAAAATACCATATTCGCCGATTTCACGGCCACGATAGACGGGACCTCCCACTCGTTCCGGGCGATCCGGTGCGGGATAGCGGATCTGGCGGACACGCCGGGAAACTGGTTGAAGTCCCACTTCCTCACGTGGCAGCCAAAGGTCAAGGAGGTGACCTATTACTCACCGGAGTGGTTGACCTACTACGCCATATCGGACTGCACAGTGAAGGCCAAGGCCACGTTCCCGGACAACTCGTCGAGCACGACCTCCTTGAAGGGAATGACCGCCGGCGAGTGCGTGACACTCAATCTCCAATACGCGATCGTAGCCAAGCTATTCGGGAACAAGTACCCCAGCTATCTCGAGGTTTACGCCGAGGCCGGCGGAGCGAGACTGAGCGTATCGCAATTCTATAAATTCACGGATATCCATTCCGAGGACGAGCAATGGTTCCTTTTCGAGAACAGTCTGGGTGGTATGGACACCTTCCGTGCCCATGGGGTGAACCGTCTGCAGGCAGAGCATGGCCACCTGATAGCGGAACTGGACGAGAACCTGTCCGAGTATGACGTGGAGACCGATCGTAAGTTCGTTAAGAACACGGGATTCCTCGATGATTACTCCCGCCGTTGGTTGCTGGATTTTTTCCCCAGCCGGGCCAAGTATATATACGAGGCGTCCATGATCCGGAGAATAATCGTCACCGAGAGCGACGCCACCTACACCTCCAACGATCTCCCGAGCTCCTATACGTTCACGTACCGACTCTCGGAGATCTCGAGGTACCTGAACCTTATCCGTAACGAGAAAGAGCTTCCGGATAATCTAATGGTTCCAAACCTCTCCTCGCCGGATTTTATTTTTCCCCCTCGCTTAGCTGAGCTCCCACGGCAAGAGCTTGGCGAGGGGGTATTATTCCCGGCCTTTGATCCGCATAACCCGAAAGCATCCGTAGCGACTTTTGGCTCGATACATGATACCATAAGGAACAGTATCATAAAAGAGCTCGGGGACACATGGAGGGCCATCGTCAACGAGGCTGGCGGGTCCGGGGGAACCGGTGACGGCCTTTACCATATAAAATTGGATGACTTGACGGAACCATCCGACGAGAACGGGTTCACGGCCCTAAGAACCTTGAAAGAGATACTGAAACCCATATCCGCCCTCGATGACCGTTACCTACGCAAGGATATCGACGATACGGCGGCGGGCAACATCACGTTCGAGAAGGACATCATCCTTGCCGGTCTTGACTCCTCCATCTACTCAGACCGTGACGCCAACGGTTTCGGTCATGAGAACGGGTTCCGCCTGTTCGCCGACGGCACTGCGTGGCTGAAAGACTTGAAGGTGAAGAATGACTCCATGTTCGCCGGTTCCCTATCCTCGCCCATGTTTGCCTCGGGGTTCCCTAACGGGACGGGCTGGATGCTCGCACCGTATATCCGGACCAACGCCGCCGGGATAAACGAGACGAGATACAAGCTGGAGATCGATGATATCGCCGTGCGGGGAACGTTACGGGTCTACGAGTTTATCGTGTCCCAGCTCCTAGGGGAGAATGACAACCGTATCTTCTCCGCGATGATGGAGGTGGACCATTACGACGCAAACTCGGGCAGGATCTACCTCGACACGGACGGGGGACGTTTGTACAACCCGTTCCGGAAAGGTGACATCCTCATGGTCCAGCAGTTCCAAGGCGATCCCACCCTTGAGAACAACTACCAGATGGTGAAACAATACGAGCTGAAGGTGGTGTCGGTGGGCGTAGGCTACCTCTCCGACGGTGAGAACCGTCTGGACTGGCTCACCTTCGAGAACTTCGTGGGCGACCTGTCGCAGGTAACAAAGAGGGATACCTTATGCCGGGTGGACAACCCGGATAACTCCACCCGTAGCGGTATCATCAAGATCACCACGGTGGACGAGTTCGGAACGCCCTACATGGACGTGATCCGGGGGATGAAGACCGACCCTGAGAATTGCGTGAAGGTCCGTATCGGGAACCTGAACGGTCTGGTCACGCCCTATTTCGGAAGATTGGACGGTGACGGGGCGTACGTGGAGAATCTTTACGCCCGTGGAAAGTTCATCCTCTCGGATACAGGAGAGGATGTCAGCACGCTATTCCAAGTGATGAACGGCAAGCTCTCCAGCGAGATGTCATCCATCCGGCACGAGATAGCGGAGAAAGACAACTATCTCACCAACTCGTCCTTCTCCGAGGATATCGTCGGATGGGAGCCGGGCAATGACGTGTCGTTATTCACCGTCAGCGAGCGTTACATCCCGGTGAACGACTCCCTTTACTCGGAGAAAGACCGGATAACCGGTATCGTGCGGGTGTTGAACAGGCTCGCCCTCTGCATCAAGAACTCCACGATCAGGCAGTTGAACGCCAAGCTGTCACGCAGGCCGGAGGGGTTGGTGGAGATGCCGGACGGGACCACGAAATGGCCCACGTTCTATATATCGTTCATGTGCAAGGTCAAGACGGCCGGTACGCTCACCATAGGTTTTCCCGGGCAGGACCTGTACGAGACCAAGGCGATGACGCCCACCGACGCATTCGCACAGGAGGAATTTATCGGGGAATGGGACGGGACGGGTGATTTTACCATCTCCCATACCGGGGAGATATTCATCTATAACCTGCTGCTCACGAGCCGGCCGCTGGACGATTTCCGGGTGGAGATGTCAACCAAGCTGGAGCAGACGAACGAGCGTGTGGGAATGTACGCCAACAAGGTGGATAACCTAAAGGGTACGGTGACGGACATGGGGCTGGTGCTCGACAACACGAACGGCACCCTGTCCGCCTACGTGACGAAGACGGACAACAACAGCAAGACGATCACGGACCTCGGCCTACGGATAGACGGGATCAATGACAGCCTGTACCTGTACGCCACTAGCTCGGAGCTCTCCGGCCTCAGAAACGATCTCTCCGCCTCGATTGAGGTGAACGCGAGGAGCATCACGCAAAAGGTGTCGACCACGGACTATAACGGGGACACGGTGGTCTCCATGATCAACCAGACGGCCAGCACGGTCACGATCAAGGGCAACAAGATAGACCTGAACGGCGTACTCATCGACCATAACGGGAAGATCTACGCCAGCCTGATAGACGCAGACAGCATCACCTCGAATATCGTCAAGATAGGAAATTTCGTGTGGGGAGGGAGCGCCTTGGCCGGGACCCCCGGGACCACGTTGATCATCAGCGGGGCAGCGACAATCGGTTTCTCGAACGGATACGCCGCCCAATTCGGGGGAAAGGTCTATATCGACGGGGCGTTATCCTGCAGCTCCATAACGGCCTCCGGGTACGGGAATATCCATTGCGACACGCTAAGCAGCGTCGGGAACGTGTGGTCATCCGGCGATTATTACTGCCGGGGACACCAAGGAGTCTCTTTCGGAACGGACGTGGACCTTGATAAAATACGGTTGAGAGTGGTCGGCGGCATCATCGTCGGCTACCAGAACGAGTGAACCATCATTTAAAACATACGATCATGAGAAAGGAACTAACGATTTTGACAAAGGTCACCAAGGAGGTGACAGGCAACCTGCCCGGCGGGGAGACGGTAAGGTACTCCGGGGCGTACGAGCCCGGCAAGGGGCTTGGCTCCGTTCACGCCGCCGTCACGAGAGAGGGCAAGCAGGTACTTACCATCAACCACCAACGCGAGGGGCAGGTCGGTTATAATTTCTCCGCGGGGGATGATTTCAAGACCATGGAGACCGTCATAGGCGAGGTATTGTCGGATATCGATGAACTCTATGACGAGGCGGGCTCGGAGAGCGTGAGGTTTACCGTCGAGAACGGGATCATAACAGGGGTTTCTAACGATTAAAGAATTAACAGCCATGGCAAAAGTGGATTTCAAGAATTTAAGGGTACAGGCGACGATCGAGGGCGATCCCATCGTCGTTGACACCCGCAAGGAGTTGGGCAACCTCGTATGGGGGGCGGCCCGTGACATAGCCGTCTCCGATTTTGGCAAGGAGATATATTTCAGTGACGGACCGATCGAGGTCGGCGAGGAGACCGCCAAGGAGATACTGTCGATCCTCGACATGTCCAGCGCCTCCGCGCCCCTGAGACGCGCGCTGATCGAGGCGCTGACGCCCAAGAGACTTCCGGCTAAAAAGGGGAAGTAAGCGCATGGATTTGTCTAACCAGTCAATCGAATAACGAAATGGCATACTCAACCGATGACATCAAGGCGCTCGCCGCCATATTGAAACCCATTATCAAGTCGGCCCTGGAATCCGGATCGACAGGGGTCGGAGACCTGGAGGTGGTGACATCCCTCGATAGCGTATACTCCCTCCCGGCCCTTCGTATGCCGGGAGGGATACATGACGTGGTGGAGGCCCCCCTGTCCTTGCTGCGGGTCAATCTTCGCATGACGACGACACACGTACAATGGAAACTGGGTAATGGAGAGTGGAAGGACCTGCTCGCCCTCTCGGAGCTAAGGGTGGTTTTCCGAAAAACCGAGACCCATCTCCAATGGAAGGTTGGCGCCGGGTCATGGGAGGATATCGTCGAGCTGGAGAGCCTCAAGGGGGAGAAAGGCGACCGGGGGGACGCTTTCCGGTACGAGGACTTCACCCTTGAGCAATTGATGGGCCTGAAGGGTGACAAGGGAGACAAGGGGGATAACCTTGAGTACAGGTTGCTGGACAGCTTCCCTTCCCTGGAGGCCCTGAGAGCGGCGTATCCAACGGGGACCGGACAGGACGGTTTCTTCATCGCCGGTGACGGGATGTACGTATGGGACCCGAAGGACGTGGCATACAAGGAGATCAAGCTGGAGGTGGACAAGGTATTCACCTCGGAGATATTCAGGGAGGTGACACCCTCCGGCGGCCGTATCGCCATCGACTTCCTGAAGGCCCCTTACGCCAAGGTAGCGCTCGGACAGGACACCCTCATATATAACCTGGAGATACAGAACACGAGGGAGGGATCATGCGGGAAGGTCATGGTCTACCAGAGCGGCCTCCGGCAGATCGTGCTGAGCAACACGATGAGAGGCACCATAGACCTGCCGCTCAATAGCGATACGATAGCTATACTGAATTACAACCGTGTCGGGGAATATATCTATATCCACACGAGCACCATCATCGGGGACAAGACCTATCCCGGCCCGCAAAAGATCAAGGACTTCCATGTGGTCTACTCGGACAGCTCCTCCTGCACGGTGCAATGGACCGCCCCTTACGCGAATAACATCTACGACAGGGGAACCGAATACGACATGCGATACGCCAACGACCTCGTGGACGCCGACGACCCGAAAGTGTGGGCGGGACTTCGCAAGGTCCCGGCCATCCCGACGCCCGAGAATCCCGGGACGCTGCAGAGAACGACGATATCGGGTCTCGTCCCTAACAGGGAGTATTACGTATACCTGAAAACCATCAAGGTGAATTTCGGGGTGGAATACATATCCGGGGCCTCGGATCCCGTGTACTTCCGCACGGTCGGCAGCGAGGACATGACGAGGGCCTACCGTATCAACCTGACGGAAAGGAACATCATCCCCCAGCTCAGGAATTATCTCACCGACACGGACGGGACCGTCTGCTCGGTAGGCAGGATGGTGGACGAGACCGAGAGGAACGTCTTCCTCGAGGACGGCTACCCAGACACCACGAACAAGGATTACTCCACGTTCTGGAGCCAGTACAAGTACGGCCGGGACACCTCGCCGTTCGACATCATCATAGACCTTTACTCCGTGTACTCCATCGACAAGATGTTCGTCTATTCCCGCTCCAAGCCGAGGTTCTCCGCATATGGGATGTTGGATCAAGGGTATGACTGGGAAAAAATCGGGCAGATAAGCATCGTGAATAACGATTGGGCGTCGCTTGATTTCCACTCGTCCCGGTACCGGTTCGTCAAGATCTCATTCGATATGATGGACTTCGGATCGTCCTCTACAAGTCCCGTCATGCCGGAGGGGACGGAGGCGTTTCCGGATCCAGAGTATAACGGCACGATCGAGCGTATCGACAACCTGCTGATATACGGTCGCCCGACATCCTCACGCCCGGAGGGGATCATGTCACCCTTGCGCCGCTCAACGGCCCGCAAGACCGTAGACCAGTTTTTTTGCACGAACGGCCATGGTTACCAACAAGGGCGCATACACTCGATGTGCAGCGGAGAGCGGATGCGTATGTACATCCATTTCGGTCATTTCGCGGCTAATTATGGCACAGAGAATGCCTATAGCAGCCTATCGGACATGAGATTCAAGGTTAACAAGGTTGATTGGGTATCCGGCAATAACGGTACTGGAGAGTATCTGGAGGACACGTTAAGGAACACTTACCTTAGATATGGGCTTAAGCCTTTCCTGTGCAACACGGGCGTATTTGACTATTGCATTTATGACAAGACTGTCAGCTCACATAACCGCCCGTGTGATAACTACTGGTACCCGGATGCGTGGCGGGCTGTGCCAAAACGTGGGGTTGGAGGACTTGACAAATATTTTGGTGCCACGTGTGATCCTATGAATTACAGGACTTACGCAAAGCTGTGTACCGCTATTGCCGCTAAGTATGGGAAGAACAAGATTGACGGTGCCGGTTTGTTTTTCCCCGAATCCGAATCCTTGAGTACAGGTTTAGACTTGATTTCCGGTATAGAGCCGGAGAACGAGCCGGATCAAAACTGGTCCGGATGGGTAGGATATACCCACAGCGAAGAATATGCGGCTATGCTGTCCGCCGCATGTGACGGGCATGATAGCTCGCTTGTGGATGAAGAGGGGAATGTGCTTCCTGGAATCAAAAGTGGTGGGGTGCTTGGTATCAGCGCTGGAACTGCCAGCGTAAACAAGGCCTATTATTTGGCCGCCATGTTGCGATGGAAGGCAGGGCGAAAGAGCGCCAACATCCCCGTTGATGTTTTTTCCATGCACATGTACTTTAGTAATATAGGTAATCAAGGGAGTAGTCAGGAGAAAGTGCAATATGGTATCACCTTCGAGGAGGCGATAAAGAATGTAACTGGCGGTGAACTGGTGAAGATGGTAGAGTTGCGCGACCGCTTCGCACCTGATAAGGAAATCGCCTTAACCGAATTCGGATGGGGTGAATCGGGTGGTCGTGAGAAAAGTTGCAAGTATCAATGTTATACTCAAGCCGGACGGCAGATCGGTAGTTGGACTATCCCCGACCGGCATCGCTCGGACGTGAAAGGCGCATGGATTGTCAGAGCATGTATCCAGATGATGTCAATTGGTATTGATTTCGTAAATTACTATTCCACGGAATGCGAATCCAATTATTTTGACGCAGGTCAATGGGGAACTGGAGCGGGTTTTGAGATGTTCCACTGGGATGATTGTAAAGATACGACTCCCGGAGCGAAAGCCGCTGCTATTAAGGCCTTTGAACACGGTTTTGACCGTGGAGGTTTTGCTACCACAGGCTTGTTTGGCCAGATACTGACAAACGGGGCTTACCCGATAAC
>OLPK01001797.1_pt1 | contig 11708 bp, 10 predicted proteins | sample 1672261 | NCBI WGS metagenome assembly OLPK01 (sample SAMEA3136665, study PRJEB25190) | human gut metagenome
TTTGATTTTTATTTAATTATGAGAGCGCAAAATTATAATATTATAAACAAAATGAAGAATAAAAAGAACTTTAAATGTTTTTTTCTTAATATTGTATTTGTATACAATATAAATATGTCTGTATAAAAGGAAAGGTATGTACAAAAAACTCTTATGAAACCTTATTTATGGGGTAAGTTTTTTGTGTAAAATTGTATGCTGTCTAACAAATTTCTGTAACTTTGAATTTTAAGAACGATAATACTAATCGTTAAATATTATAATTGAGTATTATGAATAGATGTTTTTATCACTGGATTTCTAATATTTAATGAAATAGTTTATCTCTCATGTTGGGTTTACGTCGCTTTCTGCTTTTTTTCGTAAGCGGGAAATCTATGATATGGGTATATAACAATTATCGTAAAGAAAATAATAACCATAAATCGAAATGAAGGTGAAACATTCGAGATTTTCGGTCGGAGTGATCCTGTTTGCATTAGCGATGCTTCCGACAATGGCGCAAGAAAGAGCAGCCCAAATTCGGGAAAAATTGTTGAATCGGAATCTCCACTCTGTAATCGTGGTATCGCATCGAGCAGACTGGCGTAATTTCCCTGAGAATTCGTTGGAAGCTATCGAGAGTGCAATTCGCATGGGGGTCGATGTCGTTGAACTCGATTTACAGCGGACGAAAGATGGAAAATTGATATTGATGCATGATTCTAAACTCGATCGTACGACGACCGGGAAGGGTAAAGTCTCGGATTGGACGCTCGATTCTATTAAAACATTGCGGTTAAAGAACGGTTGCAATATCAAAACAATACACAAGGTTCCCACTTTGGAAGAGGCTTTACTTGCCGCAAAGGGGAAAATAATGATTAACTTGGATAAAGCCGACCGTTATTTCGACCAAGTTTATGAATTGTTGCAAAAGACCGGTACGACCGAACAGATAATCATGAAAGGCAGTAAGCCAGCGAAAGAGGTGAAAGCCCGATTCGGGAAATATCTCGATGAGGTAATTTATATGCCCATTGTGAATCTCGATAAAGAAGATGCAAAACGACAGATAGATGTATTTGTCGAGGATATGCGGCCGGCCGCTTTCGAATTGTTGTTTGTCAAAGACAGCAACCCATTGCCCCGAATGCTTGCCGATTCGTTGAAAGGGGAGTCCCTTATCTGGTATAATACTTTGTGGGACACGATGGCGGGAGGACATGACGACGACATGTCGCTTGCCAGTCCTGACGAGGGGTACGGTTATTTGATCGATGTACTCGGCTGTCGTATCATACAGACCGACCGTCCGGCATATTTGCTCGATTATCTGCGGAAACGAGGGTTACACGATTGATTTTTGTTTATTGTGAAAAAATAAATCCATGAAGATTTCGGAATCTTCATGGATTTGTGAGAATGAATAGAAGTTTTATTTATTCCCAGAGATCGGGTATGGGAGAGTGTCCCACGGCGTTAGGCGCTTGATGGAAAGGTGTTTTTGTACCGGAATGTATTTCATATAGCGATTTGGCTGTTTTGATAGCCGCATCGACCATATAGGGATAGGGCCTGTCGGTAACGTCGATAAAACCGCAATTGTAATTCTCCCCGTCGGTGCGTCCGTTGATGTTCTGATCGATCCATCGGAACCAGCCTGTACCGATGAGCCCTCGGTGAGCAAAGGCGTTTTCGGTATAATACCGAAAAGCATCTCCTCTTTCTTTTTGTGAGTTCACTTGCCATAGGGATTGTGCGAGTCCTCTGTCGACTGTCCCGAAGTGGTACTCCCCGATAATCATCGGCAAGCCAGAGATTTCCAAAGCATGATTCATTTTTTCGTGGTCGGGAGATAGAGCGTAGCAGTTGAAACTCAAAGCATCGAACGACTCTTTACTAATTCGTAGCAATTCGTCGTCTAATTGCTCTATGTAGCCATATCTTATTCCTAAGTTCAGATGATTGGGATCGTTCTTCTTTAACGATTTGGATATGGCTTTCATGAGTTTCTCGAATGTATTATATATAAAAGTTTTGCGGGAGTCGGGTGTATCGCCGGATTCTTTCAGAAAATTTTGTAATTCTGTTTTGATGGGGCGATCTTTTCCATTTAGAATTAAGGAACACAGGCGATTTTCTTTCGAAATCCAAGCGGGTTCGTTTCCGATGAAATAGCCTATTAACCAATGATTGTTTTTGTATTTTGCCACATTACGGGCAATCGCTTCGTCTATCTTTTTTTCAATTCCGTTGTCATATACGTCCATCAATCCCATCAGTTCGTTTTCGAACCCTATGTTTTCCAAAGGTAGAATGAATGCTTTTCGATTCTTGTCGTATATAGTTTTATCCGACCAGTTTGCAAGGGTATTCAATCCCCACTTGTCCATTCTTTTGATTGTCATTTCGGCAGCTCGGTCGAGATAATTTTTTCCGTATCGACGATATAGGTTCCAGATACCGAAAGAGGCTGTATGTGTTTCGGGCGATACATTCTCGGATTCGACGAAAAGTTCTCTGGGCGGAAGTTCTTGAAACATATTTGTGCATTTGTCGGTGTTTTTCGTGTAGTAGTCTCCGACGGGGGCGACGCAATCGACCCCATAGGAGAGGAATAAATATCCGTCCGGGTCGATGAGCCACCAACGATCGTCGATCTGTTCTGTCCTGAAAAAGCCCGTCGATTTTACTCGTTTGTTCAAATAGCCTCCATAACGGGAATAGTTGAAATTTTCTGTTTCGTTAATTTCGGTTTCTTCTTGCAGCCATTCTTTTTGAAGTTGTTCTTCGGAGTAAATTTTTCCTTCATAGTCGCCCAAGTTCCATTGACCGAACTTGTCGAAAGCGGGCTTATTCTCTAAGTACCTGTCGCCGGGATCGTCTTTTGACAAAGCGATCGATCGCAGTTCGATCGTAGGGTTATCGATAGGGGCTCTCATGCGTATGCCTATTGAATCTACTCCTGTCAAAGGGCCTCGTTTTCCTCCCAAGTTGATCCAGCCTGTTATTCTCGGTTGATTGGAAGTTGCTGCTATATCGTGTTTGGCAACGGGTAGTTCTCTGAAAAATCTCAGTGGAATGGTTAATTTGTTCCATGCGTTGGGAACATATGATATAAGTCGTAGTTCGTTGTATCCTGAGTCGGTGGTGAATCCTAATTGAAATCGCTGTGGCGTGGTGGAACGAAATTCTATGGTTACATAGTCATACTCGTCCCAATCGGTAGGTAGTTGGGGTGCGATGTCTTTTATCGCGATTTTTTTACCCGACACGATTTTCTTGCTGTCGAATTGGAATTTTACAGAATCGTTGGTATGGCATGATGTCAAACCGAGAACGAGGGAAATGATTCCGTAGGATAACAGTCTGTTTTTCATGATTGATGGGATTTGTGATTTTTATTTTTTTCGGGAAGTGGTATGGAATATTGAATGTCGTTTTCGGCGAATACTCGTACGTAATCTACATACATATCCGATGCATTCCCGAAACGTTCGAGGTCGATAGGCCAACCGCTTATTCCTCCGATCGCATAGTTTATCAGGAAGAAAAGCGGTTTTTCTTTTGATATGTCGTTCGTTGGATGCCTCAGTACTTCGATACCGTCGAAATAGTATATCGTTTCGTCTCGTCCTACATATAGACCATAGGTATGGAAGGTGGTGGACCAATATGATTTTCCACCCAGTTCCATGATGGGAACTCGTTTATTAAAGCGTTTTTTATATGTCCCATCGGGTTCTTTTTGTCCCCAGAAATGGCTCGTGATGGAGTAACCCGGGTGGTTGGGGTTACCTTTTCCTACCCCTCCATAGGCTTCGACAATATCCAGTTCGTCTCCATTGATGCCTCGGTCGATGCTGGTGAGAGTCCAAAATGCAGGCCAAGTACCGGGTGCAGACTGGGCGGTAAACCTACATTCGAGATAACAGGGGGCTTTTGTGAAAAATCTTTCACCGTCCATATTTACAGACGATATTAGTCCTGAGCTTCCTTTTGTTCCGGCTCTTTTACGGGCTTTAATTTTCAAATAGGTGTCGACTTGTTCGAAAGGATTATCAGGACCGTCGACATCGGAAAATGGCCAGCCGCTGAAATCTCCGTATCGGGGCTTGTGAGCGCAGTACCGGGCGTTTTTGCCGTCATTGGATATGGATAATTCATTATCGAAGTCATCTTCAAATACGAGTTTCAGTCCTTTGGCCTGAGAGGGAACGGTATCCGGTATACCGTAATTCCATTTTTTACCGGCTTTGTTGTAGAGCTGTAACTCAAATACATCTTTTTTCCCCTCGTTGTTACTTGCGTATATGCGGATATTTGTAGGGCCGTAGGGGAAGTCCCGGGCTGGAAAGACGAAAGAGACCTTTTCAGCTCCTTTTGTTTCAATTCCTCCCGGGGTGAGGTTTACATCGTGCCCCCATTTATTGGGTTGTCCTGTCGTGGGTTGTTGCCAACAATAAGCATATACTCGATTCATTCCCGGTGCTCTCAATGTGATTTTTGTGTCGTCGGTGATAACTGTACGTAATCGAGGTGTGATTATTTCGATCGATTTCGTCCACTTGTCGTGAGTCGTATCGTTTCGGCTGAAATTGAAATCGGCATAGATGTTTTGATTGTGAGATGTCTGAGCGGTTATAAAAAATATATTCAGAATGAACAGTATTACGGTGTATTGCCAAAGATTTTTTCTTGATTTCATAGGTTGAAGTGTCGTTTAACTGGTAATCAGATGTAAGTTCTTTTTTATAAAGACGATAAAGAGAGCTTTTTGTGTACTACTTTATCGATGTTTTTTTGTTCAAAAAGGGCTTTCCTTTCTATTCGTAATATGTCATTGTATTTCATAACGGGGTTTAACGAAGGGGTGAGACGGGTTCCCGAAATTTTCGAACTGTTTTTGGACCTTCTCATGGGGAAATGATGTTTACAAACTGAAAAGCGAGAAGGAATGTTTAGCTCTTTTTGTATGGAGTTTGGGGAAATTGTTAGAAATTTATATGCAAGAATTGACTTTTACGGATTTTTTGTATCTTTACGCCTCGTAATTTAAATGAATAGAATATGAAAAAGATTAGAGCTGCCATTGTCGGTTATGGCAATATAGGGCATTTTGTTTTAGATGCTTTGCAAGTCGCTCCTGATTTTGAAATAGCGGGTATAGTCCGTCGTCGTGTTTCGGAGGTTCCCATGGAATTGTCGGCTTATCCGGTAGTGTCTTCTCTCGACGAGTTGAAAGATGTGGACGTCGCTATTCTTTGTACGCCTACTCGCGAAGTGGAACATTTCGCTATCAAGGCTCTCGAAAAGGGTATACGAACCGTGGATAGTTTCGATATTCACACACAGATATGCGATTTGCGCAAAACGCTTGATGCGGCAGCGAAGAAATACAATTCGGTCGCTATTATATCGGCGGGTTGGGATCCCGGAACGGATTCGGTCGTGCGAGCCCTTATGGAGTCTTGTGCCCCCAAAGGTATCACGTATACTAATTTCGGACCCGGTATGAGTATGGGACATACGGTCGCTGTGAAGGCTATCGCCGGAGTAAAAGCGGCTTTATCGATGACTATACCTTTGGGAACGGGTATACATCGCCGTATGGTTTATATCGAACTTGAAGAGGGTTATACATTCGAAGAGGTGGCTCACGCTATAAAGACTGACGATTATTTCGCCCATGATGAAACGCATGTCATGCAGGTGGAGAGTGTTGATGCTTTGAAAGATATGGGGCATGGGGTGAACATGACTCGGAAGGGTGTTTCGGGAAAGACACAGAACCAGCGGTTCGAGTTCAATATGTCTATCAATAATCCGGCATTGACAGCTCAGGTTTTTGTATGTACGGCTCGTGCCGCTATGTTGCAACGTCCCGGTTGCTATACGTTAATCGAAATTCCTGTTATCGATTTACTGTATGGTGATCGAGACGAGTTGGTGCGTCGGTTGGTATAAGCTAAATGAATTTGTTTATTCGGCAGGATTGTAACAAACAATAGAAGGGGAAATGGTTTTATCATTTTTTCTTCTATTGTTTTTCGTATCTTTGGTTGGGTTAAATATAGGCTGGGTCTTAGCAAATAGATTTGTTTTTATATTCGGCCTGTACTATCTTTGTACATACGAGGATAGGTTGCGGTTCGGTATAGCCAAATCGGAAATAAAATTTCCGTTTGTCTCTGCACTCACCTTTCGCTATCTTTGTTGGTACGAAGATAGGTTGCGGTTCGGCATAGTCAAATCGGAAACAAGGTTTTCGTTTGTCTCTGCACTCACCTTTCACTATCTTTGTGGAGCAGAAGGTTATCGACTTTCATTTAGCTGATGGAGGAGAATTTGAAGAGAAAGACGACGAAAGCGCTCGTGTGGAGCACGGCCGACAAGTTGGGACAGCAGTTGTTCTATCTTGTCGCCGGTATTATTCTCGCTCGTCAACTTTCTCCTGAGGATTATGGCAAGGTGGGGGTTCTCACGATATTTATCGCCTTGTCGGGGATATTGATCGACAGCGGTTTTTCTTCGGCTTTGATTCGGAAAAAGGAGGCTACTCAGGCCGATTACAGCACGGTGTTTTATGTGAATGTGGCAATCAGTTGCGTGCTGTATGGTTTGTTGTATGCAGCAGCTCCTTATATTGCAGTGTTTTTTAAAGTCCCTGATTTGATATATATCTGCCGGATTTTGTTTCTCGTGATTCCGTTGAATGCACTTTCCCTTATACAGCAGACTTTGTTGTTGAAGCATTTCAAGCTCTCTGTAAGCGCTCGTGTCAATTTGTGGTCGTTGGGTATCGCTTCGGTCGTTGCCATTGCGATGGCTTACGGCGGTATGGGAGTCTGGTCGTTGGTGGCTCAGACACTCGGACTCTCGTTTTTCAGGGCTGTTTTTTTCTGGGTGTTTAACGACTGGCGTCCCCGATGGATATTTCGCATGGCTTCGTTGCGGGAGTTTTTCGGATATAGTTCCAACTTGGTCGTTTCGGGTATTATCAACAATGTGTTTAACAAGATATATCCCATTATCATCGGTAAGTTTTATGGCATGACGCAGACCGGCTACTATACTCAGGCCGACAAGTATCAGGATATAGCTTCTTCGCTTATCAGCAATATATTCCGTTCGGTCGCTTTCCCTGTTTTCTCGAAGGTGCAAGACGATTTGCAACGGTTGAAACGGATTTGCCGGAAGAATGTACGGGCCATCGCATTTTTCATTTTTCCTATCATGCTGTTGATGGTCGTCGTTTCGTATCCGCTCATATCGATCATGTTGAAAGAGCAATGGGTTCCGTCCGTGCCGTATTTCCGCTTGCTTTGTTTTTCGGGAATATGCTCTCCGTTTATTATTTTGTTTTTCGATTTGTTCAATAGTCTGGGCTATTCCCGGCTGAATTTACAACTGGAAATCGGGAAAAAGATTTATTTGTTTGCGGGTATCGCTTTGTTTTATTCTTCGGGCATTTTGTGGCTGATAGGGTGGTGGATTTCTTATTCGGTGTTGTCTCTGGCGGCTTCGATCTTTTTTGCCCGTCGCTTTCTCGGATACGGTTTCGGGGAGTATGTGAAAGATATTTTTCCGTATTTTATCTTGGCGTTGGCGTCGGCGATACTCTCGTGCGGCGTTTATCTGCTTTTGCCGAGCGATTTGTGGCGGTTGTGTCTTGTCCCGGTCGTTTATGTCGTTTTGTATTTGGGCGGAGCATACATGTTGAAATTGGAGATGTTGCAGGAGATGCTGTCGATGTTGAAGAGTCGTGTGAAGAGAGGAGGTGAAGCGTGAACGAGGTAGCAGTTGCTCGACCGAGGGTCTTGACGGTGATCGTTTCGTATAATTTCGAGCCGTGGATCGAACGATGTCTGAGTAGTATTCGGGATTCGGATTACCCCTCGGATCTTGTGGTAATCGATAATGCTTCGACCGACCGGACGGTGTCGATCATCGCCGAGAGGTATCGATGGATTCGTCTTGTGCGGAGTAGGAAAAATCTCGGATTCGGGCAAGCGAATAACATCGGCATGAGAATGGCGTTGGAGGAGGATTACGATTATGTGTTTCTCGTGAATCAGGATGCGTGGATAGAGGCGAATACGGTGGGGACTTTGGTGGGGTTGGCAGAAAAATATCCCGATTACGGAGTGCTTTCGCCGGTGCATCTTGACGGGAAGGGGGAGCATCTCGACGGTTCGTTCGCCAAGTATGTAGGGGGAGCATCGGCGGTTTCATCGAAAAAATCGGATATCGTCGAAGCAGCTTTCGTTAATGCGGCTTTCTGGTTTATCCCGGTGTCGGCGTTGAAAAAGGTGGGAGGTTTTTCGCCGTTGTTTTTTCATTATGGCGAAGATGTGGACTATATTCACCGAATGCGATTCTATGGTTATCGGGTGGGATACACTCCGTTGACTTCGGGGTGTCATGACCGGCAAAATCGACCGATTACCCGCCAGACACAAATGAAATTGGATAGGGTTTATTATTTGTCGGTTGTTTCGGATTTAAATTCGGGAATGGCTAAGTGTCTGTGGGGGGGGGTATTAGCTCCTTTGAAACCGGGCGTGCTCGCTTTATTGCGGGGAAGATTCAAAGAATTTTGTTTTTATACAGGCACAAGTGTCCGGCTTTTGTGTCGATACCCTTCTATTGCAGAAATCAAGCGATTTTGCAAACAGGGAAGACCTGTGTTTTTGGAAAATGTTCATTCAAAAATTAAACCGATATGGAGTTAGCCCCGATTGTTTTATTCGTTTATAATCGTCCTGAACATACGCGCGCTTGTCTGGAATATTTGGAGCGGAACGAGCTGGCGGCGGAAAGCGAATTGTATGTTTTCGCCGACGGCGCGAAACAGGGCAGCGAGGAGGCGGTGGCCGCCGTGCGTCGGGTGATTGCCGAACCGTGGAAATTCAAACGGTTGAATGTCGTGGAGCGACCGGAGAACAAGGGGCTGGCAGCCAATGTGATTGCGGGGGTGACTTCGGTTTTGGAGACGCACGACCGGGTGATCGTCTTGGAAGACGATTTGATCGTTTCTCCTTATTTTCTGCGTTTTATGAACGAGGCACTGGAAGTTTATAAAGATACGGAGGAGGTTTGCCATGTGACTTGCCACATGCTCGACCATAAAGGAGAGTTGCCCGATACGTTTTTGATACGCTGGTGTAACAGTTGGGGGTGGGGAACTTGGAGCCGTGCATGGCAATATTTCGAGCCAAACGGTAGAAAATCGTTGCAGGAAATCGAACGACGGGATTTGTGTAGGCAATTCGATTTGGACGGAGGTTTCCACTTTACCCAGATGTTGCGCGACCAAATCGAGGGTCGGAATAACTCGTGGTTCATACGGTGGTATGCATCGCTGTTTCTGTGTGACAAGCTGATGTTGGGCACGGGCCGTTCGTTGGTCGATAATGCGGGATTCGACGGAAGCGGAACGCATTGCAATACTATGCAGCTTTGCACGCAGACTTTGTCGATGAATCCGATAGCGGTAGTTCCCATTTCACCGGTAAAAGAGAACTTGCTCGCCCGAAAAGTCTATTCCCGAACCTATCGTTATAATTATTCGTACAGGCATAAATTGAAAGTATTCATCGGGAATCTGTGGATTCGTGTATTCAATCGTAAAAAGAGATAGATTATGAGGGATTTGACTCGTTTAGCCAGTCGTATCGTTATGTTTTTCATGCAGTTTTATTATCGACTGGCTCGTCATTCGAGGGTTTCGTACAAGGCTTATATCGACGGTCGTACCCGATTGGCCGGATATAATACCATACAGGACAATGTTTTGTTGGCCGGCGCCCGTATCGGCCGGGGCACTTATATTTGCCGAGGGAGCAATTTCACCGATGCAGAGGTCGGTGCGTTTTGTTCGATCGGTCGGAATGTCCGTATCGTCAACGGACAGCATCCGACCCGCACCTTCGTATCTACTCACCCGGCTTTTTTCTCTCCCAACGGGCAACCGGGGTTTTCGTTTGTCCGGGAAAAGCGGTATGAGGACTGCCGGTATCTCGATCGGGAACGACGAGTGAGCGTAGAGGTGGGAGCCGATGTGTGGATTGGGAACAACGTGTCGTTGATGTCGGGGATTCGAATCGGTACGGGGGCGGTGATTGCTACCGGAGCCGTGGTGGTGAGCGATGTGGCTCCTTATGCGATTGTGGGCGGTGTACCTGCCCGGGAAATCAGGAAACGGTTCGACGATGAGCAGATTGCTTATCTGTTGGCTTCGCGATGGTGGGAACGTCCGTTCGACGAACTTCGGAAAGAGGCGGACAGTTTCTCGGATATCGGATTGTTCATGAAAAACGGATTGTAATGGGACGGCCGCTTTTTTCGATTATTACGATTACGTTTAACGCTGCCGGGACTTTGCCGGCTACGTTGAAAAGTGTGGAACGACAGACGTTTACCGACTATGAGTATTTGATCGTGGACGGTGCATCGACCGACGGTACGGTTGCGATTGCGCAGCACTCGGCAGCGGTCTCGTCGGTGACGAGCGAACCCGACAAGGGTTTATACGATGCCATGAACAAGGGTTTGCGTAAAGCACGAGGGTGTTATCTCGTTTTTCTGAATGCCGGCGATGCGTTTCACGAGCCTGATACATTGCAGAAAATCGCCGATTCCATCGAAAAAAACGACCCCGATATTGTCTATGGAGAGACGGCATTGGTCGATTCGGAAAGACGTTTTATATCCATGCGGAGGTTACAGGCTCCCGAAAGGTTATCGGTGAAGAGTTTTCGCATGGGGATGCTGGTGTGCCATCAGGCGTTTATCGTTCGCCGGGAGATTGCGCCGGAATATGATTTGCGGTATAGTTTCTCCGCCGACTTCGACTGGTGTATCCGGTGCATGCAAATGGCGAGAACGATAACTCATACGCACGAGGTGCTTATCGATTATTTGAATGAGGGGGTCACTACCGCCAACCGAAAGGCTTCGTTGCAGGAGAGATACGAGATTATGTGCCGATATTACGGGACTTTACCGACGTTCTTGCGTCATTTGTGGTTTGCCGTGCGGTTCGCTTTCGCTCGTTTTTCGGGACGGGAGTAGACGGTATGTTTAAAATCTGTAATCCTCTTTGCCTACATTTAACCCCTCTGTCTGTCACTGTGTGCCACCTCCCCTATATTTTGCTGTGCAAAACACAGGAAAAGAGATTTAATGCCCTTCTATCTCATTATTTATCGAATGAGATGGATCGTATTTGTCCTTCTCCCCTGCCGTGTCCAGTGGCATTGCGGGGAGTTGTGTAAACAATATAGGGAAGAGACCGAAGAAACGGTAGTTCCTGAGGAGAGGGCGTGAAAAAGATAGCATAAAATTTTTGACTGTAAGGGTTAACCCCCTCGTCCTGCGGACACTCCCCCTATATTCCCTTACGGCAACACAGGGGGAGAGGGCTAAAATGCATTTCGAACATCTTTAAACTCCTCCCTTGCCGTGCCTCGTAGCCTTGCGGGGTGTGGCGCAGCCATAGGGGAGGTGGCACGTAGTGACGGAGGGATTGAGAAGATATTATATAATCTTTGATTGAGGAGTTAGAGGTATAAAACGGGTAATCCCCATTAATTATCGACAGAGCCCTGATTGTTTTTGATCGTTTTTTTGGGTGTGGATATATGCCTCTGCCCCGTATTCCACAAGAAAATGGGATACAGGGGGTTGAGATGTGTATTTGGAGAATGAAATATTTTCTTTTA
>OLPK01001800.1_pt1 | contig 11698 bp, 9 predicted proteins | sample 1672261 | NCBI WGS metagenome assembly OLPK01 (sample SAMEA3136665, study PRJEB25190) | human gut metagenome
GCCGGCATTGTCTTGGCGTATTGCATTTGGAACAGTCAGTGGCGAACCTTCCGCGACCTGGTCAGGACAGCTCCTAAGAGTGATATTCTTGTACTGATAGTAACATTCGTACTGACAGTTATCTTTGATCTGGTCGTTGCTATCGAGATCGGTATGGTGCTTGCCTGTCTGCTTTTCATCAAACGTATGAGCGAAGAAACCCATGCAGACAGCTGGGTGTACACGGACGATGACACTCCGGATATCGATGAACATCTGCAGAAATTACCGCTGCAGATCCGTGTTTACGAGATCACCGGACCACTGTTCTTTGGTGCCGCCGATGCCATTGAACATATCGTTGTCAAAGACTTTACCAGATGTCTGGTTCTTCGTATGAGAGGTGTCCCTGCACTTGACAGCACCGCCATGAATGCACTTCAGAACCTGGTAAAAACCTGCGAGAGTAAAGGAATTACACTTGTATTCTCCCATGTCAATGAACAGCCCATGCACGTTATGGAAAAAGCCGGTTTTGTGGAACTTGTCGGAAAAGAAAACTTCCAGTCAAATATATCCGCTGCATTAAAAAGAGCTGAAGAGGTCATCTGACCTTTTCAGCTCTTTTTTGAACTCATTTGCAAAATCTGCTGATTGACGAATCCTCTATTGACTTTATATAATAAATATATTAACGACGTATTAACCAATCAAAGGAGTAGTGTAACTGTTCTATACTTTTACAGTTTACAGATGAACCAACGACATGAAAAAAACATTTTTTACGAAAGATCCTTCTTTTTACCGTTCCTTTTTCAAATTAATGACAGTAATCGCGCTGCAAAACCTGGTGGCCTACAGCGTGAATATGCTGGACAATATCATGCTGGGAAGTTATAGCCAGAATGCACTTTCCGGCGCTGCGACGGTAAACCAGATTTATTTTATCGTAAATCAGATTGCACTGGCGATCGGCAATGCATTAATTGCAATCAGCTCCCAATACTGGGGAAGCCATCAGACAAAACCTATCCGAAAGGTAACAAAAGCCGCACTGTTATTCAGCCTGGCAATTTCTGCCGGAATGATCGCTTTATGTATTCGTATTCCGAATACACTGATTGGTCTTTTTACGACATATTTATATTAAAAGGTCTCTCCCGACATTACCTGTAAACAGTTATAAATCATCTGCTTTTCCACTAAGAGATTTAAAAAATGTTTGTATCTTTTCTCCGTATGAATTATAATAGATATAACAATTGCCATTCAAACAAGGAGGTAATCTATCATGAAGAAAAATGTTCAGCGCTTACTAACAATCAGCATTCTGACTTCTATGACTGGTGCTGGTATTTTTGCTATAAATAAACTGATCAACGCTTCCGCTGTAATCCGCAATGCGTTGCATAATAAATCTCAGTATTTCTACGACTGGAAGTTTGGACGTATTCATTACACGATTGAAGGTTCCGGTTCTCCACTGTTACTTTTACATGATCTTTCCCCTGCAAGCAGCTCTGTCGAATGGAAATTTCTCAAAAAGCAGCTCGCAAAAGATCACACAGTATACTGCATGGATCTGTTGGGCTGTGGATGTTCTGATCGTCCGAAAATCACTTATACAAACTTTCTTTATGTTCAGTTGATCACCGATTTTATCAAAGCTGTCATCAAACAGCCAACGGATGTACTGACCAGTGGATTATCCGGTTCTTTTGCTGTCATGGCATGCAAAAATGATTCATCCATTATCCGCCGAATCATGATGATCAACCCGGAAGATCTCGCAGTGTTGAATCAGATTCCTGACAGACAATCCAAAGCATCTAAATTTCTGCTTGAACTTCCTCTGATCGGTACTTTGGTTTATAACATTCTGAATTCCCGTCCAAATATTGATCTGGCATTTACCGAAAAGTATCTTCATAACCCATTTCATGTGGATACAGAACTGGAAGATCTCTATTATGAGTCCTCGCACCTGGAAAATGGTGCCGGAAAGTACTTGCTCGCGAGCATTACCGGGAAGTATATTTACTGTAATATCAGTCACGCATTGAAGACCATTGACAACAGTATCTATATTCTGGAGGGTGATTCTGAACCCCGTGCCAGAGAAAGTGTTGCTTTATATACTTCTATTAATCCCGCAATCGAATCCGAGATGATAAAAAGCACCAAACACCTGCCTCAGATAGAAGCACCCGAACAGGTACTGGAAGCTGTTAACATCTTTTTTGCCTCATAAATTCTATTGTCCAATGCTAAAATATCCAGTATATTGTTTCGTAAATAACTGTATCCTACGCGAATGATACAGTTATTTCGAAAACGATATACTATTTTTAAAGAAAAAGCAAGAATATTCGAAAAGGTATTCTTGCTTTTCTGTCGTTTTCACTGCTTTCATTTTATATTTTCCTGAAAGTTTACATAATATTTTTGTTTTTACCACATTCCCTGCCAATTTTTAATTTTTTCTGTCGATATTTTTTCAATCTTCTAACGTTCCAAAATCCCTTTAAAATCAACGGTTTTCCCATCTTTTTCACCCGTTATTTTGTTGACATGCTTACACTGTTATTATATTATAATAGGTACAGCACTTTTTTGTTGGTTTATGTGGAATTTCGTCGCATCATGGCATAGATACATATGTTTTTACATTCAACTGATATCTATTTTACTGATTACTTATATCATTTACACACGATTTTCCATGCAAAACAGTGCCCGACAGACGGTATCAAGAATGTATATGCCTTTCTTAAACGATCTGAAAATCTTACCCGCTAACCCAGCGCAGAATTTTTTTCTGCACACAATTTCATTATGCTTACATCTGCAAATACAAAAGGAGTTTTATGGTTTTTTCGAGCTTATTTTTTGTTTTTTTCTTTCTGGCGTTAAATCTGATCGCCTATCATTTTGCTGATGGTATTAAGCGGAAAAATATGGTTCTCCTCGGTTTTTCTCTGGTGTTTTACTCCTGGGGAGGACCGAAATATCTTCTGCTTCTGCTCAGCATGGTCTTTGCCTCCTGGCTGTTCGCCTTATTGATTGATCAGTACCGGGAAGAAGGACTGAGTAAAATATTTTTGATCTGTGACTGCGTATTTATGTTAGGTCTGCTTTGTATTTTCAAATATCTGACCTTCTTTTCATCCATCACAAACACGATCTTCCATTTTCCAAAAGAAATTCCTCAGATTGCTCTGCCAATCGGTATTTCTTTCTACACTTTCCAGCTGCTCTCTTACGTCATCGACGTATATCGCGAGGAAGTGGCACCACAGCGCAAATTCGTAAATCTGCTGCTGTATGCTTCCCTGTTCCATCAGTGTATCGCCGGACCAATCGTTCGTTACCAGCTGGTTGCTGATGAGATTGAGAACCGTAAAGTGAAAACGGATGAATTATACAAGGGTATCAAACGTTTTACCATTGGGCTTGCCAAAAAAGCTATTCTGGCAAACGGCTGTGCATCTGTAGCAGATACCCTGGTTCCAACACTCGCCAAAGACATCGCCGAGATTCCTGCAGCCGGTCTGTGGATTGGTATGTTGTTCTATGCATTGCAGATTTATCTTGATTTTTCTGCCTATTCCGATATGGCAATCGGTATGGGGCTTATGGTCGGTTTTCACTACGACGAGAACTTTAATTACCCGTACATCTCCGGTTCCATTAAAGAGTTCTGGAACAGATGGCATATTTCCCTCGGAACCTTCTTCCGTGATTATGTCTATATTCCGCTCGGTGGTAATCGAAAAGGTGCCCGCAGACGTACCATCAACCTGTTAATTGTCTGGGGACTTACCGGATTCTGGCACGGAGCCAGCTGGAACTTTATTTTCTGGGGACTGTATTTCTTCCTGTTCATCTACATGGAGAACACCTTCCTTCTGGAAAAGTTTTCCCGCCTTCCGCGCTTTGTGAGCCATCTGTATGCCATGGTCGTGGTTTACTTCGGATGGGTGCTGTTCCGCTGTGAATCTCTGGGTAATCTTGGAGCTATCTTGAAAGGAATGTTTGGTCTGAACCACAACGGTTTTATCGATCTTTCGACCTCTGTTCTTTTCCAGAATAATCTGTATCTGCTGATTTTCTGTATCATCGCTTCCACACCGTTGCTGAAAAATATAGGCACTTACATCAAACGACTTGACCTTGTGCATTACCGGATTCCTTATCTGACCTACGCATATGAGATTGTAATACCTCCTGTATTGCTGATTCTTTCACTCCTTGCACTGGTCGGAAACAGTTACAATCCATTTTTATACTTCCAGTTTTAAAGGATCTGTCTGAACATGAATACAAATAAAAAAGAAAAATTTATTAATAAAAACAATGCCGTCCACAAGCGATTCTGGCAGATCGGAATCCGAACCTTCTTCGTGTTCCTTTTTGTGATCGCTTTTATCGGACTTCTGCTTCCTCTTAGACCGAAAGAATCGGAACTGGAGAAGCGCGAACTTTCCAAATTCCCGAAACCAACTGTTTCTACCGTGTTAAACGGCGAATTTTTCTCCGATATCAGCACCTGGTACGCGGATACGTTTCCGTTCCGTGAGACACTGATGAGCGCCAATGCCAAGATGAAAAAATTCTATGGTATTACGACACAGGAAATCTATGGTGATGCTGCACAGGGTGATGAAATTCCTGACGCGGATGCCGAGATGGAAACCACCCCGACGCCAACGCCGGAAGAAGATGACATTCAGGAAGAAGATGGAACCATCCATGCCGAGCCTGAAAGACTGGGAAAAATCTATATCGCTGATAACCGAGGTTTCGAACTTTACGGCTTCAGCCGGGCCGGGGCAGACGCTTACATCAACATGATGAACTCTGCTGCCACCCAGTTAAAAGATATCGCAACCATTTATGATATTCTGGTTCCTACCAGTATCGCAGTCAATATCGATCAGGAAAATCAGCAGAAAGTCGGCTCCAACAGCCAGGAAGACACATTCGCTTATGTAAACGGACATCTGGATGCTTCCATCAACCAGGTAGCTGTTCTGGATGCCTTAAAGAACCATAACAGTGAATATCTTTACTTTAAGACGGACCATCACTGGACCGCTGACGGTGCCTACTATGCTTACAAAGAGCTGATGAAAGCCAAAGGCATGACGCCTTCTCCTCTGACCGATTACACGAAGAGCGAATATCCGGGATTCGTCGGTTCCTTCTATCAGTACAGTAATCAGTCTGAAACACTGAAAAATAATCCGGATACGGTTGTTGCCTACACACCGACCTGCAACGATCTGACTTACACCAATACAGATGGACAACAGGTATCGGGATATGTAGTCTCAGATGTAACGAAGTACTCCGAAGCCAACAAATATCTGTGCTTCATCTGCGGTGATCAGCCGTACGAACGCATCGATAACCCGAACATCACCGACGGATCATCCTGCGTAGTTATCAAGGAATCTTACGGTAACGCTTTCGTACCATTCCTGGTCAACAGTTACCAGACCGTACACGTTGTCGACTACCGTTACTTCAGTGGCAACCTGGTCGATCTTGTAAAAGATAACAATATTCAAGATGTTATTTATGTCAATAACGCAAATGCACTGATTGAAAGCGCAGTAAAGAACATGAGTCGTATTATCAGTTAAATCAGTTCAATCAAAATCGGTCCACCGGACCAATTATTGATATGCAACGCAATAAAAAAAGAAACCATCCGGTTTCTTTTTTTATTTTATGTTTTGTTACAACTATTTTTCACCTTCGGTCAGTGTCAGGAACGTATCGATCAGATCTTTTACATTCATTTTATTAACCAGACCGCAGTTTCCATCCTGATCTTCCATCACATAAAAACTGGAATCTCTTGGCGTATAGGAGATTGTAATCTTACTTCCGTCCGTTCCGTGATAAGAAAGTGTAAGTTCCGCATCATCTTTTGTCGTATTTTCTTCCAGACGGCTCTGGCATACCATAGCTGCTGCTGCCCGGTAGAACGCGGTGAAGTTATCACTGTCTGCTTCCTGATCATTCACATAGTAAGTGGTCACGGTCTTCGTCTCTTCTTCGTCATCTGCGTCCTCGCTGTCCGCATCTGTATCATCATCTGCATCATTGTCTGTGTCTTCACTCTTATCTTTCTCCACTTTTTCTTCTGTTACAACCCGTTTCAGTGTATAAGTGGTTCCCTGATAGGTCACATCCAGATGATCCAGGTCACTGATCGTCATCGAATCAATCGATGTTTTCCAGTAATCAAATGCTTTTCCGTTCAGTAATGTCTCCAGAGATGCCTGGGAAATTCCGTGAAGTTCACTGGAATCGCCCAGTCTCACGTAATAATTTCCATCGGTTTCATTGACATTTCCCACATACAGAACCAGTTCTTTGTCCACTGCCTGTGTGGTCGTTTCACTGGAATCTTCTGTATCGTTCGTATTTGCCTCAGAATCGCTTTCTGTGTCGTCTGTGGATTCTGCTTTCACTTCTTCGGTATAATCGACTGTGAGGGTCATTTTCGGCTTCTCAAGGCCATATGCTGCCCAGTCCGTACAGTTGTAGTTGTAATATCCGGCAAAACTAAGGCCGGCAACGGTACTTTGCAGGGTTCCCACCTGCGTGGAATCCGCTTCCTGTTTCTTGTTATCCTCTTCCTGGACATACCAGCCTGTAGAAGACTTTCCGTTATTCGTAACCGTATACGAATTGTTGTCTTTTTTCACAACAATCTTGCTGATCGTTGAAGATGTGATGGTTGGATAACTCTCACTTTCTGCATAATTGTACAGGCCGCCTGAAAAAGTGCTTCCAAAATCCGTACTGGTCGTATACACGGTTGAAGCATCATCATTCAGACAGATATACGTATTACCGGTGGAACTGTTCTTGTCACCAACTGTAATCTTTTCGCTGCTTCCGTCTGTTTTTACCACCTCGATCACATTGGTCGGAACGTCCAGACCGTATTCTCCCGGATCCTCCACATCTGTCAGGGTACGATCCGCTTTGACGGATGCCAGACAGGATACTACGCTGTCTACTTTCGAAGCATCCACCGGAAAATCCTCCTGACCTTCCAGTGTCCAGCTGTCTTCCGCTTTTTGGAAGGTGACTGTTTGATCCCCCGCCTCAAAAGTCAATGTGCTGATATCATCACTGGCGATTGCCGCCACTTCTTCCTGCGTGGTCTCTTCTTCCGTTGTCTCTTCCTCACTGCTGTTCGCTTTTAACAGTGCAAAATAACACACGATCAAGACACACAGAAGAACAACCCCCGCAAGAATTACAAATAAGCCCCTTTTTTTCTTCATTACTGTTTTCTCCTCTTAAACCAGATCACCGTACCGATCAGCAGAAATACCACCGGGATCACACCGCACACGATGATACTCCAATATGCCGCATCAAACTGTGGAACAGTCAGATAACTCATGGTCAGGCTCTTGCTCGTCACATCGATGACCGGTGCATCGTTTTCACACATCCAGCCCAGCGCTGCCAGCACCAGATCCGTATTGCCTCCGGATACCTGCTGATCGGTAGCTTCGTCCAGAAGGCTGGCACAGCCGAAACACACCAGCTGTGTGGTATTATCATCATCCACCTGCTCGGTTACAGAAACACCAACCTGGAAACTGCCTTCTTCATCGCTGTCTTCTTTCTCATATGTGGTCATATTCTGTACATCTGTCTTTATATACGCTTCGTCAGATGTTGATAACAGAGAAGAAATCTGCAGCGTATCACGGTAATCGCTCAGTGTTTTTACCGGCTGTGAGATCGGTGCCAGCACATAGCGGTTGTTACTCTTAATGTCGGAAGTAATATCAGAACTGTCAATAGTCGGAACAATATAGTACGGTCTCTGCATAATGTAATGTCCGGTATCTCCCTCCATGATCACACCGTCCCCTGTGGTTACACCGTAATTTTCCAGTACACTCTTCAGATTCGGCATATCTGTTCCAGTATATTCTGTAAAAATCATCACTTTTCCGCCGGCTTCCATGTAGGTAATGATCTTTTGTGTTTCTTCTTCAGAAAGATCTTTCTGCGGTGCCGCGATCAGCAGGCATCCGGTGTCCTCCGGAACCGCATCCTGTGTCAGCAGATTCAGACTCTGTACATCATAATTAGCTTTCTGCAGGCTGTCTGTCAGACTGCTGTTTAATTCCAGTTCCTCATGACCTTCCAGCGTATATATTACCGGCAGATTCTCGGAAGTGACATAAGAAATCGCACTGTCAATCTGTCCTTCCCCGTCAAACCCTGTAGTGTTGGTCTGGTAGGTTGTATAATCCATTTCTGTTTCATACAGATCGCTGTAACTGATCACCTTACTCTTCTCCCCTGCAACCACGATCAGACTGTTATCTGCCACATCATCGCTGGTATACTGTGAAGTAAAGTTCGGATATAACACCGGGTCTTTTTTCTCTACTTTGATATGTTTGGACTCCTCTTCGTATCTGGTCAGCATTTTTTCCAGTACCGAGTCTTCTTTTCCTGACTGTACGATATGGTAGATCGTAACATCCGTGTTCATATCTTTCAGATACTTCACTGTCGTATCAGAGATCGTATACAGCTTCTGGGTACTTACATCCACCTGGGTATATTTTTCCGGAATCTGTCCAACGATCAGGTTGATAACGACCAGCACCGCGATCACAATAGCAGTGATTCCCATACTGTAAGAACCGTTTTTCAGGGATTTTTTATCGATGCTTCCCATTCCTTTGATGGTGCTTCCCGCCGATTTTAATTTCTTTTTGATATTGATTTTCATTCTTCCAGCCTCCTAATTCCATCTTCTCTTGGTAATGGTCTGAACCGTAAGAACCAGGAAAATAATAATCACAGACAGGAAATATACCACTCCCTGCAGGTCCAGAATACCGTTGGTAAAGTTATCAAAGTGACTGGTAATATCGAAAACAGCCAGGAATTTCTGAATGCTTCCCTCAAATAGTGTGGATTTTACCACATAGGTGATGGCAAGTGCCGCTTCTCCTGCGATACCGATAACTGCTGCGATCCACAGATTCCGGATCATATGGTATATCCACACAGCAGCCAGCAGCACCAGAAGCATATAGCACGCCAGAGACGCCATGGAACTGTCCGGGATCAGAGATCCGATACCCGTGATCATATAGCAGACAAACAGTACGATAAAGGTTACGACTGCTGCAATGACCGGATTTTCTGTAACGGAGGACCAGAAGACTCCGACTGCGATCTGGGCAAATCCAAGAAGGGCAAACCCGAGCACTGCCGTATATGCCATCGCATAAGATACGGTACCATATTTTCCCATGATCATCGGGTACAGACAGATGATCAGTACCGGGATCGCATAAACCGTAGCTACTGCCAGAAACTTTCCAAGAACAATCTCACTGACTGATACCGGAGCTGTCAAAAGCAGCTGATCAGTCTTCTGTTTCCGTTCTTCTGCAATCGTTTTCATCGTCAGAACCGGCACCAGAATCAGAAAAATAAAGGTAACAGCACTTAATGTGGTTCCAAATAACGGGTAGGCATTCTGCAGGTTATAGGCAGTAAAATAGATGCCTTCCAGAAGCAGAATGAAAAATATAAATACATATCCGATCATAGAGGTCAGATAACTTTTTACTTCTTTCTTATAAATTGCTTTCATCATGAGCCTCCTGTTCTGTTTCATTCTCTTTTTCCGTATCTGTACCGGTCTCATCTTCCGGTGCAGACTCCGGCTTGGTGTCTTGTTCATCCGGAACAGGGGCTGTTTCGTTCTGTGTCAGTTCAAGGAAGATGTCTTCGAGGGATACTTTCGTAAACTGCATATTTAGGATCGGCATCTTGGCTTCTGCCATCATATAAAACAGTTTTTCACGGATATCCGTCTTTTCTTCTGTTGTGATCACCATACTTACTGTTTTTTCGTTTTCTCCCGGTTTCCACTCTAATTTTTGTATTTCTTCTACGTCGCGCAACATTTTTTCAACATCCTGTTTTTCTCCTTTTACGGTAAGCTCCAGGGTGTTGCTTCCCAGTGAATGGTTCATCAGGTTTTCTGTGGTATCGCTCGCAACCAGTTTACCGTGGTTGATGATCATGATGTAATCACATACAGCACTTACTTCTGACAGAATATGAGAACTTAGTATAATGGTATGTTCTTCGCTGAGTTTCCTGATCAGTTCACGGATCTCAATGATCTGTTTTGGATCAAGTCCTACGGTTGGTTCATCAAGGATGATGATTTCAGGATAGCCGAGGATCGCCTGGGCAAGTCCTACCCGCTGTTTGTATCCTTTTGACAGGTTTTTGATCAGACGGTTTGCCATCGCGGTGATGCCTGTCAGTTCCATGACCTGTTCGATCTGGGTTTCTCTTTCGTTTTTCGGAACTTTTTTGAGTTCTGCAGCGAACTTCAGGTATTCAGCTACTGTCATATCGAAGTACAGCGGTGGCTGCTCCGGCAGGTATCCGATGCATTTTTTCGCAGCTTCCGGCTCCTCAAGGATGTTGTGTCCGTCAATCAGGACTTCGCCGGATGTGGACGCGATATAGCCGGTCATAATGTTCATGGTTGTTGATTTTCCGGCACCGTTTGGGCCTAAGAAACCGTAGATCTGACCTTTGTCCACGTGAAATGACAGGTGATCGACAGCGGTGTGATCACCGTATTTCTTTACTAAATTCTTCACTTCTATCACAGTTTGTTACCTCCTTTATTGGTATTATTTTATATAAAAAGTGTGATGAAGTTTCGAAATGTTTGTGTTTTCTTTGTGAAATGTGTGTGACTTTGAATAGTCGGACGCTCAGATCCAAGGATCAGCGCCAGTTTCGGTACAAATGGGAGCTGATCTTTCACTGCCTCATAACACTGATCCAGTTTTTCTTCACTCTTCATCGCCGTCCTCCTTCTGTACGCAGGCATCCCATACTTCCTGCTCTGCATCCTGTTCCGGCGCTGTTTCTTCTTTTGTTTCTTCCTGGGGTTCTTCGGTTTCTTCTTCAACTTCTGTTTCCGGCTCTTCGCCTTCTTTCTCTTCCTGGTCTTCCGTCTCCTCTACCGGTCCCTGGGTAAACCATTCCTCTTCTTTTTCTTCCTCTTCCCCCGGAAGTTCCGTACCGCAGTACATACAGAATACGGCATCTTTCGGATTGGAGATTCCACAGGCAGGGCATACATTTTTTCCCTGTTTTGCAGCCATGCTCTCTTTACACTCTGCCAGTTCTTTCTGCAGACCCATCACCACTTCACAGTGACCGGCCAGTTCTTCATCCATACTATCTCCGTCTACATAGCGCTTATACACAATTTCACCGACATCCGCATATTTTTTCCGAATTTCTCTTTGCAGTGTCCGCACTTTGTTTCGCATCTTCTGTGTCTCAACAAATTCCTCTGTTTTCTTTCCTACAGCCCCTGCTGTTTCTGTAATCGTCTGTTTAATGCTGCCAAATAAATCTTCGTTCATAAGTCATACCTCCTTGAATATAAAACCCCATTTGTATCCGTTTTACTGCAACAACAGCGGCTCCTGTCCTCTTAAAAGGATCTTCGGACCACCGGTGTGTTCAATATATTCTTTGGTGATGATCACCTCTCCAATACTGTCGTCCTTTGGAATCTCGTACATAATATCCAACATAAATTCCTCGATGATCGCACGAAGTGCACGGGCTCCTGTATTCTTCTTCACTGCTTTCTCTGCAATTGCAC
>OLPK01001804.1_pt1 | contig 11656 bp, 10 predicted proteins | sample 1672261 | NCBI WGS metagenome assembly OLPK01 (sample SAMEA3136665, study PRJEB25190) | human gut metagenome
TCAAGCAACTGCGGCTGTTTGAGTAAATCGTCCGTATCTATGCAAATTGTGGTTCAGACACTCAATACAGGGGTGTTTGCCCACAAGCCATCGACTTTAGCCGATGGTGGTTGACCTATACTGGCGATCATCAATGGGGTCGGATCCAGCAGCATCTCTGCGCACAGCTACAGTTGAAAATGAGCCTGGATGCAACCGTGTTTCGTTAATGAGAACTGTCTGGAACAGATTTTGCAAAATATGAAAATGTTTGCAATAATAAAAAACATGCATGAACCACCAAATGCGTTTAATTATTGATTAAATTAAATAAAAAATAATTTATTAATCGTGTCAGATGGAGGGGTGAGTCTGGCAGTGATTGTTAAAGTGGGGATAACAATGCTTACGTATGAGTTGATGGTTTACCATTGTTCAAAGGGCTACTGTGCAGTTTTGCCGCCAGAGCTTAAAATGCTGGAAAGCCACTATCAGCAACAGGTGTGTTTTTCTGATGGTCTACCAGGCGAGCTGTTAAGCGGAACGGAGCGCGATAACGTTATTTTTCGTGGGCGCGTGGTCTTGGAACAAGTATTGAACTGCGCACGCTTTGACGACTTTGAGCTGCCGGAGCCGATTAAATGGTCGGAATGCCGCAATGCACAGTCGCAGGTCGAATTCATACCGGTCGCTTATCTGCAGAAAGGAGCGATTCAGATTTATGAAGGCCGTCACGTTCGGTTTTATCATAACAGCTTAAAATCACCACTGGACAATTGGCAAGGGCAGGGCATTAAGCTGGTTGATAGGCCATGTCATGTTGCTGTTGTTGGAAATGCGTTTTTCGGGCTCTGCCATGACTGGACAGCCTAATCCGTTTAGCGGCGGCTGATTTATGTGTCAAGACGGTTCTGCTACGACAAAACGACTGAGAATTTTAGTATAGACGATTGATACTGAAGCAAATAACGGATCAGATTCAACGATCGGTTTTGCAATTGAATCAATGTTGACCAGCAAATATTCCATCAATTAAGTCGCTTACGGGCGGCTTTTTATAGTTGGCATTGGCTGCTGGCTTCAGTTAGACTAAAAGAGTAATTAAATAGAACAAAGGAATGAAAATTAATGCAAGCCAATGATGTTCAATGGAATGCCCAATATGACGTGGTTGTCGTGGGCTTTGGCGGTGCTGGTGCTACGGCAGCTCGGTTTGCGGCTGACGCGGGAGCATACGTCTTATTGGTTGATACGGCACCCCTGGGAAGAGAAGGCGGCAATACGCGCTATGCCTCACAGCACGTTGCAATGGGCAAAGGAATCGGCCAGCTGACCAAGTACTATCAGCAGCTCAATGACGATTATATGGTACCGGCTAAGCTGATGCAGACATATCTGCGCGGACTGGTAAATATGCCGGACTATTTTGAAAAGTACCTGGGCGTTAAGGCAGTTAGCTGGAAAGACGACATCCGCCTAGGCGATCCAGTCGTTCCCAAGCACTCGCTGGCTGAGTATCCAGAACTGGCCGACAGCGAGTCAGTCGACATTGCCCTGGTTCACCGACGCGATAAGGATGCGGCGCTATGGAAGATACTGCGGCAAAACGTGGTTGAGCGTGCGGACCGGATCGATGTCTGGCTCAACACGCGGGCGCGGCATTTGTACCAGGATGAACGAACCGGCGTGGTAAAGGGCGTTCAGCTGCGTCGGCGCGGTAAGGATTATCGGATTGCCGTTAAGAATGGTCTGGTTTTGGCAACGGGCGGTTTTGAAAACAATCGGGAAATGATTCAAAACTATCTGCAAAAACCGGCGCTAATGCCAATGGGAACACTGTTTAACCGTGGCGATGGCATTAAAATGGCCCAAGAAGTTCAGGCTAAGCTTTGGCACATGGGAAACTACGAAAGCTATGGCACGCTGGCCGGACTGACATTTGCTGAAGAGGGAACGCAGCATCGGGGCCGGGTAATTCAAAGCTGGTCGCAGTTGAATCATGGCAGTATTTTTGTGATTGGCGATGATGGCACGCGCTTTTTTGCGGAAAATCAGCCTGCACGTCATGGTCATCTATATTCACATGGTCACTGGGTTCTGCCGCACTATCAAAAACATCCTTATCTGGTATTTGACCAGGCGCAGTACGAGGTTTTTGCTCAGCAGGAAAAAGATGACCGGCGCCTGCCCTATCCGAAGTTTATGCAAAAGCTGCTCAGCGCGGATTCATTGCCAGAACTGGCTAAACAGCTGCACGTGCCGGCAATCAGCCTGACGCAGACGGTTACTGACTTCAATCATTTTAAAGAGATTGGCCGTGACTATCAGACCGGTCGCGATACGGATACCATGCGTAAGTTCGGGGCGGGGCCATACTATGCAATTAAATTGGCCAGCAACGTGTTGAATACGCAGGGCGGACCACAGCATGATGAAAAAGCGCGCGTCTTAAACGTTGATGACCAGCCGATCCCGCATTTATACAGCGCCGGTGAATTGGGCGGAATTGCCGCTAACTATTATCAGAGTGGCGGTAATCTGGCTGAGTGTCTGATTTTTGGCAAGATCGCGGGCGAAAATGCCGCTAAGCCAAAAAAGGATGCCGTCAACGTTGCGCGACTGCATAATGCGGTTACGGTGCATATTAATGATCTGCTGGATCTGTCGGCGCAGCATTATATGGTAGGGCCGGATCAGTATCTGGGCGTTTCGGATGATGGCATGGGCGGCCGAATCGTTGTCCGTGTAACCTATCAAAATCAAAAGCTGCGTCAAATTGAGATTTTGGAGAATCATGAAAACGAAGAGATCGGTCAGGCGGCTTTTGATCAGCTTGAAAAGAACATGATCAGTGCCAATACGCCAGCCGTTGACGCCATCTCGGGAGCAACGACGACCAGCCGCGCGCCGAGTGAAGCAGTTGCTGATGCACTGAGCAAAGTCAAATCAAAGTAATAAAAAACCGTCACCGAATTTTGCGTTCGATGACGGTTTTTTTAGTTGTCTGCAGGCTCATGGATGTAATGTGGATTAAATTTTTAATGATTAGAGTGAACAAGAGTCAGTCATAAGAGATGAGCCTGCCAAACAAGGATGATCAGACGTGAAGCCTTAAAGTGGATTTAAAGGGATTGAGAGTCCGGTACTGGGGATTGGCATACCAGTACCGGCAGCTTCACGATTTTGAGGAAAGACGAAGGATCGCCTTGAGGTTAAATGAACATCTGACCGTTGGAGTTGGCGTACTGCAACGGTCGAAGGAAGGGTCGGTCAAACGTTGGCGGCAGATCGATGGATTGACGGTGACAGTCATCAGCAAACTTGGCGTAGTTAGGGGATGGCTATCGTCGACTGCCTGCACGAACGGTTTCACGATAAAACAAGTTATGAAAGAAAAGCAGGATTGAAAACACTTTCCTTACGACCCATAAATATAATAGTATAACGGTTTACTAAGTGCAAGCCTTTTTCGGAAATTTCTGAATAAAAAATCAAAAAGAGCTTAAAAAGTCTGTTTTAATAACACTTGGAAATTTATCGAAAAGAACGCTCAGTAAGGTTGAATCGGCGTAAAATAAAGACAGCTAAACTAGAAAGGACGTGTTGTCAATGAAATGTCCACACTGCAAAACTCCACTTAAGGCTCACGAAAAAATCTGTGCAAAATGCGGCCACACAGTCAAGACGGCGCGCCAAAAACGGCGGCGTGATCTGATTTTGGCTGGTCTATTGTTGATGCGCCTGCTGCTGACGATTGGGCTGACCTTTAAGATGCTCAAGCAGCACCAGAAAAACTGATCTTAAATACAAAAACAGTGCTGTCTCAAGCTTTAGTGGGGCTTGAAACAGCACTGCCTGTTTTTTTTTGATGTTAATGCCGGTGCAGCTTAAAATGGCCGGGTTCCTCATGACCATCCAGATAATGATTGACGTACCAGATAAGCAGATAGTGCAGCTTAACCATGACCTGATAGGCAAAAGCCGCGTCGATTCGTTTGGGATGGCGGCCGGCCGCACGTAATTGAGTCAGCAGCATGATCAATTCGTCATTGAGCAGTTGCGTGGCCTGCAGCATGATCAAGCCATCCTCGCTGTTGAAGGGGTGATTCAGATTGGGCAATTCTTGTTTTACCAGCTTGCGAATCAAACGACCGCTGATCTCGCTGATCAACAGGGCCTCAGTGGCAAACTGCCCATTGCGATAGGCTTTTTCGGCCATATGAGAAAGATGATGCAGTTTATGCATGCCATGATAAGATTTTAAAAAGGCAAAATTGCTGGCCAAGATGACATCCTCATTTCATTTGAAGTACTACGACTATTTTACCATTAATCAATCGGCATGATGACGGCGGTATAATCAGATCATGCTGATATTGAAACTTGACAAACCAAATTAAGGTTACGGGAGGCAATTATGAAAAAATCTTTAGAGATGCTCGGTATTATTGGCTTGAGCAGTCTGATGCTAGCGGGGTGCGATCATCAGAGCCAGGAAAACCATTCGTCAGCAAAGCAGGAAACATCTTCAAAAGCAACACACCATAAGAAAAAGACGGCCAAAAAAGCGACCCGGCAAACGGTCAGTTCCAAAAATTCTGCTTCTAGTGCGAGCGTTTCGAGCAGTCAAACGGTGCAGAGCTCATCATCAGAGACATCGAGCAGTGCCAATCAAGCAGCTGACCAAGCGTCAGGTACAAATCAAAACGCCAGTCAGACCGCGGGGAGTTCGGCTGGTCAATCCGCTGCCATCAATTCGGTTCAAGAAGCGATTGCCGCGGTTGACGCCAAATATGGCAATGGCGATATTCAATGGTCCTACATGTCGGAAGGAAACGGCACGATGGCTACCGATACGAATGGTCAGCCGGTTTATTGGATTCGGGGCCAGGATTCGGCATATCGCAACGCGCATAATACGGCTGGCAGCTATGATGGTCATGACTATTACGTCTACCCGGATGGCCGCATCGTACCGCGTGAGTAAAAAACTATTTTAATCGCAAGTACGGTGGAGGGGATGATCCAGGCAAAAAAATGCTATGTTCTCAAAGCCAAAGCAACAGACTGGACGTTAGAAGGGTTCGTTGTCGGAACGATTTTCAACTAGGAATTGCGGTTTTAAAATGGTTAATCCTTTTACCTAAACGACTATTGACCCTTTTGCCATGATACGACTAAAATTAAGTTATTCACTTCAAAATTAAATCAGTACTTTTGGCATATGGCAAACTTTTGAAATTCAAGCATATGCTTAGCTGCAGTCTGATTTTTATCAATGAGCCATCCATTGGTTCAAACTATCTATTAATAATGAAAGGAGAGTCATGCCTGTTTTGCCAGTTCAATAATCTTGAACTACTTGAATCGGCATGATGCTTTGTCAGTTCATGGCAACAATTAAAGATATCGCGGCACGCGCGGGAGTCTCGGTTTCTACGGCTTCAAGAGCTTTAAATGATAACCCGCGAATCAGCGAGGCAACGCGCGAAAAAATCAAGAAGATTGCCGTTGAGATCGGCTATCATCCAAACTATGCCGCCCGCAATCTAACCCGGGGCGAGGCCAATATGGTTGGACTGGTTTTTCCAGTAACCACCGATGAAGCGCCAGCCAACCCATTTCATATCGACTTGATGCGGGGAATTGCTTCAGCGTTGGAATCACGCGACTACTCAATGGTCGTTGCATTGGCGCCCACGCAGGAAAAACTGCTGCGCGCGGTTAAATCCATGGCGCTGCAGTCAAAAATTCATAACTTCTTATTGTTCTATACGTTGGAACATGATCCAGTAGCGGCCTATCTGCGCGAGCATGGCTATAATTTTGTGGTAATCGGTCATCCCGAGCGGCACCAAAACGATCGCTATGTTGATAACGATAACGTCGCGGCAGGCTATGCGGCTACCAAACAGCTGCTGATCAATCATGACGTCACTAATCTGGCCTATGTCAGCTCGCCATATCATTGGCAGTATGAGGAGGATCGGCGCCTGGGCTACGAAAACTGTCTGGCGGAGCGGCATCTGCCGGAGCTGGACTGGTATTATGACACGCAATCGGCCAGTGAATTCTTTAGTCAGCATCCAAAGGTCGATGGACTGGTTTGTGCCGATGACCTGCTGTTTTTGAAACTGAATCATGAGCTGCAGGAAATGCATCTGCTGGATCGGCTTTCCGTGATCTGCTTTAACAACAGCAAATTACTGGGGATGCTGCTGCCAACCGTCGAAAAAGTTGATCTGCAGCCGCATGAGCTGGGCAAAAAGGCGGTTGAGCTGCTGTTCAATCCTAATCTGCAGCATGCCTTTGTTGCCTTTAAGGTTGACTAGCTGCCAGTCAGACTGCCGAAATACTAAAAAACATGATTGATTTCAAAGCGTAGGAATTAATCGTCAAAAAAATAAAAAATTTTTAAGTCGGTCCATTCCTTGCTGGGCCGGCTTTTCTTTAAGATTTTTGCGCAATCGGTTGCATTAAATTGTGTGCAAACGGTTGCGGAAAACGAATTCATTTGATATATTATTAAGTGTTAAAAGTCATGAAGCGCTTACACGACTTGGCAATTATTTATTGAGTGGATTTTTTAGGATAGGAGTTTTAAGTCATGAGTGAAGTAGAACAAAAGAAACAGACCTCTGGCTTGCCATATTTGTCCAAGAAAACGATTTGGATGATTAACTTCGGTTTTCTTGGCGTACAGACGGCCTTTACTTTACAAAGTTCTCAAATGAGTCGGATCTTCCAAACGATTGGTGCTGACCCTAACAGTCTTGGGTGGTTCTTCATTTTGCCACCATTGATGGGTATGATCGTGCAGCCGATCGTTGGTTACTACTCTGACCGGACCTGGGCACCAAAACTTGGCGGTCGCCGGCTGCCATACCTGATGCTTGGTACGATCGTTGCCGTTATCGTTATGCTCCTCTTGCCAAACTCAGGTAGTCTTGGCTTTGGGTATGGATCATTTGCGGCATTGATGTTCGGTGCAATTACCGTTGCCTTCTTGGACCTGTCTTCTAACGTCGCCATGCAACCATTCAAGATGATGGTTGGTGACATGGTCAACGATGATCAAAAGAGTTATGCTTATGGTATTCAGAGTCTGCTGAACAACATTGGTTCCGTTCTGGCAGCCATCTTCCCATTCCTGCTGACTTGGTTTGGTCTGCAGAACACGGCTCCTAAGGGTGTCGTTCCTCCTTCGGTTCGCTGGGCCTTCTACATTGGTGCTATTCTGCTGATTTGTACCAGTGCTTTGACGATGACTCACGTTAAGGAATATGACCCTGAAACCTACGCTAAGTACCACGGCATCAAGGAATCCGACAACAAGGAAGGCGGTAACTGGGTTGAACTGCTCAAGCACGCTCCAAAGGCCTTCTGGACGGTTTCTTTGGTACAATTCTTCTGCTGGTTTGCTTTCCAATACCTGTGGACTTACTCCGCTGGTGCAATTGCTCAAAACGTATGGCACACGACCAACGCAAGTTCTGCCGCTTACCAGGCTGCTGGTAACTGGTACGGTGTGATGGCTGCCGTTCAGTCAATCGCCGCTGTTGTATGGTCCTACGTATTGGCTAAGCTGCCTAACAAGTACCACAAGGCTGGCTACATGGGCTCGCTGCTGCTGGGTGCGGTTGGTTTCGCAACGGTCTGCTTCTTCTCCAACCAATACGCTTTGATTCTGTCTTACGCACTGGTCGGAATTGGCTGGGCCGGTATCAACACTTACCCACTGACGATCGTTACCAACGCATTGTCTGGTAAGCACATGGGTACCTACCTTGGTCTGTTCAACTGCTCGATCTGTCTGCCACAGATTGTTGCCTCACTTTGCAGCTTCTTCCTTTACCCAATGCTGGGCAACTCCCAACCACACATGCTGTTGCTGGGTGGGATCGTAATGGCAATCGGTGCATTCTCCGTTAACGCCATCAAGGAAACGTTCGCTGCTTAGTTTTGACTGATTTTGCAACTTAGAAATTAATTGAGATTGAGAAAGGATAATATCTTATGAAACGAACTTTTGATGTCGCTCCTTGGAATATCGTAACTACCAAGTGGGCTCCTGAAGACAAGCGCCTGCAAGAATCAATGACCAGTCTGGCCAACGAAAACCTCGGGATGCGTGGTTTCTTTGAAGAAGGCTACTCTGGCGACAAGATGGAAGGTGTCTACTACGGTGGCGTTTGGTTCCCAGACAAGACACGGGTCGGCTGGTGGAAGATCGGCTATCCAAAGTACTTTGGCAAGATGATCAACGGTACCAACTTCCTGCAGCTGACGATCAAGGTTAATGGCGAACAGCTGGATCTGGCTAAGCAGGAACCAACTGACTTCAAACTGGACCTTGACTTGAAGAAGGGGATCTTTGCCCGTGAATTTACGGCCGAAGTTGGCGGTGCCAAGCTGCACTTTACGTTTGAACGTTTTGTCAGCGTAGCCCAAAAGGAACTGGTTGGTCAGCGTCTGCACGTCAAGAACCTGGGCGATGCTGAAGCTAAGCTGGAAGTTGCCAGTGTTATCAATGGTGACGTCTACAACGAAGACTCCAACTATGATGAACAGTTCTGGGATGTACTAGAACAAAAGGCAGCTGGCGAACATGCACTGCTGGTTTCCAAGACGAAGCCAAATCCATTCGGCACGCCTCAATTTACGGTTGGGGTAAAGACGACTACCAAGACGACGCTGGAACACGTTGGCGACGGCACGACTGCCAAGACGGCTGAAAACGACTTTGCCGGCACGCTGGCTGCTGGTGTAGAAGTTGAACTGGAAAAGCGTTCCGTGGTAGCAACTTCACGTGATTTTGACACGCAAGAAGCACTGGTTGCACGTCTGGACGAATTGGCTGGTCAACTGGATGGTCAAAGCTTTGATGATCTGCTGGCTCCCCACGTTGCTGGCTGGGCAGAACGCTGGAACAAGGCCGATGTTGAAATCAATGGCGATGACGAAGCTCAACAAGGGATTCGCTTCAACCTGTTCCAACTCTTCTCAACTTACTACGGCAATGATTCACGCCTGAACATCAGTCCTAAAGGGTTTACTGGTGAAAAATACGGTGGTGCTACCTACTGGGATACTGAAGCATACTGTCTGCCAGTCTACCTGGGTGTTGCCGATCCTGAAATTTCCCGCAACCTGCTGATGTACCGTTACGACCAATTGGATGGCGCTTATGTCAACGCTCAAGAACAAGGCTTGAAGGGTGCTCTGTTCCCAATGGTTACGTTCAACGGGATTGAATGCCACAACGAATGGGAAATCACGTTTGAAGAAATCCACCGTAATGGTGACATTGCCTACGCAATCTACAACTACACCAACTACACGGGCGACAAGAGCTACGTGCTGCATGAAGGTGCCAAGGTTCTGACTGAAATTTCTCGTTTCTGGGCTGACCGGGTTCACTACTCACAACGTCAAAACAAGTACATGCTGCATGCCGTAACTGGTCCTGACGAATACGACAACAACGTCAACAACGACTGGTACACGAACCTGCTTTGCCAATGGACGCTGAAGTACACGCTGCAAGTGCTGAAGGAAGTTAACGCTGACGTAGCTGCCAAGCTCAACGTTACTGAAGATGAAAAGCGCAAGTGGCAGGCAATCGTTGACAACATGTACCTGCCATACGACAAGGAACGTGACATCTTCCCTGAAAACGATGGCTTCTTGGACAAGGATCTGAAGCCGGTTGCCGACATTCCAAGCGACCAGCTGCCAATCAACCAACACTGGTCATGGGACAAGATCCTGCGTTCGCCATACGTTAAGCAAGGTGACGTTATCCAAGGTATCTGGGACTTCATCGACGACTTTACGCCAGAAGAAAAGAAGCACAACTTTGACTTCTACGAACAATACACGGTTCACGAATCAAGCCTGTCGCCATCGATCTACTCCATCATCGCTGCTGACCTGGGTTACGAAGACAAGGCCGTTGAACTGTATGACCGTTCTGCTCGTCTTGACCTGGACAACTACAACAACGACACTTCCGATGGTCTGCACATTACTTCGATGACTGGTAGCTGGCTGGATATCGTGCAAGGCTTTGCTGGCATGCGGATTCGTGAAGGCAAGCTGCACTACGCACCATTCCTGCCTAAGAAGTGGGATTCATACCAATTCACGCAGGTCTTCCGTGGCCGCGTCATCAAGGTGCTGGTTGACAAGGAAGGCACGCACGTATCACTGGTATCCGGTGAACCACTGACCATTGACTTGGCTGGTAAGGATCTGGAACTGAAGTAGGAGGCATTTTACATGAAGTTTGAAGATCTGAAGGGTTTTGCCTTTGACCTGGACGGCGTTATTGCCGACACGGCTCGTTTCCACACGCAAGCCTGGCATCAATTAGCCGACAAGGTAGGAACGACTTGGACGTCAGAACTGCAGGAAAGTCTGAAGGGCGTCGGCCGGATGGATTCGCTGGAGCTGATCTTAAAGGCGGGTGGTCACGAAAACGACTACACGCAAGCCGAAAAGGAAGCCCTGGCTGCTGAAAAGAACGACAACTACCTGCGTCTGGTTGAAACCTTGACGCCAGCTGATGTTCTGCCAGGCATGCAGGCCTTCTTGGATGATATTCGTGCCAAGGGCTATCAAATGGTACTGGCATCGGCTTCCAAGAACGCGCCTAAGGTATTGAAGTACTTGAAGTTAAGCGACTACTTTGATGGGATCGTCAACCCGGCTTCGGTTAAGCATGGTAAGCCAGCTCCTGACATCTATATCGCAGCTGCTGAAATGATGAACCTGCCTGTTGCCAACGTGGCAGGTCTGGAAGATGCTCAAGCCGGCGTTCAAGCCATTAACGATGCTGGCGAGCTCTCAATCGGTATTGGTGCCGGACTTGATGATGCCGACATTCGCTTTGACGCAACCAAGGACGTTACGTTAGAAGCAATTAAGGCTCAGCTCGACTAATTAAAAGTTCGTTTTGAATCAAAATTCTCTCTCTCAACATGGTCTGCGAATTCATTTCGCGGGCCATTTTTTATTGGATTATTTTCAAATCGGCTGGTTAAGCAAGCTTGCCATAACGATACGGGTTGAAAAAGGTCGATTTCAAATCAGATTGGTAAAGGCCGATTCCCTGCTTCAAAAATGGAGCGGGGAATTTTTATATTTAATGATGACGTTGAGGGAAACGGTTTGGTTGGCTGTTAGTTGAGGGAAACGGTCTGGTTGGCTGTTAATCGAACTGATTTGACGGTGGCCGACTGCTGAAACAAAGCGATGACCAAATTGAAACGGAAATACTGACGTGATGGACCAACTGCTTAATTACGCCAGGCAAACAGATTTTGCCAATGTAGCATTAATAAATACAATTATTTAAATGTTTCAGTCTTGATATCAATCAGCCAGTAAAATCGGTGCTAAACTAAACGTAGACAATTAAGAGCTTAGCAAGGGGGATGAACAAATGGAATTGATGGATTTATTACAGTCGCGACGGGCATTTCGCGAATATGATGATCAGCCGCTGACCAGCGAAGAGCTGCAGCCGATTCTACTGGCCGCGGAAACCAGTCCAGTTGGCTTGGGAAAATACCGCAATCATCGGTTGACGGTGATTCAAGATCCTAAGGTGCTAAATCAGATTCAATTAAAACTTGGGCAGGAATCCCACGATTTTAATCGGGGGAGGAATGCC
>OLPK01001815.1_pt1 | contig 11590 bp, 9 predicted proteins | sample 1672261 | NCBI WGS metagenome assembly OLPK01 (sample SAMEA3136665, study PRJEB25190) | human gut metagenome
TGAAATCAACCCAGAAATCAACGAAGCACTTGTCGTTGAATTCTACAACAAAATGCTTTAATTTTAAGAAAAAACTTGCAGAAAGCCTACGACAGTGGGCTTTTTGTTTTGTCTTAAACCGTTGATTTCTGGGTTTGTTCAGTTGGTTGCTCCCTAAGTTGACTTCGTAGAAAGAAATGACCGTCGTAAAAATAGGCGGTTTTTCTTTTTCAAAATAGATAACAACTCTCCTGATTTCGATATTTTTATGACCAAATACCTAAAATAATCAACCAAATAGCGATTTTTTCTTCTTAGATAGTCCTTTTTGTTAAGATGAAACAAACGATTGGAAAGGGTTCATATGGGATTTAAGAAAAAACATTATCGCCAACAAGTTGACATGAGAGATTGCGGTGTTGCAGCTTTAGCCATGGTCTTTGGTTACTATGGATCATACTATTCTTTAGCTAGTCTGAGGGAGAAGGCAAAAACGACTGCAGATGGAACGACCGCCTTAGGTCTGGTCAAGGTGGCTGAGGAGTTGGGATTTGAGACACGCGCCTTCCGAGCAGACCGCACACTTTTTGACTTGGAAGGAGTGACCTATCCATTGATTGTCCACGTAATCAAGGATGGGCGTCTCCCTCACTATTACGTAGTCTATAAGAAAGATAAAAAGTATCTTTACATAGCAGATCCAGATCCAAAGGTAAAGATGACCAAATTGACAATCGAAGAGTTTGAAAAGGAATGGACAGGGATTGTCATTGCCTTGGCCCCGACTCCAGCCTATCAACCGAGTAAAGAAAAGAAAAATGGGCTCCTAGACTTTGTCCCTCTTTTGTTTAAACAGCGACAATTAGTCCTTCATATTGTTCTTGCAACGTTATTGGTAACCCTTATCAATATTGTTGGTTCTTACTACCTACAATCAATTATTGATACCTATGTGCCTGATCAGATGAAGCAGACCCTGAGTGTGATTTCACTAGGTTTGATCGTGGTTTACATCTTACAGCAGATTCTGACCTATGCGCAAGATTACTTGCTTCTTATTTTAGGTCAACGCTTGTCTATTGATGTCATTCTGTCCTATATTAAGCATGTTTTTCAGTTGCCTATGAGTTTCTTTGCAACTCGACGAACAGGAGAAGTAGTGTCGCGGTTTACAGATGCCAACCGCATTATCGATGCTCTGGCTAGTACGCTACTTTCAATCTTTTTGGATTTGTCCATAGTCCTGATTTTATCAGTAGTCCTGTTTAGCCAAAATGCTCATCTCTTTTTCTTGACCATTCTCTTACTGCCGATTTATGCGGTCATTATTTTTGCCTTTATGAAGCCTTTTGAGCGCTTAAATAATGAAACAATGGAAGCCAATAGTGTCTTGTCTTCTTCTATTATCGAAGATATCAATGGGATTGAAACCATCAAGTCTCTGACCAGTGAGCGTAGTCGTTATCAAAAGATTGACACAGAATTTGTGGATTATCTGAAGAAGTCCTTTGCCATGAGCAAGGCGGAGAGTCTGCAAAAGGGGCTCAAGCACTTGGCCCAGTTGATTTTGAATGTCTTGGTCTTGTGGATGGGAGCTCATTTGGTCATGAAGCAAGAATTGAGTTTGGGTCAGCTGATTACCTACAATACTCTCCTTGTTTACTTCACAGGGCCTCTAGAGAATTTGATCAACCTCCAAACTAAACTGCAAGCAGCCCGAGTGGCCAATACACGTCTGAATGAAGTCTATTTGATAGACTCTGAGTTCGCAGAGAAGAAGCCTCTTCAAGAGCGTGAGACTCTCGATGGTGATCTGGTTTTTGAGGGAGTGGACTACAAGTACGGTTTTGGAGCCAATGTTTTAACAGATATTAACTTAAGGATCAAAAAAGGGAGCAAGGTGAGTTTTGTCGGTATTTCCGGTTCTGGAAAAACCACGCTAGCAAAGATGATGGTGAATTTCTACCAACCCAATAAAGGGACGATTCGTCTGGGAGGAACGGATATCCAGCAAGTCGATAAAACTTTGCTCCGCCAGCAAATCAATTATTTACCCCAGCAGCCCTATGTCTTTAATGGTACGATTTTAGAGAACTTGTTACTGGGAGCGCGAGAAGGAACCAGTCAGGAAGATATTTTGCGCGCTGTTGAAATCGCAGGAATTCGAGAAGACATTGAGCGCATGCCCCTCAATTACCAAACGGAATTAACCACGGATGGCATGGGAATTTCTGGTGGTCAACGGCAACGGATTGCCTTGGCGCGTGCCTTATTAACGGATGCTCCGATTCTGATTCTGGATGAAGCGACCAGTAGCCTGGATATCTTGACGGAGAAGAAAATAGTGGACCGCTTGATGGCCTTAGATAAAACGATTGTTTTTATTGCCCACCGGTTAACGATTGCAGAGCGTTCTGAAAAAGTCTTCCTCCTGGACCAAGGTCGTCTGAAAGAAGAAGGAAGTCATGAAGAACTGCTGAAAAAGAATGGTTATTACAGCCATTTGGTAACTTGTTAAGAGAGGACTAGGAGAAAAAAAGTATGATGAACGAAAAATATTTTGAAAGTGCAGAATTCTATCAGAAACGTTTCCATAATTTTGCTAGTTTGTGGGTAGTCCCTTGTTTTCTTTTACTACTGTTTATTGTGGGATTCTCTGTCTTTGCCAAGAAGGAAGTGACCTTGTCTAGTCGTGGGACGATTGAAGCTACGCGCGTGGTGGACCAAATCCAGTCAACGAGTAATTCTCCCATTCAAGTCAACCATTTGAAGGAAAATAAAGAGATTAAGAAGGGCGAAATCTTGGTAGAATACCAGGAGGATCAGGAAAAACAACAAGGAATGAGCTTGACGCAACAGCTAGACCTCTTGAAGAAACAGGAGGAACAATTAAAACTGTTGAAAACGAGCATTGAGACCGGGGAGAGTCAGTTTACAGGAAATGAGCATTTTGGGTATGATCAGCTGTTTAAGGATTACCAGCAACAGATAGCGATTCTCCAAGCGCAAGCCCATCAACAAAATGCGACTATTGCTTCTCAAAATGCTAGTGCAAGTTCCAGTCAAGCAGAAATTGGCCAAGCTATCCAAGACCAGGAGAAGCGATTAACTGATTACCGTAGTCTAAAATCAGCTCTCCTAGAGGGAAGAAGTCTGGATGCGACTCATCCACTTTACTCCCTCTACCAGAGTTACGCTCAGCAACCACATGGAGAAGAAAACGCTCAAGCACAAGCTTCTTTTATCAGTCAACTGGATAGTCAAATCCAGCAGCTAGAAGCGAGTATTTCTAATTATCGAATTCAATATGCGGGATCCGGAAGTCAACAAGCTTTTTCGACCAGTTTAGATAGTCAAATAGCCTCGCTGAAAGCTCAACAGCTAAGTAAGGTTGGACAAGATCTGTTACTTCTTTCTCAGCAAATCGCAGATTTAGACAGTAAGTTAAAAACACAAGAAACTCTTCTTCAGAAGACTCAGATTCTAGCCAAGGATGAAGGGGTAATTCATTTGAATGATGAAACAAAAGGAGCGAGTATTGTAGCAGAAGGCACTCCTTTGGCACAAGTTTATCCACTCATTCAGAAAGAAAAAGAAGTCAAGATTGTTACCTATATTCCTTCAAAAGATATAGCTACGATTCATGTGGGAGATCGGATTCGCTTTAGCACGCAGGGAAGTAAACAAAAACCAATTACGCTAGAGGCCCGTATTAGCTCCATTGCTTCGAGTGCCACTCGGACAGAACAGGGGAATTTTTTCAAAATCGAGGGAGTTCTTCGTCTCAAGGATCAGGAAGCCAAACTTCTACGGTACGGATTGGAAGGGAAGTGTGTTCTGATCACAGGAGAAAAATCTTACTTCAGTTTCTTTGTGGATCAATTTTTAGGAGCAGGGAACTAAAGAAACATAACATAAAAAGAGACCGAGGTCTCTTTTCAGATTTAAGATAAAGTCTTCTGAAAAACTTCCCTTAGGTGAGTACGGACGTCAGCGAACTTCTACGAAGTTCCATGACTTAGTTTTGAGCCTAAGGTCTCAAAACTCCCGAGTGTTAGAGACACTAGTGTTTCTAACACTTTTCTCACGGCGGGAAGTTTTTAATCTTTTTATTAAATGGCTAAAAAAATAAAAGTCATTTTTGAAAATCATCTGGCCGTTTTATGTAAAACAATAGTTTGTCTACATTCAAAAAAGAGACCGAGGTCTCTTTTTTATTCTAGCATTTTTAATAGGAAGTCCGCCATTTGTTGGGGGCTTTCTTTTTGACCACGCGCCACCCACATTTGACAGACTCCAAAGAAGGCATTGGTGAGGTAGACAGAACTGTAGTCTCTTTCGATTTCGGTCAAAGATCGATGGCCATAACGCTCTTGCAAGCTATCCACTAGTAGAACTTGTAGCTTGTGCCGCAAGAAGGATTGAATTTCTTTTGTCCCATTCTCGGTTAGAAGGACAGCAAAGAGGGGCTCCTTGGTGAGAAATTCGAAAACTTCGGTAACAGCTTGGTGTTTATCATCTTGTTGTTTGTCGAAGATGTATTCAACTTTGTGGAAAAATTCCTGTTGGTAGCGCTCAATCATATCGTACTTATCGCGGTAGTGGGTATAGAAGCTACTCCGGCTGATACCGGCTTCTTTTGCCAACTGAACGGTTGAAATCTCATCAAAGGACTTTCTATGAAGGAGGTTAACCATAGCTTCCTGGATGATCCGTTTTGTTTTTATTCGCTTATTGCTTTCGGTAACCATTTTAGTCTCCCTCTTTTATAAACAAAATTATACACAGTGTCCAAAAATAAGTTTTTTAACTTGCGGTTTTTAATAAGAACTGTATAATCAATTATATCAAAAAATTAGACAATGTGTATAAAAAGGAGACAAAAAATGTTTAAGGAATGGAAAGCAATTTTTAGGAAACCGACCTTCATCGTTGTGATGATAGGGGTTGCCTTGATACCAGCTCTCTACAATGTAATCTTTCTATCCTCTATGTGGGATCCTTATGGCAAGGTTTCCGACCTGCCAGTAGCAGTTGTCAATCAAGACCAGCCAGCTCGTTATCAGGAAGAAGAATTGACAATCGGAAAAGACATGGTGTCCAATTTTGAGAAAAGTGACGCCCTAGACTTTCATATTGTCGATGAAAGAGCCGCTAAAGAGGGGTTGGAAAAGGGTGATTACTATATGGTGGTGACCTTGCCTAAGGATCTATCTGCTAAAGCTGCTTCTATCTTAACCAATCACCCAGAACAGATGACCATTGCCTACCAAACATCTAGTGGGCATAGCTTTATTGCTGGTAAGATGAGTGATTCAGCCATGATAAAAATCCAGCAAACCGTTGCTAGTAATGTCACCCAAACCTATACCAGCGCTCTTTTCGAAAAGATGGGAAGCTTGAAGACAGGTATGGGAACAGCAGCGGAAGGAAGCCAGAAATTAGCGACCGGTGCTGGTCAGCTAAAAGAGGGTGGACAGACTCTGACAGACCATTTGACCACCTTGTCCAATTCGAGTCTGTCTTTTTCAAATGGGGCACAGACTCTTAGCACTGGACTCTTGGCCTACACCAATGGAGTTGGCCAATTAGGAACTGGTCTTCATCAAATGCAGGAGAAAGTTCCCACCCTCGTATCGGGAGTTGGGCAACTTCATGATGGTTTTACTACCTTTAGTAGTGGACTGACGACCTATACATCTGGTGTTGGACAGCTGGGAGATGGTTTGAACCAAATGGCTAGTCAAACGCCTCAGTTAGCATCTGGAATTGGACAATTGCATACAGGGATGATGACTCTCTCAACGGGACTGGATACCTACACAAAAGGAGTCAGTCAGTTGAATCTTGGTGCTAGTAATTTGACGGCTGGCCTAACAAGCTATAGCTCAGGGCTTGCTACTCTCAGTGGTGGAGCTAGTCAATTAAGCGGCCAATCGGAAACATTAAGAAATGGAGTGTCTCAGTTAGAGGCAGGCATTCAAACCTTATCCACCCAACTCACTCCATCACCAAATCAACAAGAGCAACTTGCCCAATTAACAGCAGGCCTCACCCAATTAAATGAAGCTATTCAGAACACGAGCAGGGATACCAGTCAACTCAGTACAGCTTTGGCAAGCATCGCCACCTCTGCTCAAGGGATTTCAGCAGCAGCACAGGCTGACCGTAATTCAGTACTAGCCAATCTTCAAGCTACTGCTGCCTATCAATCGATGACAGCTGAGCAACAGGCAGAAATGACGGCTGCTGTCTCTGCTACTTCAAGTACCACGGAGACTTCTGCTCAAGCGATTTTAACCACTGTTCAAGGCTTGCAAGAAAGCTTAACAACCGAGAGTCCCTTGGCCACAGTAAAAGAAAGTGCCAACCAGATCTTGCCAACAGCTTCGTCTACCTTGAATACTCTTTCAACTAGCTTGAGCTCCCTACAGACCGCAGTAACAGAGCAACTTCTCCCAGCAAGCCAAACCCTTAGCCAGGGAGTTCAACTCTATACGACAGGGGTGGATCAGTTAGCCGGCGGAGCTGGTCAGCTTACGGATAATAGCAGTAGCTTGATTGCAGGAGCTACTCAATTGAGTGCGGGGACAAGTCAGCTGGAGCAGAAATCTGGTGACTTGGTAATGGGAAGTAATCAACTAGCAGCAGGCTTGGGGGACCTAAATGGGGAAATGCCAACTCTGACTGCTGGAATGGCTCAATTAGCTTCAGGAGCCAACCAATTGACTAGTAAGTCTAGTGAATTAACAACAGGCGCTGGCTTGCTAGCTACTGGAATCGGTCAACTAAATGGTCAAACACCAGTTTTGGCTAGCGGTGTTGATCAACTGGTGTCAGGAGTCGATCAGTTATCGGATAAATCAGGTCAGTTACTATCAGGTTCTCATCAATTGGCAGATGGTGCAACTAAAATAGCTGATGGATCTGGTCAATTAGCGACAGGAGGTCAGGTTCTTGTTGGAGGCTTGGGTGATCTCCAAACAGGTAGTCAGAATCTTAGTCAAGGCTTGAGTTCAGCTAAGGACCAACTAAATAGCGCTAGCACTGAAAAAGAAAATGCAAGCGTATTGTCAGATCCAATCACTCTTTCGAAGACAGACCATGACAATGTTTCAGTGAATGGAGTGGGCATGGCACCTTATATGATATCTGTTGCCCTTTTCGTCGCGGCTCTTTCTACCAATATGATTTTTGCAAAATTGCCATCTGGCCGTCATCCAGAAAGTCGTTGGGCTTGGCTTAAATCGAGATTGGAAGTGAACGGGATGATTGCGGTCTTAGCTGGTATCCTGGTCTACGGAGCTGTCCACCTGCTAGGAATGGTAGCAAACCATGAAAGCTTGACCCTCTTCCTCTGTGTGCTAGGAAGTGTGACCTTCATGTCCATGGTGACTGCCTTAACGACATGGAACAACAAGGTCGGAGCTTTTATCTCTTTGATTCTCTTGCTCCTTCAACTGGCTTCTAGTGCAGGGACTTATCCGCTTGCCCTCACCAATCGTTTCTTCCAAGCTATTCATCCGCTGTTGCCGATGAGTTATACCGTATCGGGACTAAGGGAAACCATTTCCTTATCTGGTCAGATAGGAGGACAAGTCACCTTCCTTACCCTAGTTTTGGGCTTGAGTATTGGCCTAGGAATGTTAGCCTATCAACCTCAAAAAATGGAAGAAGACTAAGCTTCCTCTATAGTTTCATGTGAAACAAAGCCCTCTTCTCAACAGAGAAGAGGGCTTTTTCTTAGTTAAAATAAAGCACTTCTGGATCTGGAGTAACATAGACAAGGTTGTCATCCTTAAAGACAAGTTGAACTTGTCCTTTTTTGTAGGTAAAGACTGTAAAAGTTTGCTCTAATTGGGTCGTTTGAGCTAGATCGATTACACCAGCCCAAAAAGCATGGACTTGCTCGTCAGTTAAAAGGCCCTCTTGATAGAGATTAACAAGGTTTTCTTTTTCCTTTTCTGAAAAGGTCTCGAGCATATAATTTGAATCAACATGGGTTTTTTCAGGTTTTCCAAGAATTTTTTTGACTATTTTTGTTGTATAGCCTTCGAAATCAGGTGTATGCACTTTTAATCCACCGTCATATTTTTTATAGTAAACGACAGAATCGCCTGTTGCATAGATCTTGTCTGTTGGAGCTTCGCTAGCATTGGCAGGGAGCTCCTCCATTTTTTTGCTAGAGCTGGTTTCTGTCTCAGACTCTTTCTTCTCTTTTTTGGAAGAGCTAGCTTTAGATGATTTTTTTGATGATGGGGCTTCTTTTTCACTTTTCTCTTGTTTTTTAGAAGAGGTACGAGAGCTCGTTTCATCCGGTTTGAAATGTGATTCAAAATCAGACATACAGGCTGTCAAGAAGAAAAGACTCAAAAAGAGCGTTGCAAGGAGAGTGATTTTTTTAGACATCATGTAAATCCCTTTCTAATTATAGAGCGCTATTTCTTCTATTGTACACTATAAAAGCTTGGAAAGCACGAAAAAACAGGAGAGATCTTGTACGAAGTAGGTATTCATACAAGCTTTCTCTCCCGTAAGGATCAGCTCCTTGTGATCTCATTTGAAGCGAGGGAGTCATCTTTTAATAACTCTCGTGTGCTTCAGTTAGTGGTCTTGGAAGAAGGGCTTAGCGTCCACCAGGCCCACCAGGCCCACCGCCTTGAGGTCCGCCACCTCCGGGAGCACCACCGCCACCAGGCATGGAGTTGACAATTTCAGTTTGTTTTTCACCGTTGATATAGATGTCTCCGCCAGTGTAGGTAGCTGTTCCATCAAAGTCAAAGCCGGATTGCCCCGTCAAATTGATGGTTCCTCCAGTAACAGTGATATTTCCATTCGAATCAATTGGATCGGTATCGCCTTGGCCAACTTCAACGTTGAGGGTTCCACCATTCATGGTGAAGAAAATTTCATCTTGGTTGGCATTAGCATTGGCCGCATTGACACCGTCATCGCTTGCGTAGATGGTGATATCTCCACCGTTGATGGTGATCGATTTTCCTTCAAGCCCTTCGACAGACTCGGTTACCTCATAGGTTCCGCTATCGATGACCAGATCACCAGAAGCATGGATGCCATCGTCCCCAGCTGAAATGGTCATGGTATTGTCAGACAGATACATGGTTCCGACAGATGTATCTTCATCGTTATCCACCTTGACGGCATCTTCATCTGCATCGATGGTCATGGTCGTACCAGTGATATTGAGTTCATCATTGACGTTGAAGGCATCTCCAACAGCCGTGATCTTATAGGTTCCACCTGTGATGTGGAGGGTATCATTGGCCTTAATCCCATTGTTCTTCTTGGCATCAATGTTGAGCGTACCTGAACCATTGATGGTAAGGTCGCCTTTAGAGAAGATGACCGCATCGGCATCTTCATCATTGTTTGAACTTGAATCAGATAGGGCATTGGTCGTGCCCTCTGCTAGAGTCAGGTAGACATGCCCTGCTTTTGTAGCAGAGATTGGCGCGTTGGTGTTGGTCATGGTAACGCCTTTTAAGACGATATGAACATCATCTGAGTCACCTGCTTCGACTTTGATTTGAACCCCATCGGATTCACCAGAGATGACATAGGTTCCGGCCTTCGAGATGGTCACGGTGGATCCAGAAACGGCTACGCCGTCCCCTGAAACGGTTGCAGAAGATCCAGACAGTTTTACAGTAGAGGCTGTACTTTCATTATACGAAGTGTCCTTGTCCTTATCTGTAAAATAGTTGGAGCTATCTGTTTTACTATTTGAAGTAGAAGTTGCGGTTGTTTGGGCGGTATTGTTTGTTGTAGCTGATTGAGATGACGCTTGGGTACAAGCTGTCAGTAAGGTGAGGGTAGCGGCCCCCGTTAATAAGAATTTCCATTTGTTTGATTTCATGAGCTTTTCCTCTCGTTCCATTGATATGCTCCTAGTCTAAAGTTGCTAGCTGAAAGTTTCCTAAAGTTTTTCTGAAAGGAACCTTAACTTTGGTTTTCTTTAAGTTTGGCTTAATGAAAGCTTAAGAAAAGGCCACTAAACTAAGGAACAAGTAAAGCGACTTGTGGCTTTGCAACAAAAACGATAAAGAAAATGACCAACTTTTTATAGAACAAAAGGAGAAAAACATGAAAAAAACGCTAGAGACAAGCTTCAAGCGGATTGAAACCAAATATGTGGTGAATAAAGAAGACTTGGATGATTTATTGAAAGATTTGAAGAAATATGTTGTTGAAGACGATTATCCCATCTCCACGATTTCGAATATCTATTTTGATACCGAAGACTTTGATGTGATCCAAGATGCTCTTGCTAAACAGAACCGTCGTGAAAAGATCCGGATGCGGACCTATGTGGAGCATCCAACAGTGGAGAGTCCGGCTTTTCTAGAAGTAAAATCAAAGGATGCAGAAGGAATTGGTCATAAGTTCCGCCTGGTCTCGAACCCTTCCTCCATCACCCGCCTCATGACGGATGGACTAGTGGATCAGACCATTCAGGATCTGGATTTGGTGCAAGAAATCCAAGCTCTGCGCCAGCGCTATGATAACCGCCTACAGCCTCAGATGTACATCTATTACGATCGTTTGTCCTTAAAAGAAAAGAAGAGCATCCAAGGCTATCTTTACAATAAGATTCGGGTCACCCTGGATCAAAACTTGGTCTATCGTGATCAGCAGGTCAGTCTCCTTCGTGGGAAAGCTGGGGAGCCTTTATTAGAAGAAAATACCATCATTATGGAAATCAAGGCCCCAGGTGAAGAACCTCAGTGGCTGAAGGACATTCTGGATAAGTACGGGCTGGTCAAACAGAAATTTTCGAAATACAGTTGTGCCTACCATAAGTCACAAGGCTTAGATTATGCACCAACGCCAATTCAAGAAAGGACAGGTGCTGCCTATGTCTAATCTATTTGATTCTATTTTTAATAATGCTACGGCAACCGTAGATCCGGTGCGCCTGATGCTAGCCTTACTGGTCAGCCTGGTGCTCGGGATGGCACTGTCTTGGACCTACAAATACCGTACTCTCTATACGCGTGAATTTATCGTCAGTCTCACCTTGCTTCCCTGCATGATGACCCTGGTGATTTTCCTGGTGAATGGGAGTCTGGGGACCTCGATTGCAGTAGCAGGGACCTTTAGCTTGATTCGATTTCGGTCTGCTACCAGCGGCTCGAGAGAATTGATTGCGATTTTCCTAGCCATGATTATTGGTTTGGCAGCTGGCTCGGGTTACCTCTTATTAGCAGTTTTGTTTACGGCCTTTCTATTGGCTATCTGGCTCTTGCTGGAAACCAAGCAAAGTAAGACCGACCACCAACGGCGCCGTCACCTGACGATTGAGCTAGAAAATAAGTCTAGGATTGCGGATAGGATTAGCCATTTATTGGAACGCAATTGTACAGAAGTCGACTTGATTTCGGTTAATACAAGTCAAAATGGGGAACAGCTTACCTTGGATTATGAAGTGGATCTGAGACCAGAAGTTGACGATTTTGCAATGACGACCCTCCTAACAGAAGAAATTTATCATTGCGATGTCACCTTGACCAAGAAGGCTAAGAAAAGAAAGAACTTATAGAAGAGAGTGGGACAGAAATCGGTAATTCGTTAGAATTCGATTTCGTCGTCC
>OLPK01001818.1_pt1 | contig 11567 bp, 10 predicted proteins | sample 1672261 | NCBI WGS metagenome assembly OLPK01 (sample SAMEA3136665, study PRJEB25190) | human gut metagenome
TGTAAATTTCAACATTCTCAGGTTTTGTTACTTTTGTCAAAAGTAACGCAAAAGCACTTTTGACGGGTACACCCATCAAAAATGCGACCTGTAAACAGGTTTTGCGTTCTCCGAAGGCTCTCCGAGGGGTGAGCGTGTGCCGGTGGCACACACGCCTGCGAACCGACCGAGCCAGCAGGCGAGACCAAAGAGCCGCCTTTGAAAAGGCACTCTCTGCACACTCCCCTAAACTTTATCCGGTGTCAAAGTGTGACGATGGTGACAATGTTTTTCACAGCGTGCTGCTCTCAAAAACATTGACACCTTTGACACCGTTTGTCACGCCGTCTGCTCGGTTTCTTTCCAAAGTGAAACCTTTCTTCCGTCGTGTGTGCGGCTGTTCTGATAACGGATACCGTAATCACGAAACAGCCTGCTTGCGTTGATACTGAGCCTTAAAGAAAGTACATTCGGCTTTATATCCACCGCAAGCCTTTCGCAAAGTTCCGAAGCAGTTCCTTCCCATCTGTCACTTTCCGAAAAGAGCGTATCCGCTATCTTCTCAAGCAGAGGTTCGGGCGGTTCTTTCCACATCTCCGTTTCCGATTTTGCAAAGTTCCACACCAATCGCTCGCTGTCCCTTACAAGATGGATTTTCATATCCTGCTGGTCTCTGCCAGCAACATCAAGTGTGGCATTGTTGGAAGTACGCTTGTCCTTACTGAGAACAAATGCACCGTCTGCCGCACCCATCAGACCATTCGTGCCTGAAATCATATCGAATATATCTTCCGATTTTTGTTTGCGTGTATGATGAACAATAAGCATTGAAACCTTGTAACTGTCTGCCAACGCTTTCAGCCTTGCCACAACATCATAATCACTTGCGTAGCTGTAATCTGCTCCGCCTGCTTCACGCACACGCTTTAAGGTGTCTATGATAATCAAGCCTGTGTCTGGGTGTTCCCTCATAAACCCTCTTATCTGTTCTTCCAGTCCGCCATTGACCGTTTTACATTCCGTTGCGAAATACAGATTGCCTGTCTCCTTTGCACCGAACATCTGAAACAATCGCTTCTGCAAACGTGGGTAATCATCTTCAAGGGCAAAATAAAGCACCGTTGCCTTACGCACCTTATACTCCCAAAGCGGTGTGCCTGTGCTGATATGATAGGCAAGCTGTGCCATCATAAAGCTCTTTCCCACTTTCGGGGAACCTACGAAAAGGTAAGTTCCCCTTTGGAGCAGACCGTCGATAAGTGGTGTCTGAACCTCAAACACCGTATCATACAGCGTTGTCATTGATACTGTTTTCAGATAGGAAGGGTCTAACTGTCTGAGTATTTCCCTTTGCATTTCTTCAAAAGATTGCTCGTACCCCTTGAAATCCGTATCCTGATTGACTATACTATTGTCAGTACATTTGGAAAGTGACTGTTCCGCATCTGTTGCCGCAGATACATTTGGAATAGTCATTTCTTTTTTATTCTCCATTCGCATCCTCTCCTTTCAAACCGCCGAGAATAATGGAAATCAGTTCTATTACACTCAGCAGTTCATCATCCACACCTTTTCCTGCTTCAATCCTTTTCAGTTCCGCAAGGACTGTGGCAAATTCCGTTTTCAACGCCTTATACACTCTCGGATTTCCTGTCACTACAACCTCTTTTTCCTGCAATCTTCGGATAATATAATCCTGTTTAGTCAGACCGGACAATTTAACCGCTGTTTCCAGAAGTTCATCCTCCTCCGGTGATACCCGAAAAGCTACCGTTTTATTTCTCCAACGCCCCTGTCTATCCAAACATTTAGCTGACATACGCAAGTCCTCCTTCCCTATCATTTGGTTCTTCATTCATGTTTTCTGCATCCAACTGGTCTGCCATATCCTGCTGTACGGACGGGAACAGATGCGCATATCGGTAAGTGATCTTTTCTGCTGAATGACCAACCCTTTTTCCGATTGCCAGTGCTGTATAGCCCATGTTAATCAGCAAAGAGACATGGCTGTGTCTGAGATCATGCACCCGGATTTTTTTCACACCGCTTGCTTTGCATCCTCTTTCCATTTCATGGTTCAGATAATACTTAGTTACAGGGAAAATACGGTCATCCGGCTGCAGGCTGTAATATAACTTCAAACAATCCTGCATTTCGTCACATAAGAACTTTGGCATAGTTACAGTACGGACACTGTTCTTTGTTTTCGGAGTGCTGATCACATCTTCTCCCTTTAAACGCTGATAGGATTTGTTGATCCGCAACGTTCTCTTCTGGAAATCGAAATCCGCAGGAGTTAAAGCCAAAAGCTCCCCGGATCTGATTCCGCACCAGTACAATAACTGGAACGCATAGTAGGAAAGTGGTTTATCCATCATTTCTTCTGAAAACTGTTTATACTCTGCCTTTGTCCAGAAGAGCATTTCCTTGCTTTCTTCTGAGCCGATTGTGCCAGCTTTCCTTGCCGGATTCATGCTAAGATCATAAAACTTGATCGCATGGTTGAAAATCGTACTCAACTGTCCATGGATTGTTTTCAGATAAGTAGGGGATAAAGGTTTTCCTTTCCTGCTTGTCAATTTGCGAAGCTCATTATGCCAGTCCAAAACATCCTTTGCGGTGATTTCTGACACCTTTCTTTTTCCCAGATAGGGTAAAATCTTGGACTTGATAATATTTTCCTTTGTAAGCCAGTCCGATATTCTGGTTTGCAGGCCATGGCCAGTTTGGTTTTTTCTCAAATACATATCTGTCTTCTGTTACATTAAATACGAACTGATAAGACTCAGCCTTATCCTCATCTTCATAGAATCTCACACCGAAAGTTCTGGTTCCTTCTGTAAATTCCACATCTGCTTCGAATTTGAAGATATCTCCTGTGTCTTTTGCAACTACTTTTTCTGTACTCTTAGTTGGAGTATCAATTACAAAATCTTCTGTCTTTTCTTCTTTATCAAATGCATTCCATACAGTTTCCGGAATTCTTACACCAAGAGTTCCATCTTCTCTCTGGTAAACCTCATGTGCCATAAATGTTCCTGCCCAGATGAAGTTATTGTCATCATCATCCTGATCCTTGGTAGCAACCCAGCCAAAGAGGATTCTCTGTCCGTTCAGTTCAAAAGTACGTCCTGCATAATAAGATCTGCCGTCAAATGCATCATCTTTCGGTGCGATCCATGGACCTTCTAGACTCTTGCTCATACGGTATACCATTTTACTTCTGTCACTGTATTCTGTCACAATATGATACCACCAGTCACCAATCTTAAATAAGTCTGGCATCTCATGCATAGTATAGAGATCCGGTGCCCAGAAATCTCCTTCAAACTTCCAGTTTTTCAGGTCTTTAGATGTGAATTTAACAGTTCTTCCTGTCTGTCTTGTCTTTGGTCCCTGTAATCTTGCACCAAGGATCAGCAGATACTGATCATTTTCCTCATCGCGGATCACCCATGGATCTCTCCAGTCATCCGGGTCATAGCCTTCCTGTGGAGTGAAGGTAAGTGCATCCTGAGTTTTGTGCCATGTTACAAGATCATCGCTGTATGCATGCATCAGAACCTGAGATGGTTTTCCAAGTGCCGGATAATCACGGTTATAACCTGTATAGAAAATATGATACTGTCCTTCTGCCTCGAAAACACTTCCTGCAAAGATAAACTGATCCTGCTCTTCATCTGTTCCTCTCGGAATTGCCACACCTTTATCTTCGTAATGTACAAAATCAGAAGTTGTTGCCAGATCCCAGCCAAATGGTTCTCCAAATGGTCCCGGTTTTCTGGTATCTCTCTGATGATATAAATAGAATTTATCTCCATGTCCAAATGGCATGCAATCGCCAAACCATGTTCCCGGGAACTGATAGTATAATTTCTGCATAGTCTTAATCTCCTTTTTTATACTTTATTTCACTTTACAGGCCTGCTTGTACTTTTCCGGCAAGCCTGTTATTTACTCATAAATCAAACTACTGTTATCAGGTAATTCTTGCATATTATCAACCTTTTACTGCACCTGCTGTCATACCTGCCAGCATCTTCTTGCTGCTGAAGAAGTAGAAAATAAATACCGGAAGTACTGTTACAGTGATGGCTGCAAATGTACCACCCCAGTCTGTCAGTCCCATGCTTCCTACGAAGTCATTTAAACCAAGTGTAATGGTTTTCATATCTGTAGATCTGGTAAATGTATAAGCATTAATATACTCATTCCAGCAGAATACTGCCTGCATGGTTGCTACTGTGATAATAGAGTTCAGTGACATCGGAACCACCATCTTAAAGAAACATCCTATCGGTGAACATCCATCAATGATCGCTGCTTCCAGCATTTCTTCAGGGAAGAATTTGCTAAATGAATAAAACAGCTGAATGGAATAAGACAGTGAAAAAGCAATCTGTGGCAAAATAATTGCCGGGTATGTATTGATCAGTCCCATCTTATTAAAAATAGTAAACAATGGAATCAGTGCAACCTGCATAGGAAGCATCAATCCAAGAAGGAAATAATTAAGGACAAATTTTCTGCCTTTGAATTTGATTTTGCTTAATGCAAATCCAGCCATCAATGCAAATAAAAGCAGAGGAATCAATACACCGATCAAAACAATAATACTGTTTTTAAAATAAGTCAGCATATGGCTTTTTGTAAAAACATTGATAAAGTTTGTCAGCACCCATTTTGACGGGAGTGCATATGCCGGTAACTGTCTGAAATCATCCAGTGACTTAAAGCTTGAAGTAAATACATAGAAGAAAGGATAAACCTGCATCACAACAAGGATTAATGCTATAACCCATTTAATGATGCTCGGAATGGTTGGTTTTTTCTTTTTCATTCGTCATCCCCTCCTCCTGTGAATTTACGGAATAACATTCCAACTACCATACAGATGATTACGATCATGATCGCTACAGAACTTCCGTAACCATATTTCATACTGCTGAACGCCTGTTTATACATATAAGTTGTCATAAGTTCAGAAGCATTTCCCGGTCCTCCATGTGTTAACAGATAAGAGAACTCGAAAGATCTCAGGGAACCATTCAGTACCAGCAGACAGTTTGCAATGATAACCGGTTTAATATAAGGAATTCTTACATAAAGATATTCCTGCCATGTTGATGCTCCATCGATCAGTGCTGCTTCTCCCAGTTCATCCGGAACACCGATCAGTGCTGCATAAAAGATAACCATATACAGTCCCAGGTATTTATATGCTTCTACAAAAGCTGTTACATACAGTGAAATCTGAGGATTGGAAATCCACTCCATCAGTTTCAGAGATGGATCGATGAATGATAATACCTGATTCACAATACCGGTTGGAGTTACTGATAATAACTTTGTAAAAATCTGGCAAATCGCTACAGAAGAGATAACTACCGGAATATAATACAGAGTCTGTAAAGCAACTCTTCCTTTTTTAATACGACTGAGGAGAATCGCAAATAATAAACCTCCAAATACCTGAATTGCCACATTAATTACAGTATAAACAAGAGTATGCCCTATTGTAGCTCTGAAAACTTCATCCTGCGTAACAAGTTCTATATAGTTTTTTAATCCTACAAATACTTTCTCTCCAACACCACCCCAGTCAAAAAAGCTATAATAACCAGCCCATATGATGGAAACAATTACAAATGCTGTATAAATAAGAAATGCTGGAAAGATGAATAAAAGGATGACTGACTTTTTTCCAAATGCTTTCTGCACAGTTCTTCCTCCTCTCTTTCTCTGAAAGAGACTGACAAGGCAGCTGTCAGTCTCTGTTTATTATTATTGAAAAATCACTTACTTTTTACAAAAGAATCACAGGTTTCGATAAATTCATCCGGAGTGGTAATTCCCTGAGCCAGTTTCTGCTGTTCATCTGCAATTTGGGTCAGATTTTCTGAATCAAGCTTATCATCCCATGAGGTCCATGCTGTTTCAGCATTTTCAAATAACGGCTGAAGATCATAGAAAAGCTGTGGAAGTCCTTCTGGAATATCATCGTTAAACGGTGAGAAAATATTTCCTTTGTTGTAACAAGCCTCTGAATAATGTTCACATGCATAATCAAAGAATTCCTGCATAGTGTCGTCATATGTAGCCTTATTATATCCAATACCAAATCCTGCGTGAATTGGAATATTTGTCTCCATATTATCCATTTCTTCTGTGTCAGGCGCAGGGAAAAATCCTATCTGACCTGCATCATACATATCCTCAGCAAGATTGATCTGACCTGAACCACTGTAGAAAATTCCACCAGTGCCACCATAGAATAAGTTTGTGGCTGAAGTGTAATCTACACTTGCAAATCCTGGTTCAAAATATCCTTTTGTTCCAAGATCATAAACCAGATTTACACCATATTTGGCAGCTTCATTTTTGGCAAAAGAGTCTGTTCCAGCCTGATATCCAGTGATAAATTCCGGACCTGTTACTCTCCATGGAGAGAATGAAAGATATCTCATAATCTGCCATACATCTGAACCACCGATAATAACCGGAATTTCTCCTATATCCGCAAGTTTCTGACAGTCTTCTTCAAATTCTTTCCATGTTGTCGGAGTTTCTTTAATACCGGCTTTTTCAAAGAGATCCTTCCTATACATAAAGAATTCACAATATAATCCCTGTGGGAAAAGATACAAATTACCATCATCTGCATCTGTAAGGAAATCTCGTACCGCACCATTCATCTTATCCGCATATCCATTTCGATCTAACTCAGCACCTAAATCCACTAATGCATCAATGTCTTTACATGCTTTAGAAAGTGTTCCATTGGGGCATCCGAAGATATCTGGTAATGTATCACTATTGATATACATCTGTAATTTCGTAAAATAATCTTGTTTATCATTAACCATTTCTATTTCATAGTCAATGCCTTTCTCATCACAGAAATTTTTCAACAAATAGTCATAAACCTGATACTGTTCTGTCGATTCTGTTGAGTTTAATAAAGCAGTAATCTTCGTTCTTTTTCCATCGTCCGATTTCTTCGCAGAAGCTGTAACTGCTCCCATGCCTGTCAGAAGACTGGCTGTCATAGCTGCCGTCATGGCAAGTGATAACACTTTTTTCATTTTCCTCATTTACTTGTTTCCTCCTTTTAATTTGTGTTTCCTCGTTCTTGATGATTTTATTTTAGTCTTTTTGCCTTTTATAAACAATTGGAAATAAAAGTAAAAATAGGAGATTTGTGCACAAATTTTATACTGTGCACAAATCTCCTGTTCTATCGTCAGGCAGATAAAATCATCCGCCTCGCTACTTGCCTGATTCGATTAAATGACTTACCTGATACAGTTAACCTCGCTGTTTATATATATTTCCTGAATTCATTGGGTGTAATACCGTAACGCTTTTTGAATACTTTTATGTAATATCCAAAGTCTTTGTATCCTACCATTTCTGCGATTTCATATTGTTTATATTTATTATCTGCAATCAGTTTCTCCACCTGTTGGAACCGGACATCTGTCAGATATTCCAGAAAACTCTTTCCGGCATATTTCTTAAGAAGGCGGCTGATATAGGTTCTGCTTACATGGAATTTCTCAGTCAGATCATCCATAGATAAATCTCCTGAATAATTCTTCTCAATGTAAGAAAGAACACTCTGAACCAGTTTCCGGTTCCGTTCATCAGTTCCTTCTGTATTCTGTTTAATCAGCGTTCCAAACAGATTCAGCAGACAATTCAACACCTCTTCTGTGTTCTCGCACTGACAGATTCTTTTTATTCCATCCTGAAGCACAGAAAGATTCCAGTTTTTATTATGAATTTCACTGTCAACTGCACAGATATATGGAAATTTCATACATCCCAAAAGTAAATCCATTGCTGCAAATTTCACCGGAGATACATCTTCCGGTGCGTTTCGAAACATCTGATGAAGTTCATCCTCCGCTTTCTCAAAACTGTCCTGAAACAAAGTCATCATAAAATGTGTTTTTTCACCGGAAGTAATCACAAAGTCTGTCTGTTTTTCATATTGCAGATCTTCGTATCTGAGTATGATATTCGTACCCAGATAAACACATTGCCTGCATGCTGTCTGTGCCTTACGGTACTGTGCATTTGCCTGATATTCGTCCACTTCTACATCGCTCAATCCAAAATTCATATGTGCTTTCAGATACCGTTCTACTTCTACCTGTATCTTACTGCATGCCTGCAATGCTTTTTCCATACATACTGCGTTTTCTTCTTCCTTTTCAAACAAAAGAATAAAATTATATTCTGCAGTTGCTGTATTATAATCGCTCAAAACATGAATTCCAAAATCATTAAAAATTTCCTCAAAAATATTGATGCATGCAAATTCCTCTATCCATTTATCTCCTGTATGGATTTTATTTTCTCCAACAACTTTTCGCCCTACACACACAATATATTTCTCTATTGTCAGATTCAGAGATTCTGCCTGCTCTTTTACAACTCCTTTTCCCTGGATTCTTCCATACAGAAGATTTCCCGCAAATTTGGATCTCAGCTGCGGAACTGACCTGTTGAAATATTTCTTCAGATCCCGGATTTCCTGCTGTTTTTCCTTCCTTGCATGAATTTCCCCTGCAATCCGGGCAGCCATTGCCTTTAACTCATCATAGTCCACCGGTTTGAGAAGATATTCTTCCACACCAATGCTGATTGCTTTCTGAGCGTAGGCAAAACTGTCATATCCTGTCAGTATCACTATAACCGCATTGGGATAAATCTCATGTGCTTTTTCTGCAAAATCCAGTCCATCCATTCCCGGCATCTTCACATCTGTAAGGATCAGATCCGGTTTCGCCTGCTCCAGTTTCTCCAGCCCTTCCAATCCGTTCCTTGCAGTTGCGGATATACGGTATCCATAATCGCTCCATGGAAACGAACATAAACCATCCAGAATAATATATTCATCATCTAATATCATTACCTGCAATTCCATTATCTCTCGTCTCCCCTTTTTTTGTTATTTTCATTAACAGGTTCATCGTATTTCCTGTAAGTAACTCCGACATTACCGTTCATCGGAATTTCCAGTATTACCTGTGTTCCCTTCCCCGGTTCTGATGTAATGCTCATCCTTGCCTTATTCTGATATACATAATCCAGTCTCTTTCTCACCGCATACACTCCCAGATGAGTATGTGTCCGCTCTGCTTCATGATCTGGCTCTTCCTCTGTCCCCATCAATTTCTCCAACTGTTCCTGTGACATTCCAACTCCATCATCCTTTACTGTAAATACTGCCATTCCATCTGTAATTTCTCCTGAAACATAAAGGAAACAGTCCCATGTCGCATTTTCCACACCATGAATCACCGCATTTTCCACCAGTGTCTGAATAGTCATCTTCGGAATCTCTAATTCATTTAATCTCTCATCCACTTCAATATAAGATGTAAATTTATCTCCATATCTGGTTTCCTGTATGTAAAGATAATCCTGTACATATTTTATTTCCTCACGAATATAAACCATACTTCTTTTATTACTGATACTTGCACGCATCAGACTGCTGATAGAAGTAACCATATGACAAATATTATCCTCGCCCTTCTTTCGCGCCATCCAGTTGATCGTATCCAGTACATTATAAAGAAAATGCGGATTGATCTGTGCCTGTAAAGCCTGGAATTCAATATCTTTGTTAACTGTTTCCATCTCCACAACCTGTTTTATCAGCTGCTCTATTTTCTCTATCGTCTGGTTGAAAACAGAATTCATGGTTCCAATCTCATCCCTTCTTCCTTCCGGAAGACGGACAGAAAAGTCACCCTCCGCAAACTGCTGCATTGCTTTACTTGTACGCTTGATCGGACCAGCGATTCCCTTTGCCAGAATATTAGCAAGAAAAATACACAACATCAAACTTGCCAGAATAAGCATGATTGTCGTTTTCTGTAATCCTCTGGCTGTTTTCTGTAAGAAACTCATAGGAATCATTCCTACAACTGTAAGTCCTGTGTCAGAACTTCTCTGATATACACAGTCATAACCCTGTCCATCTGCAGTAAACAGAAATTCTCCTGTGTTGCCTGATATTTTTTCTATCCAGCTTCTGTCACTGATTGTCGCATCATTCTCTGCACTCTCTATCAGAACATTTTTGTCATTGTCCAGAAGAAAAATATGTGCAGCCAAAGAATCTCTGGCTGTGATCGTCATTTTTTTCAGATAGCTCAGCTTAATAGATGCTCTCAATATTCCCACTGGCTTCATAGTCAGAGAATCTTTGATCTGCTTTGCCATATACATCAGGCCTTCCTCAGAAGCATTATAATAAATACAGCGTCCTTTTGCCTGCTCCGCCAGTTCACAGGATATCTGAGCGGTCTTTTCATGAATCTCACGATTATTTGCCAGCAGATGATTTGCTCCGTTATAACCATACAGCTGGATATCCTTCATATAAATACTTGTATATCCCTGCAAAAGCAGCCTTCTGATCTGCCCCGATCTTGAATAATAGGAATACAGCTCTGTGCCATCCGATTTATATGGTTCATCAGACTCCAATTCCTCCTGAACCGTATTGTTATTTGCAATATACTCAAATGAATTCCTCACCATATCAAAATAATGATCCAAATTCACCGACAACTCGTTCACCACTCCCGCAGACTGCTTCCTTGTCTGTTCTGTCACAATTGAAGATGCAGACATATACTGCGAAACACTGGCAGCCAACAGAACAACCAATGCTACCCCTAACGTACAATACAGAATTTTTCTCTGTATTGACAGATTAATATACCACTTCTTTAAATTTTTCATCTCTCTTTTCCCTTTAATGCCCCTTTATTTTTCCCTTTTTTCACTGCTGCGGTCTATTCCGGACAGCCAAAAAGCCGACACACTGCTTCCAGTCAATGTATCGGCTTTACTGCTTCATTTTATTATACAGGTATATTCCGTAACTTTTTCTGTTTTACAGATACTGACTGAATTCCACTTTCTCCTTGTTCGGACCCTCAATGGTAAAAAACTTCACACCATTTTCCCAGAATGGCAGGAAATGAATGGTATCCTGTGTGGAGTTTAAACCAGCTTCATTAATATACCGGAAAATCTCCTCAATATCTCTTACATCAAGTGCAACATGATCGATCGCTCCATGCTCCATCTTCGCCGCATGATTCTCATAAGTCTCCACTACCAGAGTTCCCAGTTTCAGAAACACAACCTTCTCATTCGCTTCCTCATTTACGGTCTCAAATGCAGTCTCAAAACCAAGTTTATGATAAAACTCCACAGTTTTATCAATGTCATTTGTCGGAATCCCGATATGCTGTACTCCTGTTGAATAATTCTTTAAATCCATGATCTTTACCTCTTTCTGCTCATCTTTGTAGCTTTTACTCATTTATTTTCATAATTTTACTTATCCAAAATATACGCAGAAAATCATTCGATTGTCAAGAGTAACAACTGATTCTTTTCACTTGACCCCTCCGCTCCCACCACCTCATCCATTTTCTCTTACACAGCCAATAGCCAGCGTGAAGCAGCATCTCTCTGCAGGTGAATCTGGAGGGGGCTTAGTAACTCTTAGGTGGGGGAAATCCGCGTTATGAAGAAAAATAGCAACCTGTCTG
>OLPK01001823.1_pt1 | contig 11536 bp, 13 predicted proteins | sample 1672261 | NCBI WGS metagenome assembly OLPK01 (sample SAMEA3136665, study PRJEB25190) | human gut metagenome
CGGTTTGCATATAACTGTCTGGTTCATTGGGCTGGCAGCTCAATACAAGATTTAGTACTCATAGGAAACACATGGGCTTCGTTAATTTCATCCTCGAACTGCTGAAGGATCCGCGTGCCGCGATTGCCGGTTGGATTGCCATGGGTGTGGCGCCGACCCTCGGCTTCATCTTCCTCATCGTATTTATCGAAACGGGTGTGGTGTTCTTCCCATTCCTGCCGGGCGACTCCCTGCTGTTCGCTGCCGGTGTGTTCGCCGCTCCCGATGCCGCGACCGGCAAGGCTGCGCTGCCGCTGTTCTGGCTGCTGCCGGTGGTCTGGTGCGCCCCGATTGTCGGTGACCAGTGCAATTACTTCATTGGCCACTTCTTCGGCCGCCGCATTATCCAGTCCGGCAAGGTGAAGGCCTTGACCCCGGAGCGTTTGGCCAAAACCGAGCACATGATTGAGAAGTGGGGCCCGCTGGCTGTGTTCCTGGGCCGTTTCTTCCCGTTCATTCGTACGTTCATGCCGTTCATCTCCGGTATTTCCGGCATGCGTTGGAGCCGATTCACCCCGTTCTCGGTGGCTGGCGGCCTGTGCTGGTCCACGCTGTTCACGCTGCTGGGTTACTTCTTCGGCAATATTCCGGCCGTGCAGGATCACTTCGAATTGGTGATCGTGCTGATTCTGCTGGTTTCGCTGGCTCCCACCATCATCGGTTTGCTGAAGGCCAAGTTCGGCAAGAAGAAGCCGGAGTCGGTTGCCGATTCCCAGCTGGATACGATGGAATCCGGTATCGAGAACCTTAATAAGTAGTTTTTGGTGCTGTAGGGTTCGTTTCTTTTCCAAGCCCCGTTCCGCATGTGATGTGCGGAACGGGGCTTTGTTGTGTTATCCACATTGTTGGTGGACAACATGCCGGGGTGTGGATAATTCGGCAAGCTGGAACCACAGAACCTGATTTCGGTTGAAATAGGTTGGCTCGCACGGTTCAATCTCCCTATGAATATCGACACATCCTCTCGCACTGTTCGCGTTGCTCGCTCTCCGGCAGCGGCCGTTTCGTCCCCTCCCCAGTCCGCTGGGGTCGGGCCCTCCCCGCCGCCGCGCTACTACACCCCTCCTCCGCAACCAATGGCTGCGTATGAGAGAAAACGGTCGAACAGGACTCCGGAAGAATCGTTCTCCACGAACGTGGCATTGCACAATATTGTGACCGTGACCTCGGGTCACGGTGGCGTGGGGCTCAGCGTCATGGCCTCTATGCTTGCGCTGACGCTCACGGAGCGTGGGCAAAGCTGCGTGCTGGTCGATGCCGATTTCGTGGCGGGATGCTTGGATCTGCTGCTTGGCCTCGAGCGTGAGCCGGGTCTGCGTTTCAGTCAGATAGACGCTCCGTTGGGCCGTATTGAAGGAGCGGCACTGCGTCATGAGCTCATTGACTGGGAGGGTATTCGTGTGCTGCCGTGCGATCCCTGGAGCACGCGGCAGCCTGAATGGTGGGAAGTGCAGGCCGTGATTCGGGCACTTGCCGAAACGCACGATATTGTCATCGTAGATGCCGGCCAGGGAGGCCTGATTGAAACAGTGAGTGACTTGCGCCATGGAGTGCAGGTGATGGCCGCGGAACTTTCAGTAATCGGTTTGGCTCGGGCCAAAGCCCATCGGCTCAGATTGTCCGCATGGGAATGCGGGATTCCCCATATTGGCGGCATCGAACCGAGAGGTACGCCGCGAGGTCGCGGGAGCGTGGATGTTGCCGAAGCCGAAGATTATCTGAGCGCTGCAGTGGTGGGTCCCATCCGTCTGACTTCCAGCTTGTGCGGTGATGTGCTTGAGGGATTAGGCATCCGATCCGTGCCCAAGGGAAGTCGTAAGGCCATCGAGGCGCTCGCCGATGCGGTGGAGCGGGATATTCGCGCTGGTGCTCGGGCTGCCTGATTGAAGTGGGGATATCATGACGGCATTGCATCGCGCAGGCATGTTTTTCGGGTTATTGGATGAGCTTGCTTCAGATGATCGAGTCACTGATATTGCGGTGACTTGTGAGGGCCGCGTCTGGGCGGATCGTGGCAGCGGTATGCGGGAGCATATCTTGCAAGTGCCATTCCGATCGCCGCAAGTGGTGCGTGATTATGCGGTGCAGTTATGCGCGCAATTGGGGCGCCGCCTGGATGATGCGTGCCCTATTGCCGATGCTTCCAATATGCATGGTGTGCGTGTCCATGCGGTGATAGCGCCGTTAGTGCCGCAGGGGGCGTCGATTTCCATACGATTCCCCGGCAGCGAGGTGGCATCGTTGCAGCGGCTTGCCCAGTTGGGCATGTTTCCTGCCGGCTGGATTTCGGTACTAAGCGGGCTGGTGAGCAAGAGAGCCGCCGTGCTGATTACTGGCGGTACCGGCGTGGGCAAGACCACCCTGGCAAAGGCGTTGCTTGCGCAGTGTGATGCGAATGACCGTATCGTCACCGTGGAAGAGGTGCGGGAGCTTGTCGATTTTGGCCATGGGAATCATGTTTCCATGGCGGCGAGGGAAGCGAACGTTGAAGGCGAAGGTGCGGTGGGCCTTCCCGATTTGGTGAAAGCCACGCTGCGCATGCGCCCCGACCGGGTGGTGTTGGGGGAATGCCGTGGCGAGGAGATTGTGGATCTGCTGAGGGCGTTCAATTCCGGCCACCGGGGCGGCATGACCACCTTGCATGCGAACAGCGTGGCGCAAGTGCCGCAGCGTTTGATCGCACTGGGATTACTGGCCGGGGTGGCTCCTCGTGCATTGGCCATGCTTGCCGAAGGCGCCTTCGATGCGGTGCTGCATCTTGAACGAGTGGACGGCCGTAGGCATATTGCACAAATCGGCACTTTGCACGCCTCGTATGGTGAATTGCAAGGCGTTCCATTGGTGGCTTGGGACGGTTCGGCCGAGCCTCGATATTCACCTCAGTGGCGTGATTTCGCGGCATTGTGGGGCTGTAGCTAGGGGGGTGGGATATTGCTCTGGTGTGTGATGCTGACAATGGTCGCTGTGCTGATATGGCCTAGTCGCCAATCTGGGGTTGTTGATCGTCTGCGTGATGTGCGGAGTCTTTCTGGAAGGCTCAATCGAGGTGCTGGTGGAGGTTTCGTGAGCCGGAATGGGTGGGACTCGAACGTCGGAGGTGGTGCTGGGCGTAGAACGACAGCAGCATTGCCGAGGAACGGAATCGCTCAGGTATTGGCCTCCGCCATTGCTCGCATGGCAGGTGGAGGAACGCTGGTGGAAGCGTTCGAGGAGCAATTCGGCGGACGTTTTGCCGTGCGCAGGCTGACCCCACAACGCCTGACCGACTTGTTTGAGCGGCGACGATTGCCGGACGAATCACGCGCGCAGTCCGTGCGTGCCGCCATGGGCGCTGCTGCGGCAGCGACAGTCAGCGAGGAATTGGGCTGCCGTGCCGTGCCCTGCTTGGAGGCGGTATTGGATGTCTACTCGCATATGAGATTGATGCAGAACATGAGGGCGCAGGCCTTCGCCGTGCCTCAAGCCACGGTTGGTTTGCTCAGCGCGTTGCCGGCAATCGCGGTTGTGTTGGGGGAATTGATGGGAGCTCACCCCTTGCTATTCTTGTTCGGTTCTCAACGCGGCCTAGTGTGTTTGGTGTCGGGCGGATGCTGCTATGTGGTCGGTCTGGTTTGGATGCGCGCCCTGATGCGAGACGGCTGACAGCTATCGGGGTGAGGCGAAGATGATTGGAACATGCATTGCATCGGGGTGCGCGGCGTTCGCATGCTGGCTGAGCATGGTGAAGCCGCGTGCAGCCAGTCGTCTGCCTGACATTGGGCAATGGGCGAATCATGACGAGCCTGTTGTGGTTGCCGATGCGGCATGGGCCATGCTGGTGCTGCGGATGGTGCAAGTGTCTCTGCGGCAAGGAGCCTCGGTTCCGCGGGCCCTTGATGTTGTGGGCCGCGCTGTTGGAGGCGCATACGGTCAATGCTTAAGCCGCGTGGGCGAATCATTATTGCGCGGCGTCTCATGGTCGGACGCATGGTGTGCCGCCTTAGCCGGGACGGATGCTTCGGCGGGGATGAACCATTCCGCTCGTTTGGGTGGCGCAAAACGGCGAGGCCGGTCAGGGCAGCATGGCGATACGGATGGCGGTGCTGGTGACATCGCACTGGGCATGATCCGCGAGTCTTTGGAACCGGCTTGGTTGCAAGGGGATTCTCCCGGAGTGCTTATCGATGCTGCTGTCGAACAGCTTGATAAGGATGAGCGAGCGCGTATAGAACGTGCCGCTGCCCGTTTGTCCGTGCGTTTGCTGATGCCGACTGGCTTGTGCTTTTTGCCGGCGTTTGTCATTGTCGGAGTACTTCCAGCAATTGCTTCTTTCCTGATGTAGGTTTCTTCTGGCCTGTTTTGGTTGTCTCGTCTTGCGTTGTGCCATCGTCTTGCGTTGTGTCATGACGCATGGCTGGTGGTTATCCACTTTTGTTGTGGATGACACGCCGCGGTGTGGATAACTTGGCAAGCTAGAACCACATGTGCTGTTCGCTGATGCGCCGCACGCCGGATTGCTTCACAGTGGAACTCACCTCGCGTCACAGTGTTCGGCGCGAGGGCCAAACGCTATCGCACGGAGTCAGGAGAGCGCACGATTGATGTGGGCCTTCCCGTGGGGAAAGGAATACCGATGGACACGCACATTCCCATCATCGTTGATGGTCAAGCGGGCATATTTGCCCACAGCAAAGCCAAAATCGCCGAGCTCAATGCCCGTGCCAAAGAACGACTATGCCTCATGGATGCACGGATGCGCACGCTTATGGCTGAGCCGGAAGAAGGAGCGGCCACAGCCGAGTACGCGGTGGTGCTGATTGCCGCCACCGGGTTCGCGGCGCTTTTGGTCACCATTCTGAAGTCGGATGCCATTAAGACGTTGCTGACAAATCTGATCAAAAAGGCGTTGAACGTCGGGTGAGCGACTCGGGAGGGCAATGAACATGAGAAAAGGTCTCAGCAGATGGCTCGCCCGTTTGCCGCCTGTGCACAATGAGGGTGCGGCCACGGCCGAGTTCGCGGTAGTGCTGCCCAGCGTCATTGCAATAACGGGGGTGTTGCTGACGCTTACCCGAGTGGTTGCGGTATCCATGGATTGCCAAAGTGCCGCAACGGCATCCGCGCGTGAATTGGTGGTTTCTGATGATGAATCCGCAGCACAACAGGCTGCCGTGAATATTGTGGGAAGCCGAGTGGATGTGACTGTGCATCAGGAAGGCAGCTTGGTGCGAGTGGCGGTCGAATGCCCCGTTTTGCCAGGGCCTTTGAATGTGACTCCTACTCGGGTGCATGGTGAAGCTGTGGCTGCGCGGCAATAACACACACGGTCGGTCGGGAGGGGGGAACGGCGATGGCGGCATGTATGCCACGTATGTCACGTCTTGAAGAAGGGTCAGGCACAATGGCCGGTGTCATGCTGGTCATGCTGGTTGGGGTGGCTCTTTCGGCAACGGCGTGCATTGGCAATCTGGTGGTTTGCCAAAACCGGGCACGTTCCCTAGCTGACCTCATCGCTTTCGATGCCGCCTATGCCGCATGGCATGGGTGGGCGGACGATCCATGCGCGTTCGCAGGTCAGCTGGCCGTATCCAATAGCGTCGCATTGCCCGATTGCATGGTGCAGTCGGATGATGTGCAGGTCACCGTGGCAGTGGATACTGCAGTCCCATTGACGCCGCGCGTGCAGCGAACGGCTCTTGCCGGACCGGCGGAATGCGATAAGGGAGGTGCTAGTGAGTAACCACACAGCATAAAACAGGGCCGCATTCTAGCGGACTTTCGCCATCCTTGGCTAAGGTAAAAGCATGAGCGAGAGTGAACACAACGAGCGCCGCAGCATCGTGGCAATGGTGGGAAACCCCACCTCCGATAAAGGACGCGGTGCCAAGGTGGATGCGCAGGTGCTGAATCTGCTGGAAGAGGCAGGTCGCTCCCATAATTTTGAAGTCATCGACATTACCGGTACGAGTTTCGAGGATTCATTGCATCAGGCTCGTGAACGGTCGCATGAGTATGACTACTTGGTGGTGGTCGGTGGCGACGGCATGATAGCGCTTGGCGCCAATGCGGTTGGGTGCAGCGGCAAGCCTTTGGGTATTGTGGCCATGGGGTCGGGCAACGATTTCGCTCGCGGGCTCAAGCTGCCGGTGAACCGTATTGAAACCGCGGTGGAAGGCATCGTGGGCGCCATCGTGCGCGGTTCGCATATCGATGTGGACATGGGCCGTGTGACTTCCTTGGAAGGTGGTTATGCGGTAGATACGTCCACCGGGGAGGAATACGAGTGCGAGGGCGACAGGTCCGCTGAGTATCCGATCGATCGCTACTATGCCGGCATGCTCTCCTGCGGTCTTGATGCGAGCATCAATGACCGTGCGAACCATTCGCGTCTGCCGACCGGCACCATGCGCTATTTCTCGGCGGTACTGGTGGAGCTGACGCATATGAAGCGTTACGGATACCACATCAAGGCCACGTTGGCCGATGGTTCCGTGGACGAGAGGGACATCATCACCCCGCTGTTGACAGTCGCGAATTCACGGCATATCGGTGGTGGTATCGAGGTGTCGCCATACTCCTGTTTCTCCGACGGATTGCTGGATTTGGTGTGGATGGATCATGTGCCGAACGTGCGGGAGTGCGCAGTGGCTCTTGCGAATGCGTATAACGGCAAGCTGCTTGCCTCCGACGTATTTGGGTGGGAGCGGATTCGAGAAATCGAGGTCACTCGCGCAAACGAAGGCGATGAGCCTCCGGTGCTGATGGCTGATGGTGAATACATCGGGCATTTGCCGGTTCGTGTGGTGGCGGAGAATTGCGCGCTGCGCGTGCTGGTGCCGCCGGCCGTGGCGGCACGTGAGGTCGATTCCAGGCAGCAGGTGCTCGATGCCATCACCCGCGATGGCCGTGATCCCGTGACCGGACGCTTTAACTAGACGAAAATGCTTTGGCTCCCCTCTCCGAGCGGAGCTGTCGGCGAAGCTGACTGAGGGGAGGTCTGCCGCTGGCAGCGGTTATGCGATGTAGCTTTCGATGTGTAGCGTCTGTGCAATGACTTCCTTGATGGTGCGATCGCTGACACCGGGGTGTGAGCGGATCAGGGAGATCAGTCCCACGTTGAGCGTGAAGAACGTCTCGTGGACGTTGGTGATTGGCAGCCCATGCATCTGCTCGAAGTCGCGCACTGTGGTCTGGGCGATGTAGTCTGCGATGCGGTCGGCGGCCTGGTCGATGAATTTGATGTACAGTTCGGCGTTGCCGTCCTGGATCATCCGGTTCGAGAACGGGCTTTCGTCGGCAATGAGCGAACGCAGTACGAGAACGATTTCGTCAAGCGCCTTGTTCACGTTGCCGATTTCGCGGGCCTGGTTCCATTCCTCGAGCTTGGTGAGGATCTCATCGATCACATCATCCAGCACGGCGTCGGCCACGGCGTCCTTGTCGTTGAAGTAGTGGTAGAACAGCGATCGCGTCATGCCGACCTTGCTGGCGATGTCGGAGACGGTGATCTTGGAGAAGCCCTTTTCCAAGCAGATTTCGCGTGCGGCGCGCACAATGGACTCGCGGCGAGTGTCTCCGCGGTTGGCGCGCTTGTCCTTGAGAATCCGGCTCATGGGTGCCTCCTGAATGTAACTGATGTTGACACTATGTTAAACAAACGGGAGTACGAGGAAATACCGAACAAAATAACGTCAATTCCGAAACCGTGTGGTGCATGTCGCCCATGAGATCGCCAATATATCAACGAAGCAATGAACTGCTCGGAATGGTATATACCGAAACGATCTCTGTTATTTACGAAAAATTGAGTGAGGGGCAAGGTAGGTTAGTAGCTATGGCACTTGCACTGTATCGTCGCTATCGTCCGGACACCTTTGAAGGTGTGATCGGCCAGGACCAGGTCACGGTTCCTCTGATGCGAGCCCTTGACGAGGGCAGGCTCACGCATGCCTATTTGTTCTCCGGCCCGCGAGGCTGCGGCAAGACCAGTTCCGCGCGTATCCTGGCCCGTTGCGTCAACTGCGCCAAGGGCCCAACCTCGCATCCGTGCGGCGAGTGTGAAAGCTGCAAGGATCTGGCCACCGGAGGCCCGGGATCCATCGATGTGGTCGAAATCGATGCCGCCTCACACAACGGTGTGGACGATGCCCGCGAATTGCGCGAACGCGCCGGGTTCGCCCCCGCCCGCGACCGCTACAAGATTTTCATCCTCGACGAGGCTCACATGGTCACGCAGCAGGGCTTCAACGCGCTGCTCAAGATCGTTGAGGAACCGCCCGAGCATGTGATGTTCATCTTCGCCACCACCGAACCGGACAAGGTGATTGGCACCATCCGTTCGCGTACCCATCATTACCCGTTCCGTCTGGTGCCGCAGGAGGTCATGGGCCCCTATCTGGAAACGATCTGCGAGAAAGAGAGCATCAAGCCTGAGCCCGGCGTGCTGAAACTCGCGATGCGTGCCGGCGGCGGCTCCATGCGAGACACCCTGTCCGTGTTGGACCAGCTCATGGTCGGTTCCGTCGAGGGCGTCATCACCCATGATGCCGCCGTGGCTCTGCTTGGTTTCACTCCTGAAGCGTTGATCGGTGAGGCCATCGATGCGGTCATCGATCATAACGGCGAGGCCCTGTACGGCGTGATCCAGAAGGTCGTGGTCGGCGGGTTCGACCCACGACGATTCGTGGAGGATCTGCTGGCCCGCGTGCGTGACCTGCTGGTGCTGACTTTGGCGGGCGACCGCGCGGAATCCGTGCTGTCAGACACGGCCGAGGCCGAGGACATGGACGACCTGCACCGCCAGGCCAAGGCCCTTGGACTGAGCGCGCTCACCGCCATTGCGGATATCATCAACACCACGCTGGGTGCCATGACCGGTGCCATCTCTCCGCGTATGCGACTCGAATTGCTGGCGGCCCGACTGCTGGCCGGCAGCGAAAACGGGTTCGTTGCACCCGCTGCCGCTCCCGCATTGGGAGCTCCCGCGTCAGCCACAGGAGCTGTAGCCTCTGCCGCTCCCGCTGCGGGAGGTGCAGCAGGTGGTTTTGCCGGCGCATCTCGTGGCGGTTTCGTCGGGGCCTCACACGGTGGATTCGCCGGCGCTGCACGAAATCAAGCACAGACGCAGACCGCGCCCGCAGCCGCCGCCCCTGCTGCGCCTGCATCTCCTGCTACGAATGCTGCGGCTCCAAGCTCCGACTCCCGATCCATTGATGAAAAGTGGAATGCAGCCGTTACAGCATTGCCGCAGGCCATCCGCGAATACGTCACCAGAGACAAGGTGCCGACGGTGGCATTCGGCCCCAACCGTAAGGGATTGCCCTGCCTGTCCATGACCTTCGACAAGCCGCTCAGCCAGCATGCGTTTGCGCTCGCGGTGGATAACAGCGGCAAAAAGGCCGCAATCGTGGTGATGGATGCCGTACGCCAGGAATTCGGTGCCGATGCGGTTATCGCTCCTGCGTCCGTTGCAGCCAACGGTGAGCGAGTGGAATCCGTCAAGCGCCTGAGCCCCGAACAGTTGGCCAAGGTCAAGCAGCAGATTGCGATGGCCAAGGCGGGTCTGGCCGCTTCGAGTCTGGGAGCTGGCCTGGGCATGCATTCCGGCAGTGAGCCAAAAGCTCAGAAGCCGGCTGCTGAGGGGAACGCCGAAGATGCGGATGGCAGCCACCGTGCCTCTGGCGTAACGCCGGGAGGCACTTCGAACAAGCCCGATTTGGATGATGACGATCCATGGGCCAAACCTGCCGCATCGTCTGAGGCTGTGGTCGAGCCATCTGCGTCTGCAGGTGAGCCGTCTGTTGATGGTTTTGCTCCGAGCAATCCAGACCCTGCATCTGCACAGGCGCCTGAAGAGCACCACAAGAAGCATGTCGCCGTGCCGGACATGAGCGATGACGTGGACCCATGGGCAACGCCGGCAGCACCTGTCGCACACGCACAAGATGCGACCGCCAATACCCAGGCCGGCCAAGCTGAGCAATTCACCGCGTCTACTTCCTCGAACGTGGGTGCCCCGGCTGCGGATTCTGCTGCCTCAACGGCATCCGCTGACCCGTGGAACCAGCCGGTGCCTCCGCCTGCCGAACCGATGGGTGGCCCGTGGAACCAGCCTGCTGCGTCTGCGCCGCAAGCTGCGCCGGATCCATGGAATCAACCAGCTCCTCCGCAATCGGAACCGGATCCGTGGAATCAACCGCAGGGTCAGGCTCAGCGGCAGACCCCATCACAGAGTCAGGGTATGCCGCAAAGCCAGAACTCGGGCGCTGCTGACCCGTGGAACCAGCCAATGCCACCGAGCCCTCAGCCGCAGGTTGCGGCCGAGGACGATGAGTATTCGATGAGCGACCAGTCGCTTGGCGATGCCACGGCCATGAAGATGGATGATCTCAAGAAGCTGTTCGAGGTCAAGAAGGTCGAGGAGTTTGCGGCCGATGACCCAAAGAACCCGAAGAACATCCAGCCCGCCAAGAAGCATACGGATGACTGATCGCAGCACACCATACGAAACAAAGAAAAACATGAGGAGCACACATGGCATTGGCCTATGACGGCGCCATCCAGCGGTTGATTGACGCATTCGGGCACCTGCCCGGAATCGGTCCCAAAGGAGCTCAGCGCATTGCTTTCTACATGCTGTCCGCCCCCGAAGATGAGGCCCGCGAGCTGGCCGAGGCCATCGAAGAGGTCAAGGCCAAGGTTCGGTTCTGTGAGATTTGTGGCAACGTGTGCGAGACGAGCCCTTGCCCGGTGTGCGCGGACCCTCGCCGCGACCGCAGCGTGATCTGCGTGGTCGAGGAGCCTAAGGACGTGATGAGCATCGAGCGCACCCGCGAATACCGCGGCCTCTACCATGTGCTCGGCGGCGCCATCAACCCGATGGCCAACGTTGGCCCTGCGGATTTGCGCATCCCCGGCCTGCTCAAGCGTTTGGAAGGCGATGAGGTCAAAGAGGTGATCATGGCGCTTGACCCGAACATCGAAGGCGAAGCCACCACCAGTTACCTGACCCAGTTGCTGCGTCCGGTAGGCGTCAAGATTACGCGTCTTGCCAGCGGTCTGCCGGTCGGCTCCGACCTCGAATACGCCGACGAAATCACCCTCGGCCGAGCCCTAGCCGGCCGCCGCGAAGCTTAAGCGGCATCTCTCTCCTTAAGAGTATCGTATTTCATTTAAATGACAAAGATAAAAACGCAAAGCATTTTATTATGTGAGAGCTGGTAGGTAGCCCAGCCGTCCTATGTTTATAGGGTAAGTAACCTGCCCCTCCGGGTTGTCCGTTCTTTGTTTGGAAATAAACAAGGAGGGATTGATATGAAGACAATAAAATGTAAATTGACTGTGTATTTTGCAGAACCTTTTTGGGTTGGAGTTTTTGAAAGAATTTGTGATGGAAAACTTTCCGTAGCAAAGGTAACATTTGGTACAGAGCCAAAAGATTACGATATTCAAGAATTTCCCTGTAAATTTTATATCTAATTTTCGATTATCCGCATAAACACTATACTTTCAAGTATTT
>OLPK01001831.1_pt1 | contig 11476 bp, 10 predicted proteins | sample 1672261 | NCBI WGS metagenome assembly OLPK01 (sample SAMEA3136665, study PRJEB25190) | human gut metagenome
CAAAACACCCCCTAGAGATGACACTTTTATTATTTAAAGTGTCAACCCTAAGGGGTATTGTACGCGTCCTTAAAAGAACGTGTTTCCTTGCCCGCTTTCAAAAACCTGGTGGGCCCGTTTCGCCACGTCGTCTGGGATCGAAAAGTCGATCAGCCGTTCGTCCATGGTGAGCTCCTTTCTGGAAGTAAGCTTCCGTTGGGTTAAGATTCCAATTGACTGAACCAATCCCCGCGATCGTTGTCGGATGAAAAGTCATCTTCGGTGAGAGGGCAGCCACTAAACCGGGTGGCAAAGTGGCTGGTGGCGGCTGGTTCAAAGGGGAGCTCGCCCATCTTGGCGACGGTAGTATAGAAGTTCTTTAAGAAGACCGACCGGGAAACCCCGGCGTTATTACAAAAGTCGTCTAGGTAATTGAGTAGTAAATCGTCGATGAATAGCGATTCAATGTGATTAGCCATAGTGATTCCCCCTATCTATTTGCTAATTATACCTGAACAATAGAGATTTAGTACGAATTATAACTATCTATCGATAAATTTAAAGATCGTTAAGTTGACCGCTTAAAAACGAAAGAATCAAAAGTCGGCGCCGTGCTTTTAGATGCTTTGAGACAAAGATTAGAGAAGCCTTTTCTTACGGCCACCACCGCTGTATACTGAATCAAGATTCGGAGGAAGTATAAATGACGGAAAATTACCGGAGTGTTTTTGATATCATTGGCCCGATCATGATTGGACCTTCTAGTTCACATACGGCCGGGGCGGTTGCAATTGGTCGGGTGGCCCGCCAGGTGCTCGGTCAGACGCCGGTTCGGGTGACGGTCCACTACTATGAATCGTTTGCCCAGACCCACCAGGGCCACGGCACCGATTACGCCATCGTGGCCGGCCTCTTGCAAATGGATCCGGCTGACCCGCGAGTGCCCAATTCGCGCGAACTGGCGAGCCAGGCCGGGATTGAGATCAACTTCGTCGAAGAACCCGGCGCAAGCCCGATTGGTCACCCCAACACGGCGGTGCTCGACCTGGTCGGCGCCACCAAGCAGACCAGTCTGTCCGGCTGCTCGGTCGGCGGCGGAATCATTGAGGTCCGTGAACTGGTCCTGGAAGGGGTGGCGATTCAACCGTCTGGCCCCCTGCCAATTGTCCTCTTCCAGGCCCCGGTCGCCGATCAAGCCAAGCAAGAGCAGGGGCGCTTGTTAATTAACGACCTGGAGTGGAAGGCCCCCTTTATCAAGCAACAGGTCTTTACCAGCCCGCACAGCACGATTTGGACCTTTGACCTCAAGGACCACCTGCAAGACGACTTGCGGACCTATTTACTACAAACCTACCCGGGCATCATTTGTTTAGAGGAGTCGTAAATGTTTAAATCGATTGATGAACTGGTCACCACCGCTACCAACCAGGGTTTGCCGCTGTCGGAAGTGATCATCAACCAAGAAATTTTAACCAGCGGGAAGTCGCGCGAACAGATTTTCCAACGGATGAGAAACAACCTCGCTACCATGAAGGCGGCCGTTGAGCGGGGGACTAGCGGTCAGGGCGTCCACTCGGCGACCGGTTTGACGGGTGGTCAAGCCGTGAAGGTCAAGGAGTACCGCCAGACGCACCGCACCCTGTCCGGGGACGCCATGATGGCCGCCGTGGAAGGGGCAATCGCCACCAACGAGGTTAACGCCGCCATGGGGGTGATTTGCGCCACCCCCACCGCCGGTTCTTCCGGGACCCTGCCGGGGATCTTGTTTGCCCTTAACGACCGCTTGAAGTTGACCGAAGACCAAATGCTACACTTTTTGTTCACCGCCGGCGGGATGGGGATGATCATCGCCAACAAGGCCAGCATTGCCGGTGCTTCCGGTGGTTGCCAGGCCGAGGTCGGGTCGGCGAGTGCGATGGGGGCGGCGGCCGCCGTCGAAATCGCCGGTGGCACCCCCGTTCAGTCAGCCAACGCCCTGGCGATTGCCATGAGTAACTTGTTAGGGTTGGTGTGCGACCCGCTAGCCGGCCTGGTCGAGGTGCCCTGCGTCAACCGCAACGCCACCGGGGCTGGTAACGCCCTGATCGCCGCTGACTTAGCCCTAGCCGGGTGCACCTCCCTAGTGCCGGCCGACGAGGTGATCGCGGCGATGGATAAAATTGGCCGCCAAATGCCAGTTGAACTGCGTGAGACCGGTCTAGGCGGCTTAGCCGGCACCCCAACCGGGCAACAAATTAAGCTCCGGATCTTTGGAAAGGACCTGGAGTCATGAGGGCGCCGGAAGAGATCCAAGCAGACATCATGGACGCTTTGACTTCAGTGATCGATCCCGAGCTGGGCGTCGATGTGGTGAACCTGGGTCTAATCAACAGCGTCGACCTCAAGGATGACGGGATCTGCGACCTCTCGATGACCTTGACGATGATGGGCTGCCCCTTGCAGGGAATTTTACGCCGGGAGGTGACCCAGGCGTTAGTAACGGTGCCGGAGGTTCACCACGTCAATATTGACCTGGTGTGGGAGCCGGCCTGGACGGTGGCGCGGATGAGCCGCCAGGCCCGGTTGCTCTTGGGGATCCACTAAAATTGAAGCTGCTGTTTTTTCAGGAGGGTGTTCGTCGTTTGATAACCGAACGGCGAGCGCCCTTTTTGCGTCCAATTAAGCGAATTTTAATCTAATTTTGTCCCCCTTGTAAGGGTGAATATTAGCAAGATTATCTATCTATAGACATAGATAGATTAAGCAAAAAATATTTATTTAATAATTGATATCGATAAAATCGGCTAATAAGTCAAATCCTTATAAAGAAATATTTGTAATTATACTAAAGATATAAATATCTATTGATTATATATTATTGACGATTAGGCTTTATCGATGTTAAAGTAAAATCAAATAAAGTCATAAAAACGCCACACATTAGAACTGGTTGATAAAATGATGAAACTTTGATGATGATTAGGGAACCTCGAATGTCGATTAGGATTCGCGATATTAAGACGCAGGAGATGGTTCAGGTTACGCAAAGATCGCTTTAAGAAGAGAGGGGATTTCCATGGTTGGGAAAAACAATCAATGGCTATTGAAGAAGAAGATGGGGCAGCGCTACACGCGTTGGTCACTACGTCGATTGAGTATTGGTGTCGTTTCCGTCGCCGTTTCTTCCGGGGTCTTTTTGTTCTCGAACATGATGCTAGACCCGGTTGCCCACGCGGCGACCACGGATACGCCGACCACGACGGCCATCGCTACTCCTGCCAGCGCTAGTGCAACTACCACACCAACAGCGACGACCACGGACTCGAGTGCTTCCACCACCTCCCAAGCTAGCGCCACGTCAACGACGGCTAGCGCTAGTTCGGTAACGGCTCAGACGGGCTCCGCAAGTTCTTCCTCAGCAACGAGTGCGGCACCGGTGGCGGTCAAGTAGGCCGTCTTGGCGGCGGCAGCACCGGCGGCGAGTGACTCAAGCGCCACGACCAGCGAAGCCGATGGTGGGCTGGCTGACATGTCCGACGCCGTTACTTCCGAATCCGACATCCAATACAACCAGGCCCACAAGGGGAAGCTGGTTAACGTTGATAAGAATAACTTTTTAGACTACAACCAGACGCACGGTTCGGCGACCTACGACAGTGCAACCGGGATTGTGACGCTGACACCTGACCAAAATAATCTGGCCGGGAGTGTGACCTTAAAGGATAAGATCGACCTGAACCACGACTTCTCCTTGACAACGTGGACCAACCTTGGTGATAAAAATACCCAAAATTGGGGTGGTGATGGGATTGGTTTTGCCTTCCACACTTCCCCGCTTGACGCCGTTGGTGGTGCCGGAAATAACCTCGGGATCGGGGGCTTGGCAAACGCCGTTGGTTTCAAGTTGGATACCTTCCATAACCCGCGGGCAAAGATGAGTGATAAGCCAGGCGGTGATTCTTACCCAGCTGACCCTAAAAATTCGGGGACGGGCTCTTATGGTGCGATGGTATATACCGATTACAATACGGAGCTCTCTTCTGATGGTACGACCAAGCAGTGGAACCTTGAGGTACCAGAAAACATCAATAGCTTCACTAACGGAACGGACCCCGCAACTACTCAAAACGCAGAGGTTTTACCGGATACGGTGACGGACGGCAAGTTCCACAAGTTCATAATTAACTACAAGGCCGCAACGCACCAATTGGTAGTCACTTACTACCTGGATAGTGACATGGACACCGATACCTTAGGGGATGCCTACGTTTGGAACTGGACAATTCCTGACGAACAGTACCAAAAAATGGTGGCCGCTGCCGTAGCTGAACGGGACAGTGCGACCAACAAGGGCAAGTACGGCCGACTCCCTACCAATTTCAATGGCCATCTTTGCCTCAACCGGATGGGCAAAGAACCTGCAACAGGTTAAGATCACCGACTTTGATTATACCTCCTGGGAAACGACCGGGTCGGCAGTCCTCAAGTACGTGGATTCCACGACCGGTAAGACGATTGCCCGGGACAGCGTGCAGGGTGACCCGGGGGCCGCAATCAACTTCGGGACCAACAACGTTCGTTACACCAACACGCTCAACTACTTTAAGAACCACGGTTACCAATTAGTGCCAACCCAAACCTTAACCACCGCCGATAAGGACGCTGGTTACGTCCTGATGCAGGGGACGACTGCTAGCGACCGGATCTTTGACGATACCGATTCGGTACAAGAGTACGTGGTTTACTTAGAGCACACTTACTCCACGGCGACTGAGGACAAGACGATCACCGAAACGGTTAAGTACCAAAAGACCAACGGTGAAGAAATTGCCCCGAGTGAAACGAAGTCTGTGACGGTGACCCACAGCGGGATCAAGGATAACGTGACCGGCCAGGTTAACTGGACGGAAGACGATAAGGGTGGCGCCGATACTTGGACCTTAAAGGATGGCGATTCAGCCACGATTCCAGGGGTCACTTCGCCAACGATTGATCATTACGTGGCGGATAAGACGACGATCAACCCGGTAACGGTTGACGTGGCTAAGATCACCACCGACGCCAATGGTCAGATCACGATGCCGCTGTCCGGCGCCCCGAACGCAAGCACGGTAACCTTCACCAACGATGGCGGTAACCAAACTCAAGAGCTGACGCAGGTCGTTACCTATACCGAACTGGGAACCTTCTCCGTGCAATACGTTGACCAAGATAACGGTAACTAAGTAATTCCGGACACGGGTTACACTTCGGCTGTGACCAAGTACGGCGACCAAATTACCTACTCAACGGCTGACATGATTGCAGACCTGGAAAAGAAGGGCTATGTCCTTGTCAACAACGAGTTTGACCAAACTGGCCAGACCTTAGGCCAAGACAATGACGGTCAAATTTACACGGTTATCTTAAAGCACGGTCAGGTACCGGTCACGCCAGCTAACCCGGGTGACCCTGGTCAACCAATCAACCCGAACGATCCGGACGGGCCAAAGTGGCCAGCCGGCACCGCCAAGTCTGACCTGACCAAAGACGCCACCCAGACGATCCACTACCAGGATGCGGGCGACAAGACGCCAGCCGACAACGTTACTACTAAGGCTGACGCCTTCACCAAGACGGTGACGGTCGACAAGGTAACGGGTGAAATTGTTTCCCAAACCGACTTCACCGGCGACCCATACACCTTCGGGACGGTGGACACGCCGGTGGTCGACGGTTACCACACTGAAAAACCAACCGCCGGGGGCTTAACGGCGACGGTTGACAACCCAAACCCAACGGACACGGTAACCTACATCGCAAACGGCCAGCTGATCCCAGTCGACCAAGACGGCAACCCAATTCCGGGCACGCCAACTACGACCTACACGACCGATCCAAAGGACCCAACCAAGGTTGTCACGGAAATTCCGGACGTGCCAGGTTACACACCGACGATCAACGGCCAACCGGTCACGCCAGGTAGCTACACGCCAACTGACCCGAGTGGCGATACCACGGTGGTTTACGTCAAGAACACCAGCGTAATGGTTGAATACTTCGACCAAACGACTGGCAAGGTCTTAAAGACTGACACGCTGACCGGGTTGATGGGTGGCGACCTCAACTACACGACCACTTCAACCATCCAAGGTTACGTGGCCAAGGGTTACCGCCTCGTCAGTGACCAATTCACCGACGCCGGCACGACCTTCACTAAGTCTAACGACGGCAAGACCTACGTGGTTACCTTGGCCCACACCACCCAGACGCAGTTTATACGGTTAACTACACGCCAAACGGCCACATCATTCCGGTTGACGAACAAGGCAACCCGATTCCAGGTGCCCCAACGCCAACCTACACGACTGACCAAACCGACCCAACTAAGGTAACGCCAAACGAAAAGGTACCTGAAATTCCGGGTTACGTGGCCACGGTAAGCACGGTGACGCCAACCGACCCGACTCAAAACACCAAGGTGACTTACGTCAAGAAAGACGCCGCCCTGACGGTCCTCTTCTTAGACAAGACGACCGGGACGACCTTAGCGACGGTCAACGTCGACGGTAAGTACGGCGACCAAATCAAGTTCTCACCGGCCGAGTTGATCCAAAGCTTCGAACAAAAGGGTTACCACTTGATCGTAAACGAATTCGGTCAAGCCGGTACCACCCATGGCGATGCTAACAACGGTAAGACCTACCTGATCGAATTTGAGCACCAGACCAAGACGATCACGCCAAGCGACCCTGGCCAACCGGGGCAGCCAATCAACCCGAACGATCCGAACGTGCCGAAGTGGCCAGCCGGAACCGGGGCGAGCGACCTGGTTAAAGGCGCTACCCAAACGATCCACTACCAAGGGGTCAGCGGGGTTGAAGACAGCGTCACGACGATTAAGGGCGCCTTTGAAAAGACGGTCACCGTCGACCTGGTAACGGGCAAGATCGTCAGTGAGACCGACTTCACCGGTCAGGCAAACTTTGAAACGGTCAAGACGCCAGTGGTCAACGGCTACCACGCCGACAAGGCCCCGGCCGGGGGCTTAACCGCCACACCGGATCAGCCAAACGTCAGCGACACGGTGACCTACCAAGCCAACGGTAAGGTAGTTCCAGTCGATGAAAATGGTAAGCCGATCCTGGGTGTGGACCAACCAACTTACCCAACCGACCCGAGCGACCCAACCAAGGTGCTGCCGGTTCCAGTACCAGCGGTGCCGGGTTACACGACCAAGACGACTATCGTGACGCCAAGTGATCCGGGTGCCAACACGACCGTTACCTACGAAAAGGTGGTCGACGAAGCACCAATTACGCCAGCAACGCCAGCTAAGCCAACCGCCACGCCACAGGCTAAGCAGGCACCGGCCAAGGAAGCGGCTAACCAAGCCACCCTTCCACAGTGTAAAAAGGACCCCGCTAAGTTCAGGCGCTGAACTTGGCGGGGCCTTTTTGTGTGGTGCGCAAAATAATTGAACGTTTTGGCGGCAACTGGGCGGGGGACACAGTACAAATCTGCGAATTTGCGCAATTAAAAGGAGTGCGAGCCAACCTCCTAGCCATGAGCCTAGTGCCTAAGTACGGGCAAAGAACGGTGCTGACGCACCAACCATTTGCCCTAGCTTAGTCATACGGCTCGTCGAGAAGCTAGTCGCACTTCCATTTTGCGCAAATCTAAACATTTGTCCTGTCGCCAATTCTGGGGGAGGTGAGAATTTTAACGGCGCGGGAAATTTTTCATTCCACCAAAAAAGCGAGCCAGGAATTAACTCCTAGCTCGCTTTGATTGTGTAACGACATTGTTACCGGTCAGAAATAACCACGTAGGTGCATTGAACCGGGCCGTGGACCCCAACCACGAGTTCCATTTCGATGTCCCCGGAGTTTGACGGGCCGGAGATGATCGTGATCGCAGACGTCTTTAAGCCCTCAGCGAAACGGTGCTCATAGTTAACCATCGCCTGGCGGGTGGAACGAACCAGGCCGCTTTGTGGAACCAGGGCAACGTAGTGGGTGGGTAAGAAGTTAAAGCCCCGGCCCATTTCCGGTCGGTTAACCACGGTCACCGAACCGGTGGCGGCGATCAGGTAGTCGGCTAACCCGATGGCGATGTCGGCCTGGTCGGCGTTTTGTTCGTTTTGATCCCGGTCAAGGGTGGGGGACCAGGTGGCGACGTGCTCGACCCCCGGGTTTTGCGCCCAGCCGTCGAGTTGGTAGTCGGCCCATTCGCTGGCGTCCACCCCCGGTAACAAGAGGCGCTTGGCCTGGTCCTGGTGGGCTAGCTCGGTCAGGTAGTCAGCCAACTCGGCGCTCGACTTAACCACCAGTTCGGCGTTGACGCTCTCGCTGTTTTGCTTGGCGGCGTCCAGCAACTCAGTTGGGGTTAGGTCGGCGAGCATTTGTTCCGGTAGGTCGTTGAGCGGTTTAAAGGGGTGGTCGGCTAATTGATGGCGGGAACGCCCCGACTTTTTAGCCAGCCGGTCTAAGAAGGCCTCCCGGTTAGCCTGGTTGTTTGCTTGGTCTAATAAACTAGTCATGTTCGGCCTCCTCTAGGTGTTTTTTGACGGCCGGGGCCACCGCGGTTGGCTGGTGGTCCTTAAACCAGTGACGGAAGTTGTCCTTTTTCTTGCTTGGCATCGGTACGTCCCGGGAGTCAACCCAGCCGTGGATCAGCTTCGGCGTGATCTTTGGCACGTGGTTAATCTTACCGCCCTCATACATCCCTTCCACGTCGCCCGGGGCCATTTGCTTGGCAAACATCCCGGCGCCGGGGTGAGCGAAGGTCAAAGCGGATTGGAAGAGGAACGGTGAGCCGGTACCGATCCCAATCACCTTGAGGATCAAGTTGGTCATCGACTTGTCCATGTGCTTGTCGTCCATTTCGACGATCCGGTGCTTGCGGATCAGGCTATGGAGCGGGATCCGGACCGGGCAGGTTTCGGTGCAGGCCCCACACAGCGAGCAAGCATAGGGGAGTTCTTCAAACTTCTCGTAGCCGCCCAGGATTGGGGAGAGGACTTCACCTAGCGGGCCGGGGTAGATGGAACCGTAGCCCTGGCCACCGATGTGACGGTAAACCGGGCACACGTTCATGCAGGCCCCACAACGGATGCACTGCAGAATTGGTTCAAATTCGGTCCCCAGGGCGTCGGAACGGCCGTTATCCAAGACAACGACCCAGAAGTCTTCGGGGCCATCGACTTCGCCCGCCACCTGCTTGCCGGTAAAGGTACAGTAGGTGGTTAGCTTTTGGCCCACGGCGGAGCGGGCTAACATGTTGTCCAAGACCTCGGCTTCCTTCATGGTTGGCACCAGCCGTTCCATCCCCATGACGACCACTTGGGTCTTGGGGATCGCCATCGTTAAATCGGCGTTCCCTTCGTTGGTGTCTAAGTTGATCATCCCGTTGCTGGCGATCGCGAAGTTACACCCGGTAATTCCGAAGTCGGCTTGCATGAAGTACTTACGCAGGTACCCCCGGACGAAGCGGGCCTCGTGTTGCGGGTTGTTATCGCCGTCGTAGCCAAGCTTTTGGAATTCGCGTTGGATCTGATCCCGGTTCTTGTGCAGGGTCGGGAAAACGATGTGGGTGGGTTCGTCCCAGTTGTCTTCTTGCAAGATGAATTCGGCCAGATCACTTTCCAAGAGGCTGGTCCCCGGAATCGTCAACAGGGTCTTATCAAGGTCGATTTCGGTGGTTACCATCGACTTGGACTTGACGATCTTTTTGGCCTGCTTTTCGATCGCCAGCTCCTTGATGAAGTTGCGGGCCTCTTCTTCGGTTTGGGCGAAGAAAACGTGGCCCCCCTGGCGCTCGACGTTGTTGGAGAATTCCTCCAGGTAATCGGGCAGGTACTTGATGACGTGCTGGCGGATCTGTTCGGCCAGGTCGCGCCACTCGTTCCAGTGGCCCATTTCGCGCCGGGCCGCCGTCCGCTTGACGAACTGGGCGTCTTGGGCCTTGGCGACGGCCGCCCGCATGAACTTGTCGGCTTCGGCCTCTTCCACCCGCGTCATGTATGGCTTATCACTCGTTGAAATTCCCATTTAAAAGACCCCCTCTCCGCTAGCCGGAACCAGCTCTTCGTCGGTGTCGGCCAGGTAGGTGATCCGGTTGACGTCGACGTTGTGGTTCAAAACTTCGGCGATGTGCATGACCTTGATGTGACCGGCGATGTTCATCAAGCAAGACGGCTCCATTCCAATCAAAACTTCTGCTTGGGTTTCCATGATGTCAGCGGCCTTTTCTTTGACCATTTCATCGGATAATTCGGGGTGCTTGGCCGAGAAGGTCCCCCCGAAGCCACAGCACAGCTGGACGTTTTTCAGTGGCACCCGTTGAATGTCTTTGACGTGGTCTAATAAGACGAAGGGCGCCGTCCGTTCACCCAACAAGCGGGTCATGTGACAGGACCGGTGGACCGTCACCTTGGCGTCGAGTTCGGCCCCGCAGTCAACGACGCCGAGGACCCGGTAAATAAACTGGGTAAACTCGTAAATCTTGGCGGCCGCTTCCTTGGCGCGGGGACCGTAAACCGGGTCGTCAGCCAGGATTTCCGGGTATTCCTTGATCATGAAGACGCAAGAGCCGGTAGGACCCACGATGTAATCGGCATCGATACTGAGTAGGGCATCAATTTCGTTTTTAAAGGTTTTCATGCTGCCCTTGGAGTAGCCACTGTTATAGGTTGGTTGCCCACAACAAACCTGCTGTTCGGGTAAAAAGGTCTCACACCCCAGCCGCTCCAAAACCTCCACCATGGCTTGGCCGACGTTAGGAAACATCAGGTCCACCAGGCAAGAGGAGAAAATACAAACTCGTGGTTGTTTCATTCGTTACGCTTAGTCAGCACCCTGGCTAAGCTTCCCCCCTTTCAATCAGTTCGCTTACCTTAATCGTAAGCGCTATTTTCATAAATAATAATTAGGGAAAAGTCCTAATTACTTATCGTTCGGTAGTTATAGTCTGGGGAGTCCTTTCTTGCTAATTAGCGACGAACCGTGGTAGCATTTGATGGTTAAAAGATCGGCGCCCCGCTGTTAACGAGGACCGAGCAAAAAATTCATTTAAATGGGGGTTTCACTCGTGAAAATCGGGATTGATAAGTTGGCCTTCGCCACGACACCTTACTACTTGGCGATGGAGGACCTGGCCCAGGGACGCAACGTTGACCCAAATAAGTATCTGATTGGGATTGGGCAAAGCAAGCAGGCGGTGGTTCCACCGACCCAAGACGTGGTGACCTTAGCGGCGGCGGCGGCCGACAAGCTCTTGGACCCGGTTGAAAGGGATCAGGTTTCCACCGTGATCGTGGCGACCGAATCCGGGATTGATAATTCCAAGGCGGCGGCGGTTTACGTCAAGCACCTATTGAAGTTAAGCGACTTTACCCGGGCCGTGGAAGTTAAGGAGGCCTGCTACTCGGCGACGGCCGCCTTGCAATTTGCCCGTGGTTTGGTGGCCCTCAACCCCCAAGAAAAGATCCTGGTGATCGCCAGCGACATCGCCCGCTACGGCCTGGAAACCGGCGGCG
>OLPK01001849.1_pt1 | contig 11362 bp, 9 predicted proteins | sample 1672261 | NCBI WGS metagenome assembly OLPK01 (sample SAMEA3136665, study PRJEB25190) | human gut metagenome
CGCGCCGCCACGGCGCGGGCAGCGGTATTCAAATCCGGCAAAGCTGGATTTGAATGAAAATGAAAAAGCAAACCAATTTACCTTATATAATAGTATAGAATCTCTTAGAGAGGAGTTTTGACTTATGAAATGCGAAAAATGCGGCAAGAATGAAGCTACCATGTATTATAAGGAAACCGTAAACGGTGTCACCCGTGAGATGCACCTATGTCCGGAATGTGCACAGAAGGAAAACCTCGGCGGTGCGTTTGAAAACGCATTTCAGTCGATGAACCACTTCTGGAGCGATCCGTTCCATTCGTTCCTCGGCGGCGGCTTTGGCAGCCTGTGGAATGACATGCTGGGCGAAGCGGCTCCGACCGCTACCATGCTCGGCACCGAGCGCAAGTGCCCGACCTGCGGCATGACCGAAAGCGAGCTGCGCCGCACCGGCCGCGTCGGCTGCCCGGACTGCTACGCCACGTTTGCGGATATTCTCAATCCGTATGTACAGAAGATTCACGGTGCAACGCGTCATATCGGCACGGCACCGGCGGCACCCGAACAGCCCAAGGCTGACCCGGTGGCTGACCTCAAGGCACAGCTAAAAGCGGCAGTTGAAAGCGAAGATTACGAGCGCGCAGCAAGCCTGCGCGATGAGATCCGCAGAATGGAGGGCGAACAGAAATGAGTATGTTTGAGATTCACGGCGGCTTTACCGGTCTGGCAGCGTCCAGCCGCGTACGCCTGGCACGAAATATTAAAGGCTATCCGTTCCGTCTGACCGAACAGCAGCACAGTGAAATTGCTGACAAGGTATTCGCTGCACTGAAAGAAAACCCGACCATCGGTCCGGAGTTTGACAAGAAGCAGATCATCCCCCGTTCGACCGAAGCCTCTCAGTTGGTCGAGGAACACCTCATCTCCCCCGAGCTGGCGCAGAACGGCGGCTGGCTGATTGTCTCCAAGGACAGCGGCGTGTCCATCATGGTCGGCGAGGAAGATCATCTGCGTTTGCAGGTCATCGGCACCGGCCTTTGCCCGAAGGAATGTCTCGAAACCGCAAACCGTGTAGCTTCGCTCATCGAAGCGGCGCTGCCGTTCGCGTATGACGAGCGTCTCGGCTATCTGACCGCCTGCCCGACTAATATCGGCACCGGTCTCCGCGCCTCCATCATGCTGCATCTGCCGATGCTGACCGCAACCGAGCAGATGGACCGCATCATTGGCTACGCGGGCAGCCGCGGCTGTGCCGTTCGCGGCACCTACGGCGAAGGCTCGCAGGCGGTCGGCGGATTCTATCAGGTGTCCAATCAGGTTACTCTCGGTGCGTCTGCCGCAGAGCTGACCGACAAGCTGGTAGAAACGGCAACCACCATCATCGACGCAGAGAAGAAAGCGCGCGAGCAGGTACGCAGCCAGAACGAACCCGCACTGCGCGACCGCATTTACCGCGCAGCAGGCACGATGAAGAGCGCCTACCTCATCGACACGAGCGAAGCCGTACAGTGCATTTCCGATGTGCTGATCGGTCTGCAGATGGGCTTCCTGTCCGGCATGGATGCGCAGAAACTGTACGCACTGGAGGAGCACATCCGTCCGGCAATGCTGACCGGCGCACCGCAGGACCGCGATAAGAAGCGTGCGGAAATCCTGCGCGCGAATACCTCCGGTATTCACCCGCAGAATTAAATGGAGAATTGAAAATGGAAAATTGAGAATTATGGTACGCGCATAGCGCGTGATTTAATTCGGCGCTTCGCGCCGCACCTTCATTCTCCATTATCCATTCTCCATTATCAATTATTTTGAATTTTTCCTACTCTGAAAGGAGTGTTATTTATGTTCTATCAAAACCGTTTTACCGAGCGTGCCCGTCAGGCACTGACGCTTGCACAGGAATCGGCCGCTTCGTTCGGTCACAGCTACATTGGCTCGGAGCACCTGCTGCTCGGCCTGCTGCGTGAGGGCGGCGGCCCTGCCGCAAAGGCACTCACTGCTGCAGGCGTGACCGACGAAGCTCTCGTTCATCAGATCGAGGAGCTGTCCGGCCGCGGCACGCCGGATTCCACCGCGCCGCAGGGCATGACGCCGCGCACCAAGCGCATTGTGGAGCTGTCCGTACAGTCCGCGAACGAGATGGGCACCGGCTATGTCGGCACCGAACATCTGCTGCTCGGCATCCTGCGCGAAGGGCAGAATGTGGCACTGACCGCTCTTGCTAACCTGAAAATCACCCCGCAGATCCTTGTTGAGAAGCTGAATGAAGCGCTCGGCGGCGTACAGGACAGCGTTTCCGGCGAGCCTGGCACTGCTGCAAACGGCGGCGCTGACAGCAAGGACGCGCTCAGCCAGTTTGGCCGCGATCTGACAGCCGCTGCCAAGGAGGGCAAGCTGGACCCGGTTATCGGCCGCTCCAAGGAGATTCAGCGTGTCATCCAGATCTTGTCCCGCCGCACCAAGAACAACCCGGCGCTGATCGGTGATCCGGGTGTCGGCAAGACCGCCGTTGTCGAGGGCCTGGCCCAGAAGATCGTTTCCGGCGATGTGCCCGAAACCCTGAAAGGCAAGCGCCTGATCTCGCTCGACCTGACCGGCATGATCGCGGGCACCAAGTACCGCGGTGAGTTCGAGGAGCGCATCAAGAAGGTCATCGAAGAGCTGACCGCCAAGAAGGACACCATCCTGTTCATTGATGAGATGCATATGCTGATGGGCGCCGGTGCGGCTGAGGGTGCAGCGGACGCTGCGAATATCCTGAAGCCGGCACTGAGCCGCGGTGAGGTACAGGTCATCGGCGCAACTACGCTTGACGAGTACCGCAAGAATATTGAGAAGGATGCCGCTCTGGAGCGTCGTTTCCAGCCTGTTCAGATCAACGAGCCGTCCGCCGAGGATGCCGTTGAGATTTTGAAGGGTCTGCGCGACAAGTACGAAGCACATCACCGCATCAAGATTCCGGACGAGGCTATTGAAGCCGCTGTCAAGCTGTCTGTCCGCTATGTAACCGGCCGTTACCTGCCGGATAAGGCAATCGACGTAATTGATGAGGCTTGCTCCCGCGTTCGCCTGTCCAGCCTGACCACTCCGCCGGATTTGAAGCAGCTCGAGGACGAAATTGCCGCCGTTGCTGCAAAGAAGGAAGAGGCCGTCAAGGGTCAGGACTTTGAGAACGCCGCCAAGCTGCGTGACGAGGAGAAGTCCAAGCGCGAAGCGATGGAGGCCCGCAAGAAGGAATGGGCTGACCAGCAGACCAAGTCGCACGGTGCTGTCACCGAGGACGATATTGCCGCCGTTATCTCCGGCTGGACCGGTGTTCCGGTTGCTCAGCTGACTGAGGACGAGGGTCAGCGCCTGCTGCACCTCGAGGATACGCTGCATCAGCGTGTCATCGGTCAGAGCGAGGCTGTAACCGCCGTTGCTAAGGCAATCCGCCGCAGCCGTGTCGGCCTGCGCGACCCGAAGCGCCCGATCGGTTCGTTCCTGTTCCTCGGCCCTACCGGTGTCGGCAAGACCGAGCTGAGCAAGGCACTGGCCGAGGCCATGTTCGGCGATGAAAATGCGCTGATCCGCATTGATATGTCCGAATATATGGAGAAGCACGCTGTTTCGCGTATGATCGGTTCGCCTCCGGGATATGTTGGCTACGATGAAGGCGGTCAGCTGTCCGAGAAGGTTCGCCGTCATCCGTACTCGGTTGTCCTGTTCGATGAGATTGAGAAGGCACACCCGGATGTATTCAACATCCTGCTGCAGATCCTTGAAGATGGTATCCTGACCGACGGTCAGGGCCGCCATGTAGACTTCAAGAATACCATCATCATCATGACCTCCAACATCGGCGCACAGAAGATCACCGGCAGCGGCCGCAAGTCGCTCGGCTTTGCGGACGGCAAGCCGGAGGACACTGCAGAGCGCACCTTTGAGCAGATCAAGGCCGACGTTATGGCAGAACTCAAGACCGCGGTTCGTCCGGAGTTCCTCAACCGTATCGACGATATTATCGTGTTCAACCGTCTGAACGAGGACGAGATCGCACAGATTGCCGACGGTATGCTCCGCAAGGTTGCTGCCCGCATGCAGGATATGGAGATCACCATGGATTGGACCGAGGCCGCTAAGAAGCATCTGGCTAAGGCTGGTTTTGATCCGGTTTACGGTGCCCGCCCGCTGCGCCGCGCCGTTACCAACGAGGTCGAGGATCTTGTTGCCGAGGAATCCCTTGAGGGCAAGATCAAGAAGGGCGACAGCGTAACGCTCGATGCCGCCGACGACAAGCTGGTACTGACGCATAAGGATGCAACAGCTTCCACAGAAACTGAAAATAAGGACGAATAATCCTTATCTGGATAGCGAAAGAGGTACGATTCGTAAGAATCGTACCTCTTTTTTTGTGCAAAATTGAGAATTGATAATGGATAATGAGCGTAACAATTATGCCTTCTGAATCCTTTGCAATCGTGCTCCCCTACGATGTGGTCTGTGCAAATCGTTTGATACGGTATCGTTTTCTCTAAAATTTATACTTCCAGGACGAACCGATTTACAGTATAATAAAATATATATCAGACAAGGCGGTGATACCATGCTAAGCGCACGAATCAAAGCAATTTTCGTTCTGTTGTTCGCCACCATTGCGATTATGGCTGTAACGATCAAAAATACACCGCCGGTTTCGGAATATATGCAGACCGGAATCCGGCTGTCCGACCTGCCAGACAAGGAGTGTGTTGCATTTATGGCATCCAAAGGGGCACACATGCCGGGTCATTACAAGCAATCGCTTTATTTTCCGGCTGCAACCAAGGACTATATCACCACTTTCGAGCAAAACCCGTATAAAACACTGCGTGGCGTATACAGCGACACATCCACAAATCAATACGTCGAAGATGTCCGCAAAATCGTAAACGATTATTACGGGATTTACCATGTTGAATATTATCTCGACCACGACCCTGAATATCCCAGTGTAGGCGCCGAACAATGAACCAAAACAGCGCAAAAAAGCCTCTGTCCATCGGACAGAGGCTTTTCTATCAAATCTGAACGATATTCAGTTGATTACTTAGCAGCCTTAGCAGCCTTGATTGCGTCGATCATCATCGGAACAACCTTGAACAGGTCGCCGCAGATGCCGTAGTCAGCTACGTCGAAGATCGGAGCGGAATCAGACTTGTTAACTGCTACGATGCACTCGGAATCCTGCATACCAGCCTTATGCTGGATAGCACCGGAAATGCCCAGAGCAACGTACAGCTTCGGATGTACGGTCTTGCCGGTCTGACCAACCTGGTGGTCAGCAGACAGCCAGCCGGAGTCGATAGCAGCACGGGAACCGCCAACAACGCCGCCGAACAGGCCAGCCAGCTCTTCAGCCAGCTTGATGCCAGTCTCAACGTCCTTGGAGATACCACGGCCTACAGATACAACTACCTCAGCGCCGGTCAGGTCAACCAGCTCCTTAGCTTCCTTAACGACCTCGAGAACCTTGGTCTTGATGTCAGCCTCGGACAGCTCGAAAGCTACCGGCTCAACAACTACTGCGTTAGCCTTAGCCTCGTTGTACTCGCCCTTCTTCAGTACGCCCGGACGAACGGTAGCCATCTGCGGACGGAAGCGCGGGCAGATAATGGTAGCCATCAGGTGACCGCCGAATGCCGGACGGGTCATCTTCAGGTTGCGGTCCTCGCGGTTCAGAGCATCGATCTGAGCCTGCGGCAGAGTGGAAGCATCCTGCAGGAATGCAGCGTACTTCTCTACGTCTACGTCGAGGTGGGTGCAGTCTGCGGTCAGACCGGTGTGCAGACGAGCTGCGCAGCGCGGGCCGAGGTCACGGCCAATGTTGGTAGCGGCGATCAGCAGGATCTCCGGCTTCTTAGCCATAACGGTGTCGCACAGAACCTTTGCGTATGCATCGGTGGTGTAGGTCTCGAGCAGGTCGCTCTCGCAAACCAGAACCTTGTCAGCGCCGTAAGCGCCCAGTTCCTTTGCCATCTTCTCGCCTACGCCCTTGCCGCCAAGCAGCAGGCCGCAAACTTCAGTGCCCATGTCGTCTGCCAGCTTGCGTGCCTCAGAGATCAGCTCGAGTACGGTCGGCTGCAGCTCGCCCTGGCGCTGCTCACAGAATACCCATACGCCGGAAAAATCGGCGAGGTTGGTGTTATTAAAATCAGCCATTGTTCTGTTCTCCTTTCAATCAGATAATATGCTTCTTCAGCAGTTCAGCCGCCAGAGTCTCACAGGTAGCCTTGTCAGCGCCCTCAAGCATCTTGCCCTGACCCTTCTGGGGAGGAGTGAAGGACTTGAAGATGTTGGTGGGAGAACCCTTCAGACCAATGGTGGTGGGATCGATCAGCGGATCGTCCTTCAGGGTGTTGTAGTCATAAACTGCGATCGGCTTATCGTAGCAGCCCATGATGCCCTTGATGGACATGTAGCGGGGCTCGTTCAGCTCCTTGATGCAGGTCAGCAGGCACGGGGTCTGGGTCTCGATGGTCATGTAGCCATCCTCCAGAGCGCGCTTAACGGTAACGGTGGTGCCCTCGATCTTTACGTCAGCAGCGTAGGAGACCTGCGGGATGTTCAGCTTCTCAGCGATCTGAGAACCAACCTGAGCGGTATCACCGTCGATAGCCTGACGGCCGCAGAATACTACGTCATCAGCGTCAACGCCATACTTCTTGATAGCAGCAGCCAGGATCTGGGAGGTTGCGAAGGTATCGGAACCGCCGAACTCACGAGCGGAAACCAGAATGCCCTCGTCAGCGCCCATAGCCATCAGCTCACGCAGCATGCCCTGTGCCGGGGGAGGACCCATGGTGATAACAACGACCTTGCAGCCGGTAGCGTCCTTCAGCTTCAGAGCAGCCTCTACAGCGTTCAGGTCGTCCGGGTTGGTGATGGTCTGCATGGATGCACGATTCAGGGTGCCATCGGGATTAACAGCAACCTTACCGGAGGTATCCGGAACCTGCTTTACACAAACAATTGCCTTCATAGTTCAGTTTTCCTCCTTTTCTTAGCGCAGAACCTGACCAGCGATGACCATTCTCTGAACCTGAGAAGTGCCCTCGTAGATCTCGGTGATCTTAGCGTCACGCATCATGCGCTCCATCGGGTACTCACGGATGTAACCGTAGCCGCCGTAAATCTGTACGCACTTGGTGGTAACGTCCATTGCAACCTCAGAAGCGTACAGCTTAGCCATAGCAGCTTCCTTGGTGAACGGCAGACCAACATCGTGGTTGAATGCAGCACGGCGAACCAGCAGACGAGCAGCGTCGATCTGGGTTGCCATATCAGCTACCATCCACTGCAGGCCCTGGAACTTGTCCAGAGTCTTGCCGAACTGTACGCGCTCCTTCATGTACTGGATAGCCTTATCCAGAGCGCCCTGTGCGATACCCAGAGCCTGAGAAGCGATGCCGATACGGCCGCCGTCCAGAGTCATCATAGCGATCTTGAAGCCGCCGTTCTCCTTGCCCAGCAGACGGTCTGCCGGCAGATGAACGTCCTCAAAGATCAGCTCAGCGGTCTGGGAACCACGGATGCCCATCTTGTGCTCGATCTTGCCGATGGAGAAGCCCGGGTCGTCCTTGTCAACGATGAACGCAGAAATGCCCTTGTTGCCCTTGGTCTTGTCGGTCATAGCAAATACAACGTAGGTATCTGCACGGCCGCCGCCGGTGATGAACACCTTGGAGCCGTTCATGATGTAGGAGCCGTCCTCCTGCTTAACAGCCATGGTCTGCTGTGCAGCGGAGTCGGTACCTGCGTTCGGCTCGGTCAGGCCGAATGCACCGATCTTGGCGCCTTCCTTCGGCTCGATCAGCGGACGCAGCCACTTCTCCTTCTGCTCAGGAGTACCGAATGCGTAGATCGGCCAAGCGCCCAGGGTGCCGTGAGCGGACATGATGCCGCCGGTGGTACCGCATACGCGGCTCATTTCCTCGATTGCGATAGAGTAGCAAATATAGTTACCGCCGGAACCGCCGACTTCCTTCGGGAACTGAATGCCCATCAGTCCGTACTTCATCAGCTTCTGAACGGTTTCCTCCGGATAGCGCTCTTCCGCGTCGATCTCAGCTGCGATCGGCTCTACTTCGTTCAGAGCGAACTCGCGGCACATCTTCTGGAACAGTGCTTCTTCTTTTGTAAGCCTAAAATCCATGCCATAAACCTCCCAAATAAATAAGTAATGCGGATACGCACAAAAACACAGCGCACACGGTCAGTGGCCGCAGCGCCGCGTCCAGCGATACCCTTGTTTGGAGCATGTCTATCTCTATTATATCGTCCGAAAACCATTTGTCAAGGATTTAACATTCTTTTTACTGATAAAATCCTGCCGCCAAATTTTGTGCGTTTCTTCCAATCCTCGGCATAAATGAACGCAGATCGCACGCAAACCGCACATTTTTCCGCTAGCGCTTTCCTTTTTAAGAAAATTTCGGATTCCACCTCATATTTCCCGTTTCGAGTGCATATAAAAGAAAGAAATCACTATTTTCAGGAGGAACTGCCTATGTGTGGTATCGGCGGTTTTGTGGATTTTGAACGGGATGCACGCCGCGGCGGACCCATCCTGCACGGCATGAAGCGAACGCTTACGCCGCGCGGGCCGGATGCCGAAGGCACCTATTTTGACGAGGACGCAGCGCTTGTCCATCGGCGGCTGATCGTCATTGATCCGGAGGGCGGTAAGCAGCCGATGCACTCTCCCGACAGGAATACTATCATTATATATAACGGAGAGTTATATAACACACCGGAATTGCGTACAGAACTTATGTCGCGCGGGCACGAGTTTGTCGGACATTCGGACACCGAAGTGCTGCTCCACGCCTATCTTGAGTGGAAAACTGACGCATTTTCGCGGCTGAACGGCATTTTCGCCTTTGCTATCTGGGAGAAACGCGAACGCCGACTGACGCTCTGCCGCGACCGGCTGGGCGTGAAACCGCTGTTTTTTGCTCCCATTCGCAACGGTCTGACCTTCGGTTCGACCATCGACACCGTGCTGTGCCATCCGGAGATCGAGCCTGCGCTCGACGAGGACGGCCTGCGAACGCTGCTGCTGCTCGGGCCTGCGCGCCCGCCGGAATCCGGTGTTTTCCGGCAGATAAAGTCGCTGCTCTCCGGACATTTTGCCGTTTTGACTCCGGAAAACTTCACCGATCACGTTTACTGGCAGCTCGAAGCGCACGAGCATGAGGACGACCTGCCGACTACCATCGAGCGCACGCACACACTCATCTGCGATGCCGCCCGCCGTCAGCTGGTCAGCGATGTGCCGCTGGCGTGTTTCCTGTCCGGCGGGCTGGATTCGTCCATCCTGTCCATGCTGGCGGCGAAAGATTACGCGGCCCGCGGCGAAACGCTGCACACCTGGTCGGTGGACTATCGGGACAACGATAAATATTTTACAAAGAGTATATTTCAACCTAATAGTGACGATTCGTATATTGATCAAATGGTGAATTTTCTCGGTACGCACCATCATCGCGTTGTGCTCGAGCCGGAGGCACTGTGCGCAGCCCTGCTCCCCGCGACGGATGCGCGTGCGCTACCCGGCATGGCCGATGTAGACTCCTCCCTGCTGCTGTTCTGTGCGGCCGTTAAGCGCGGCGGAACCACCGTTTGCCTGTCCGGCGAGTGCGCCGACGAGCTGTTCGGCGGCTATCCGTGGTACCACCGTGAGGAAATTCTGTTTGAAGATACGTTTCCGTGGTCACGGTCGGTCGGTCTGCGTCTGGGTCTGCTCACACCGGATGCCGTTAGAAACGGCGAGGAATTTGTGCGCCAGCACTACCGCGACACCTGCGATCGTGCGCCAAAGCTGTCGTCCGATAACAAAAAGGCCGCCCGGATGCGCGAAATGTTCGTGCTCAACCTCGACTGGTTCATGGCAACCCTGCTCGACCGCAAGGACCGCATGAGCATGTACTCCGGTCTTGAGGTGCGCGTGCCCTTCTGCGACCACCGCATTGTCGAGTATGCCTATAATATGCCGTGGGACTTCAAGTCGCTCGATGGCCGCGAAAAAGGCATCGTGCGCCGCGCCTTTGCCGATGAACTGCCTAAAGACATCGTTTTCCGCAAGAAAAGCCCGTATCCGAAAACATTTCATCCGGTCTATACCCGTCTGTGCGCGGACTATGTGCGCCGCATCTTCGCTGACCCGAACGCGACTGCGGCCTCCCTGTTCGACCACAGCGCCGTGCAAAAACTCATGCAGCGGCCGGAAAGCCTTGCCGAACCGTGGTTCGGACAGTTGATGCGTACCCCGCAGATTTTCGCGTATATCATCCAGCTCGACCGGTGGTTTCGGCATTATCATGTCAAAATAGTATAAAAATAATGGAGAATGAAAAACGATACGTTCATCTTCCATTCTCCATTTAAAATGCTCAATTATGCGAAATACTCCGCCAAGGTGTTAATGATAAGCTGATGATCATCCACATGATCCGGATAGCCGGAAACGCAGATGGAACCGATCACGCCGGTGCCGCGCAGCCGGATCGGGAAACCGCCGCCTGCGGCGTACTCGTTCGGGTCGAGCTTACGGTCCGCGAAGGTCTCGCCTGCGTCCTCCAGCTCTGCGAAAAACCGCAACGAGGACGTTTCCATCAGGTCAACCGCGTTGCGCTTGCGCGCGAGCCACAGCTCGCTGTCCGGCTTTGCGCCTTCTGCGAAGTAACGGAACACGACCAGACCGTTCACCGTAATTTCAACCGCAACCGGCTGCTCCTTTGCGTTTTCATGCAGCTTGAGGCCGATTTTCAGCGCATCCTCGCGTGAAAAATGCTCAAACTGAAACTTCTCCTCCTGCTCTGCACACATGGAGATCATCGTTTTGTAATCCTGCATACTGTCCCCGCCTTTCGAGATTTTGCCGCCTTTGCGGCTGTTACCTTTAGTATATCTGTTTTTCCACCTGCTGACAAGGAGGTTTTTTCATGGCTGAACTGACCGACGGCACCGCCGAGCTGCGTGTACTCGTCACGACCGCGTTGGGCGCACTGCCGCTCGAAAACGCCATCGTTTCCGTTTCCACCGTGCCGGACGAGACCGGCATGCGCACGCTGCTTTACTCGGTCACGACCGACTCCGGCGGCATGACGCCGTCCATGGTGCTGACAACGCCGCCGCGCAGCAACTCGCTGAGTCCGGGCAGCGGTCCGCCGTTTGCGGTCTACACGGTCGAAATCTCCGCTGAGGGCTACACGCCGCTCACCGCCCTGCACATCGCGATGTTCTCCGGCGTGCCGACCATGCTGCCCGTGGCGCTCACGCCGCTCAAGGAAAACCAGAGCTTCGCGCCGACCCCGGCTGCCACCGAAAGAATCAGCACCATATTCGGCACCGACGGCACCTG
>OLPK01001851.1_pt1 | contig 11362 bp, 7 predicted proteins | sample 1672261 | NCBI WGS metagenome assembly OLPK01 (sample SAMEA3136665, study PRJEB25190) | human gut metagenome
TTACATCCAGTATTAACTTCTTCAAAGCCGAAAGCAAAGGGTTCCTTTATGCCGAAGCTCGTGAAGCATTCAGCCACAAGCGGCTCGCCAACTGTGAAGTGCGGATCACCAATGAAACCGGCGACCTGATCGCCACCTTCAACGGAACAGGCTACAGAAAAGATACGGAACTGCCGTTTGCCCCAATAGAATGATTTATCTAAACCTATCGAACAACCGCTGCAGATTTTGTCCACGGCCCCAAAGTAAAGCTACTTTGATGCAATTGTCCTTGATATAATAATAAATTAAATGTACGCTATCGCCGTCAGATGAGCAAATAGCGTACATTTGTATTTTATTCGTAACGCAAAGACCGGGCCGGTTTGCTAAAGATGGTTTTGGCGGTTTGCCAACCGATGGTCAGCAAGGAGATCACACACAATAAAACGACCGGAACAAGGAAGAACCACGCTTTCCAGTCCGTGCGGAACGAATAATGATTCAGCCAATCCCCCATGATCCAGCCCGAAAGCGGAAGGGCGATGACAACAGCAATAGCAATCAACAGGAAGAACTCTCGCCCCAATTCAAAGAAAAGCTGCCTCCGGGAAGCTCCCAGAACCTTCCGGATTCCCATCTCCCGGATACGAGTCGAACAAGAAAACATAACCAGAACAGCCAATCCCATACAAGAGATAAAGATCGCCAATATCGCAAAAAGTGCCACAATCAGCCCGAACACTTCATCCTGTCGGTATTGCTGGTCAAAAAACTGGTCGAGAAAGAAATAATCATAGCTGGAATCCGGGAAATAACGTTCCCACACTCCTTCGACCTGTTTCACGAGATCACGCGGGTTACCGTTCTCCATAACGACAGAGATATAACGTTGTTTCATCCAACTCAATTTCTCATGCAGGGCAAACAAGATCGGCGTAAAATCTTTGTTAAGCGATTGTTGATGATAATCCTTCACGACCCCGATAATCTGCATCGGCTGATCGACGGTTTCGACAGACAAGCGTTGCCCCAAAGCGGCATCGGACGATTCGAATCCCAACGTACGGACAGCCGATTCGTTCAGGACGATCTTATAAACATCTCCCCCGTAATCTTCGGAAAAACCACGGCCGGAAACGAACTTCAGATCATAAGCTTCCAGAAAAAACTCATCGCAGTTCAACATCTCCAACAGGCGCGTCTGCTTCGTCACATCACTTTCGCGGACGATGGACAGGAAGTCGGTTACCTCCGTTCCGGGAACTGCACCAGAAACCGTCACCGCCCTGACGGAGGGCAATAACGCCACCTCTTTCTTAAATGCTTCCAACTTCATAGCCAGTTCCTCGCATTGCGCCGGGAACTTAAGAACCAGCGTCTGGTCCACCCGTACCCCCAAAGAAGCATTCCGCATATATTGAAGTTGCGCGTACACGATCAACGTCCCGCAAAGCAACACCAGAGAAGCCGTGTATTGCAACACCACCAAAACCTTGCGGGTGACCGTCGCCCCATGCGTATGGGTAAACTTTCCTTTCAACATCCGGATCGGCTTGATGCCGGACAAAACCGTCGCCGGGTAAAAGCCGGACAGAAACACACCGGCAGCAAAGATCAGCAACAGATACCACCCCAGTGAAGTCGTAAACCAGACGGAAAAACTCAGATCCCGTCCCGTCAGGTTATTGAAAGAAGGCATCAACGCCTCCATCAGCCCGATAGCCAGGATAAAAGCAATACTGTTCGTCACCAACGATTCGAAAAGGAACTGTGAAATAACCTGCCTCCGGCTTGCCCCCGAAGTCCGACGTATACCGATCTCTTTGGCTCGTTCCATCGAACGGGCTACCGTCATATTGATATAATTGATCCAAGCAATACAAAGGATAGCAAGTGCCGTACAGATCAACACCCAGATAGAAGAACGATTCCCCTTCACCTCCGGCTCATAAGCTTTCTGCGGATTCAGATGGATATCGCGGAGGTTCGTCAACTGGATCGCCCAAGTTTTATTCTTCAATGCCTCTTCCGTCTTATACTTCTCCGCCATTACTGGGAAATCCTCTTCCACCTGCGTTTTCAGGTTCGCCGACTTCAGCAAGACATACGAATAGACTTCGTGGCGATACCAATATTCATCCATCCACTTCGGGAGCGTCTTGTAGGAGATCAGCAGATTATAGCGAATATGCGTATTGATCGGCATATCTTCCATTATACCCGTCACTTCGCAAGCTTCCTCTCCTATATTGCTTCGGAAGATCAGGATTTTCCCGATCGGGTCCGCTCCCTTGAAATATTTCCGGGCAATACGTTCGGTGATAACTACCTTGTTCGGTCCGTCCAGACAACTTTCTTTATTTCCCTTCAAGAGTTTGAAGTCAAAGAAATCGAAAAAGTTAGCTTCCGCATAGCCTATACCTGTCTCCCGACATAGCAGTTCGTTGTATTTCACGACCTGCTCCGGATAATACTGGCTTCCGACACGTGTATAATCCTCGACAGCACTCATGTTTTGCTTCATAGCCGTAGCATAGCCGGCAGACGAACTGGCCCAATCATCCGTCAGCTCCCCGTTCTCATAAAACCGGGCTTCAACCCTGAAGATACGATCCTGCCGGCTGTGCATATCGTCGTAGCTGTATTCGAAAGCCACATAGGTCAGGATCAGCAAGGCTGCCGCCATGCCGATCGCCAGACCGACTATATTGACGACACTGAAACCTTTCTTTTTAGTAAGGCTGCGCCACGCACAGTTCCAATAGTTTGTTACTATCATTATGATGAAGATTTTCAAAGATGAATATTCAGGAAACGACCCGGCCGTCCAAAAGATGGATAATCCGGCGTGCGAAGCTGGCATCCCGTTCCGAGTGCGTGACCATGACGATCGTCGTCCCCTGCCCGTTCAGTTCTCGAAGTAATTCCATCACCTCCGCCCCGTTTGTCGAATCCAGGTTTCCCGTCGGTTCGTCGGCAAGGATCAGCGGACAATCCGTCACCACGGCGCGCGCTATCGCCACACGTTGCTGTTGTCCGCCGGATAGCTGCTGCGGAAAATGTCCGGCACGATGGGCGATATTCATCCGGTCGAGGACTTCCATCACCTTCCGCTTGCGTTCGGACTTCCGGCAGCCAAGATAAACCAACGGCAGTTCCACGTTCTCGAAGACTGTCAGCTCGTCTATCAGGTTGAAACTCTGGAATACGAAACCGATATTCCCTTTACGGAAAGCCGTCAACTGGCTCTCTCCCATCTTGTCTATCTCCTTGCCGTTAAAGAAATATTTGCCGGAAGTCGGCGAATCAAGCGTTCCCAAGATATTCAATAAGGTCGACTTGCCACAGCCAGAAGGCCCCATAATGGCCACAAACTCACCCTGTTTGACCTCGATGTTCACCTCGTTCAATGCTTTCGTCTGCACCTCCTCGGTGGTGAAGACCATAGACAGATTCTCTGTTTTAATCATATTATATTCATTTAAATCATTCGTTCCTGAGAATACGCATCGGCTTCAACCGAACCACACGCCACACCTGTCTGACTACCGTCAAGAAAGCGACACACATCAACAACACAAATGCGACTCCGTACACCCACCAAGGCAACACGATATGAAAAGCATAACTCTCCAGCCATCCGTTCATCAAAACCACAGAAACAGGAAGTCCCAATACAGTGGCCAGCACCGTAAGAAGTAGCAATTCACGTGTCAAAACAACAAAAAGACTTATTTTACCGGCTCCCAAAACCTTCCGTATCCCAACCTCTTTCACTCGTGCCAGAGTAGAAAAAAACGTCACGACCCATAATCCCAAGCAGGCCACAAAGACTGCCAATAATGACGCACTGGCAAAAATCCAACCGAAATTGCGATCCGACTTATACAAGCTATCCTGATAATCATCGAGATAGAAATAAGAAAAAAGGGCGGACGGAAAATAAGTCCGGTACATTTGTTCCACTTCAGCCAAGCAGTCAGAATTAACCGGACCATCCATCTTGACGGATATATAAGGAGTCGCAATAAACGGGACCCGTTCTTTCAGGAAAAAGAGGATCGGCTTATACGGTTCCGCAAGCGACTGCTGATGATAATTTTTCACAACCCCGACAACTTCGAGTGGATCTTCCAGCACTTCCATCTCCAACTGCTTTCCTAACGCCTCTTCCGGAGAAGGATAACCAAGCAGACGCACCGCCTCTTCGTTCAGGACGACCTTATTCCGTTCATTGCCGTATGCTTCCGAGAAACCACGTCCACAAAGCATTTCCGGCGAATAAAGCGCCAGATAATCATAATCGACAGCAAACATCTGTATCAGCTTCACTTCGGATGGATCGCTGCCGTAAGGACGATTGGTAAAGTAGTTCGCCACCTCAACGCCCGGCACAGCACCGGAAATAGAGACACGGACAACATAAGGTATCTGTCCCAACCGTTTCTTGAAACTCTCCATTTTGACGGACATATCATCGGTAAAAGCCGGATATTTCACCACCAGTACCCGGTTCGAAGAAGCGGAAGAAGTCTCCAGCTGCATATAACGAACCTGTCCGATCACCACCAACGTACCGGAAACCAGAACGAAAGAAGCAAGAAACTGAGCCACAATCAACATCTTCCGCATCCGGTTTCCCTTACGGCCATGCAGTAATTTTCCTCGCATGATATCCGCTGGACGGATGCGTGTCAGCAGGAATGAAGGATACAGTCCGGTAAACAAAGTTCCCCCTATAAAACACGCTGCCGCCATACTCCAGAATTCCGGCAAACGGAACGCGCCGGCAGCAAAATCCAATCCTACCCAACGGCAGACAAAAGGCAACAGTACCTCGACCCATCCGAGAGCCAAGATCAAAGCCGACAAGTTCAACAACCCTGCTTCCAGCAATCCTTGCAGGATCACCTGCCGGCGGGAAGCCCCGAACGCCTTGCGAATACCAAACTCCCTGCCACGTTCCAGATAACGGGCAACCGTCAGGTTCAGCGCGTTCACCCAGCCGATCAGTAAAAGGGCGACTACCATCACCGAAAGGATACGTACAGCCATACGACTACCTTTCGCCTCTTTCTCATAAGACTTACGGGGAGTCAGATGAATATACCGCAAACGAACCAGTTCGACCCTCCAGTCCTTATGTTTCAATGCCGCCGTCTTATATTTTTCAGAGATGGAATGGAAAGCCGCTTCAATATCGCCCGGTTTCTTTCCCGGTTCAAGCCGGACATACGTATAGACACCGTGGATATACCAAATATCGCGCCTTGCCTCCGGAATAGTCGAATAAGACAACAGGAAGTCATAATGCAGATGCGAATTATAAGGCATATCGGCAATCACGCCCGTCACCTCGAAATGCTGTTCGGACGAAGATGTACGGAAAGTCAGCACTTTGCCGATAGGATCACCACCGGCAAAATAACGACGTGCAGCACTTTCGGTAATCACCATCGTATTCGGACGGACCAACTGTCCACCCTTCTCCCCCTTGAGGATCGGGAAATTGAAGAGATCGAAAAAAGCCGGTTCGGTATAACAGTACTGTTCTTCGATAAACTGCCGATCACCGAACGTCACCTCTTGTCCGCGATCTTGTGCCGTCACACGTACATACTGCTCTATGCCCGGAATCTCGCGATACATGGCGGGAGCATGCCCGAAAGAAGTCGTCGCCCAATTATCCGTCAAGGTTGCCCCTTCATAAAGACGGCTCTCCACACGGTAGATGCGATCCCCGTCGTGGAACGAATCGAAACTCAATTCGAACCGTACATAGAGCATAATCAGCAGCGCCGCGCCAACACAAACGGAAAGACCGAATACATTCAGGGCGGAAAGAGACTTCCGCGCCCGTTGGCTTTTGATTACTTGAGACCAATATTCCATCAGCGTAAAATTAATCGTTCATTCTCACCAAACAAGTCATATCCGGAAATAATCACCTTCTCTCCCGGTTGCAACCCTTCCACGACCTCGTAATACTGCGGGTTCTGGCGGCCGATACGGACAGGGCGGCGGCGAGCCGTCTTCTCTTCTTCATCCACCACATACATATACTCGCCGCCGCTTGCCTGGTAGAAGCTTCCACGTGGAACAATCACCGTCTGCACGGGATCGCCCAGTTGCAGGTTCAGGTGGTAGGTTTGCCCGGCACGGATGTTTTCCGGCCGGCCGGAGACAAAATGTAGGTCGGTGCGAAACTGTCCTTCCCGCACTTCGGGATAGACTTTCGTCACCTCCATATCGTATTTCTTTCCTTCCCGTTCGAAGCTCGCAGGGAGTCCGGGCATGACACGTTCCACGTAGTGCTCGTCGATCTTGGCTTCCACCTTCAGTTCGGGCGTGATCACCTGGCCGATACGTTCGCCCTGGGCGATGGACTGGCCGATCTGGGCCTCCAGGTTTCCTAACTGCCCGTCGACGGGCGCCTTCACCTTCAGGTTTTCCAGTCGCTCGCGAACCAGGGAGAGACTCTTCTTCATATTCCGGATGTTCTCGTCCAGGCTCTGTAGCTGGCTACTGCGGAACAGGTCGTCCTGCTTGATCCGTTCGTCCACAACGGCCAACTGTCCGAGGGCGGCCTCGTAATCTTCCTCAGCCTGCAAGTAATCTTCGCGGGCCAGCAGGTTCTTCTTATACAGGCGTTCGTATTGCCTGAAACGGCGTTCCTTCTGCACCAATTCCTTACTCAGGCCGATGCGGTCCTGTTTCAGCCGGAGATGTTCCTGCTCCATGCTGAGACGGGTGTTGCGAAGTTCGTTTTCCTGATAGGCCAAGTCGGCTTCGCTTTGCAGGATGCCGATGTTCAGGAGCGGGTTACTGAGGCGGAGGATCACGTCGCCCGCCCGCACCTGCGCCCCTTCCTCGATCAGGCGTTCTTCGACGCGCCCACCCTCGATGGCGTCAAGATAGATGATACGATCCGGCAGTACCTGCCCGATAACCCGGATGTAGTCGTTGAACTCTCCTTTCTGCACGGTAGCGATCGTAATGCGTTCTTTCTCCACTTTCAGGGAAGAGGAAGTATCACGAAAAAGAAGCCAAAGCAGGCAAAGCAGCCCGACGGCAATTCCTATCAAGGAATAGATGTGTTTCTTCTTAAACTGGGACTTCCGCTCAATACGGGTGTCCATGCTATTGATTGCCATTCTTGTTGTATTTATTCGGTTCCTAAAAATGAGCCTGTGCGGTAGAAGTCTACCGTGCGGCTTTTCAACTCATACTGCAAACGGGTGCGCGACAGTTCTGCCTTGGCCAGTATATAGAGGTTCCGCTTCTCCATCAGTTCGAACACGGAGATCATCCCCTCCTCCCATTTCTCCTCGCTCTCTTTCAGCGTGACGGTGGAAGTGCGGAGTTGTTCGACCGCCTGACGGTGTTCCTCGGCGGCAGCCCGGAGTGAAAGGCAGGCGTCGTCTATTTCCTTGTAGAGACTGAGGCGTTGCTGCTCGTTCTCGTTCCGTATCCTTTGCAGGCGGAAACGTTCCTTCCGGACATCTGTCAGGCGGGAAAGTCCGCTGAACAGAGGCAGCGAGACGCTCACGCCGATATATTTGTTCATGTTATTCTTCAACTGGTCTTTGATCGGGATGATCTCGCCCAGGTCATCCCGTTCCGTGTCGTAGTAACCGGAATAGAGGCTGAATTCCGCACTGATGGAAGGAGAAAAAGCCCCGGACGCTATTGCCAGTGACTTGCGGGAAGCTTTCTCCCTCAGTTCCATAGCCCGGAATTCCGGCAGGGATGTTTCGGAGGCGGCATAGATCTCGTTGGATTCCAGTACAGGAAGCACGGGAAATTCGCCCTCCCCGTCGGGAGAGATCGCCAGCGTATCGGTATCCCGCATATTCAGCAGTTCCTTCAAGGCAAGCAGCGAGAGGCGGCAACCGTTCGCCTTCACCGTCTCCTGGTAAATATCAGATTGCAGGCGCGCCTTCACCTCCTGCAAATCAGAAGGGGAACGCATGCCAAGATCCACATATTCGAGCATCTGCTCGTGATAGCGTTCGCTCAACTTCCGCTGCTCGACAGCAAGCTCGTACATCTTCTTATCGAAGCAGAGGCGATAGAAAGCATCCATCACCTCGAAGGCAATCCGGTTCTCCTCGATCTGCTCCGTGAGGCCGCCGATCTGCTTGTTCAGTTTGCGGAACTGCAACCGGTTGACGCGCGTAAAGCCGTCGAACACCGGAAGCGAGACATTCAGCCCCATCGTGCTCTCTAAAAAGGAAGAGGAAGTATAGAGGTTCGTTTTCGGGTCCACCGAACGCCCCAAACGTTTGCCCAATGCGCCGGTAGCACTTACTGAGGGCAGGAAATCACCATAGGCGGCGGTAAGGTCTTCCCCGGCAATCCGTGTATCCAGGCGACTGTTCCGCACGCGGTAGTTCTGTTCGACGGCATAGCGCATGCAGTCGTCCACCGTCCAGCCGGACTGCGCCCGCAGGTTTCCCGGCGAAGCCAGGAAGACGAGAAGAAAAAGAGACAAACCTCGTTTGATCGTTATCTGTGCATTCATCATGACAGAAAGAAAGCAAACGACGTGCCAGAAATGTAACATTCAGACTATCAAAAGCATTTCAAAAACACCTCCCGCCAACCGTCCAATTTTTTGACGCCCAACCGTCCAACTTTTTGACACAGGTGTCCTCCTGTCGCTCATCGAAGCATGACAAGTGCCAAATACAACACACAAAAACAAGCTTTACCCCTCATCCCTGAGACATAAAGCCTAAACACGTAAATCAGTTATTATAAAAAACGAAGCAGTGTTATTTATTGTGTCTATAAGTATACTCTTTTTATTTTCCGCGGGCAAAGGAAAAGCATACATATTGCAAAGATATGACAAGAGAAAGACAATTTAATTGAAAATAGAGAACCATGGTTTATCTGAAGCAAATCAAACTAATCAATCCGGATATCCATACGAACGGGAGATCATCTCTCCCAAGCATTTAAGATTTCCGCCACATAGACGTTATGCGGATTCCCTGCCATTGCGCTGTACCATTTCTCGTATAAGGCAGGATCAACAAAATGATCCTTATCCATCTTAGTCACGTACAGGGTTTTGCATTCGAGCGTCAGGCGCGATTCCTCGAAACAAGGATTACCCAGATCGGTAAAACAAGGCGTCAAACCTGTCGCTGCCACCTTGTCGATATCCCGTCCCGATTTCGCCCCGCAAATCTTATGGGCAGTCTTATGCTCTTCTCCTAAAAAGGACAGCGTGAAAGCTCCCTTCGCATCGACAAACTCGCGGGTATAACGTTCCGGACGGATAAAGACGAACACTACCGGCTTGTTCCACAGGAAGCCTACGCCCCCCCAACTCGCCGTCATCATGTTGAACTTGTCCTTGTCGCCGGCGCTTACCAGCATCCACTCTTTTCCGATGATCTCTATAAAATTGTCTTTGACCAGACTCGGTTCTATTGCCTTCATAATTTCACACCTTAGTTAATAATCTTTCAAAGATACGAAAATATTTATTTGTGTGTGCAAAATTTAATATTCTTGTCCATACAGAATATTTTCTTTAGGTTTGCATCTCAATATTCACGTAATTATCAAGACGATAAACTGCCAAATGGAAATACTGAACAACTGGATCAGCGGGATTAACGACCTCCTATGGTCGTATGTTTTAATTATCATGCTGTTAGGATGCGCCTTCCGGTTCACTTTCAAAACCCGTTTCGTCCAGTTCCGTATGTTCCGGGAGATGATACGTGTGCTCGGTGACTCCGCCAACAAAGCCCATGAAGGTGAAAAGCACATCTCATCCTTCCAGGCATTCGCTGTATCGCTTGCCAGCCGTGTCGGGACAGGCAACCTGGCGGGAGTAGCCACAGCCATAGCCGTAGGAGGTCCGGGAGCAGTGTTCTGGATGTGGACCATCGCCCTGTTAGGTTCGGCCAGCGCTTTCGTCGAATCTACACTCGCACAGCTTTACAAACGGAAAGGAAAAGAATCCTTCATCGGGGGGCCTGCCTACTATATGCGATACGGATTGGGACTGAACTGGATGGGCATACTGTTCGCCATCTTGATCTCCGTCACCTTCGGTTTCGCGTTCAACTCGGTACAAAGCAACACGATTTGCGCCGCCATGCAAGGCTCGTTCGGTTTCGATCCGAGGATCGTAGGTGCGGTACTGACCGTACTGACACTTACCATTATCTTCGGAGGAATCCAGCGAATAGCCAAAGTCAGCAGCGTGATCGTCCCCGTAATGGCATTGGGATACGTGGCGCTCGCCTCGGGGATCGTACTGTTCAATATCACGGAACTGCCGGCCGTCATCAAACTGATCGTAAGCAGCGCTTTCGGATGGGAACAGGCGGCAGGCGGTACGATCAGCGCCGCTCTGATGCAAGGGATCAAGCGCGGCCTGTTCAGCAACGAGGCAGGTATGGGATCGGCTCCGAACGTAGCGGCCACGGCATCCGTCACACATCCGGTCAAACAGGGATTGATCCAGACTCTGGGTGTTTTCACCGACACCTTGCTGATCTGTACCTGCACGGCTTTTATCATCCTGTTCAGCGGGGCGCCGTTGGACGGTTCAGTAAACGGGGTACAACTGACACAGCATGCCCTGACGCTCGAAGTGGGAAAAGCCGGAGGGATATTCGTTGCCGTAGCGATCTTCCTGTTCGCTTTCAGCAGCATTATCGGGAACTACTATTACGGGGAAGCGAACATTCGTTTCATCACACCGAAAAAAAGCGTGCTCTATATCTACCGTCTGGCGGTCGGCGGTATGGTGATGTTCGGGGCGCTAGCAAGTCTGGAACTCGCCTGGAGCCTGGCGGATATCACGATGGCTTTCATGACGATCTGCAACCTGTTCGCCATCTCGTTGCTGAGCAAACAGGCCTTCCTGCTGCTGCACGATTACATTGCTCAAAAACGTAGCGGGATCAAGAGCCCTGTGTTCGACAAGAACAAGCTGCCGGAACTGAAGGAAAAGGCGGAATGCTGGTAAGCGCTTCTTATTGGAAGATCAGACTGAACAACCGTTCAGGTGCAAAGATCTCGTTGGCGACCTCTCGTATCTCTCCGGCGGTCAGCTTCTCCACCTTGGCGAAGACTTCCGGCAGGGTGTCGTAGCGGTTATAATGGAGAAAGCTCTTACCCAGCCCCAAAAACAGGCCTTCCCGATTATCGCCGGAGACGCCCAATTGTCCGATCACCTGCTTCTTGGCCGCCGCCAACTGGGTTGCGGTCAGCTTCACCTCACGCAGCTTCGCCAGTTCCTTGTAAACAAGCCTGATCGCCTTCTCCTTGTTCTTCGGATCAGTCCCGAAGTAGATGCTTGCCAGCCCCGTATCGGTATAAGAAGTCACGTTCGATTCGACGTTATAGA
>OLPK01001853.1_pt1 | contig 11354 bp, 8 predicted proteins | sample 1672261 | NCBI WGS metagenome assembly OLPK01 (sample SAMEA3136665, study PRJEB25190) | human gut metagenome
GAAGGAAACAGGCTCAGGACCTTTGCCAAAACCCCTTGTTCCAATCAGCTGATCTACTAGTAGCTTCAGCAGTAACGCGAGCTTTAGAAACAGCTTCTTATCTGGCTTGTGCTACGGGCCTACCTTTGAAAGTGGAACCCTTATTGCACGAATGGCAGGTATACGAAAGTGGTATAGAGAATTTTGAAACAGCTCGGACTCTGTTTCTAGAAAATAATGGGAAGCTCCTTCCGGATAGCCCGATACAATATGAAACCGCTGAGGATATGAGAGCTCGCTTTATTGAAACTTTGGCCAAGTACCGAGACTATCAGAAGCTTGTAGTGGTTACCCATCGCATGCTCATGCGCCAGTTTGTGCCAAATGAGAAGATTGATTTTTGCCAAGTGATTGATTGTGAGATAGAGATTTAGAAAGAGGTATCTTATCGCTAAGAAAAAAACGACATTTGTATGTCAAAATTGTGCCTACAATTCACCCAAATACCTAGGGCGCTGTCCTAACTGTGGGTCTTGGTCTTCTTTTGTTGAGGAAGTTGAGGTCGCCGAGGTTAAGAATGCGCGGGTGTCCTTGACGGGTGAAAAGACCAAACCCATGAAACTGGCGGACGTGACCTCTATCAATGTTCACCGGACCAAGACGGAGATGGAAGAATTTAACCGCGTCCTTGGTGGAGGTGTGGTACCAGGGAGTCTGGTCCTCATCGGGGGAGATCCAGGGATTGGGAAATCGACCCTGCTCCTTCAAGTGTCGACCCAGTTGTCTCAAGTGGGGACGGTTCTCTATGTTAGTGGAGAGGAATCAGCCCAGCAGATCAAACTTCGGGCAGAGCGCTTGGGGGATATCGACAGTGAGTTTTATCTCTATGCTGAGACCAATATGCAAAGCGTGCGAGCAGAGGTGGAACGCATCCAGCCCAACTTCCTCATCATTGACTCGATCCAGACCATTATGTCTCCTGAGATTTCAGGGGTGCAGGGGTCTGTTTCTCAGGTGCGTGAGGTGACAGCTGAACTTATGCAGCTGGCTAAGACTAATAACATTGCCATCTTTATCGTAGGGCATGTGACCAAGGAAGGGACCTTGGCGGGCCCTCGGATGTTGGAGCACATGGTGGATACGGTGCTCTACTTTGAGGGCGAGCGCCACCATACCTTCCGGATCTTGAGAGCGGTCAAAAACCGCTTTGGCTCCACCAATGAGATAGGGATCTTCGAGATGCAATCAGGTGGACTGGTTGAGGTCCTCAATCCCAGTCAGGTCTTTCTAGAAGAACGCTTGGATGGGGCGACTGGCTCTGCCATTGTCGTCACCATGGAAGGCAGCAGACCAATCTTGGCGGAAGTTCAGGCCTTGGTGACACCGACTGTATTTGGAAATGCCAAGCGGACGACAACGGGTCTTGACTTTAATCGGGTCAGCCTCATTATGGCTGTGTTAGAGAAACGTTGCGGACTTCTTCTTCAAAATCAAGATGCCTATCTCAAGTCGGCAGGTGGTGTCAAACTGGACGAACCGGCCATTGACCTATCTGTAGCGGTAGCCATTGCTTCCAGCTACAAGGAGCTTCCAACCAATCCGCAAGAGGCCTTTATCGGTGAGATTGGCTTGACCGGAGAGATTCGCCGAGTGACTCGGATCGAGCAACGGATCAACGAAGCGGCGAAACTTGGTTTCACTAAGATTTATGCACCTAAAAATTCTCTCCAAGGGATCGCGATCCCAGATGGCATCAAAGTGATAGCAGTCTCCACGGTAGGGGAAGTTTTGAAAAAAGTCTTTTCTTAATCAGGTCTTGGAATCGTTTGCAAAAAAGTTTTTCCTGTGCTATACTTTTTCTATACTTACTAAACATAGGGGGTTACTTATTTTGCAATTTTTTACAGATAACAATGTGCAGTTCCCTTTGGTCGAGCTGTCTCTCAATCAAGGTGAAACTGTCTATATTCAACGGGGGAGTATGGTCTACCATACGCCTAATGTGACCCTCAACACCAAATTAAATGCAAGTGGCTCTGGTGTGGGACGCTTTGTGAAAGCAGTTGGACGGTCAATGGTTTCGGGTGAAAGCACCTTTATTACTCAGGTATTTGCCCAGTCTAATAATGCTTACCTAGCATTGGCACCCGACTCACCAGGTCAGGTGGTGCCTCTCTACTTGGGTGAAAAGCAGTATCGCTTGAACGACGGTGCCTTCCTTGCACTGGATGGTTCAGCTTTCTATACAATGGAAACCCAATCGATTGGTAAGGCTCTCTTTGGTGGTCAGGGTGGATTCTTCGTCATGACGACCCAAGGGCAAGGGACCCTCTTGGTGAATGCCTACGGCTCAATTAAAAAAATTGAGCTAAACAATCAAGAAATCACCATTGATAATGCCCATGTCGTTGCTTGGAGCCAGTCTTTGGATTATAATATCCATTTGGAAAATGGTTTCTGGCAATCCATCGGAACAGGTGAGGGTGTTGTCAATACCTTTAGAGGGACTGGTGAGGTCTATGTTCAAAGTCTCAATCTTCAAACCTTTGCTGGCTTGCTGAATCGTTATTTACCAAGACGATCATAAGATAAGAAAGGAGTGTAGAAGTCGGTTTGCTTTTACTCTCCTTTTTCATGTAGGCTGACAACTGACAATCTGGGAAAAAGATGGTAAGATAGAGTGTAAATGATTTGGTATTCAAACTATTTTACCAACCAGAAAGGAAGATCCTAATGTCCTATTTTGAGAATTTTTTAAAAGCCAATCAAGCCTATGTTGAATTGCATGGAGACCTCCATCTTCCGATCAAACCAAAAACGCAAGTGGCCATTGTAACCTGTATGGACTCTCGTCTTCACGTGGCACCAGCACTGGGGCTTGCTCTGGGGGATGCCCATATTTTGCGGAATGCAGGAGGGCGCGTGACAGAGGACATGATTCGTTCCTTAGTTATCTCACAGCAACAGATGGGGACTCGAGAAATCGTCGTCTTGCACCACACAGACTGTGGAGCGCAAACCTTTGAGAATGAAGGCTTCCGTCAGCATCTGAAGAAGGAACTGGGAGTTGATGTTGGAGACCAAGACTTCCTACCCTTTCAAGATATCTACGAGAGCGTCCGGGAGGATGTCGCTCTCTTAAAAGCATCGCCGCTGATTCCAGACGATGTCATTATCTCAGGAGCTGTCTATGATGTCGATACAGGATTGATCACTGAGGTGATAGATTAACGTAAATCGTTAGCTTTTCGGCTAACGGTTTTTGTTTGCAAAGACGAAACTGAAAATTGATAGGGGTTGAAAACATAAGGCATCAAATGGTTAGAGAGGTTACAAAAATATTAGTCCAAACTAGGTTTGAAGTATAAAATTATGATAAAATATCATTTGGAGGAATTTTATGATGAAAAAAGTTTTTAGCGATTTGTTTGCGAAAACGGAATATGCTATCATGTGCGGTATCAGTGCCTATTTGACAATGTTATTGGTAGACTTGTTGAGTGCGACCTCACAGGATCTGTTTTTGACACTCGCCCCCTTGTCCGTATTAAAAATGGGAATCTTTTTTATTACGGGAGGTGCCTTAATTTGTTTACATGACAAGTTGACGAAGTCAGATATACGTAGTATCACCATCATTCTTTCTTGTGTGACTCTCCTCGTAGCTATTTATAAGAGTATGTCTTTCTTTTTATCGCTGGGCTTGATTCTTTTGGCTCTAATTTTGTTTATAGGGGGGATGTTTAACAAAGAAAAGTCATCCTATTTCTATGTATCGGTCATCTTGCTAGCCATACCGCGTTTACTAACCTTAGGAAGCTCGAATTTTCAAGATCAAGCACTTGGCTTTCATGCTATTGATCTTTCCAGCACCCGATTTCTTTCAATCATCTGGCCGGTTGCTATTGCCTCCATTATCTCAGTTGCGTTTATTATTCTTTATTTCAAATTTCCGATCTTTAACTACTTGGAGGGACATAAAAAAATCGTTCGAACAATCGTGTTTTCGCTTGTTCTGATCTACGTCCTTTATCTTTCTGTTGTAGTGGTTTACAAAGTGAAGACAAATGAGTTGTCATCGTTTGATATTGGGATATTTTCTCAAATGTTTGAACGGATGAATCACGATTTGACTCCGATAACGACCTTAGAAAGAGATAGAGTACTCTCTCATTTTGCCGTCCATATTTCACCGATTTTTTATCTAATGTTGCCATTCTATAAGCTTTTCCCATATGTGGAGACTTTAGAAATTTTACAACTGATCGTAGTCTTTTCAGGGATTATCCCTTTGAGATTGATCCTTCGCAAATTGAAGTTTTCTGCTCTTACAAATACCTTGGCCCTCCTATGGTTTGTGTTGTTGCCGGTGATGACAACGGCAGGGGGATTCCATCTGCATGAAAATTGCTTTTTAGTCCCACTGGTCTTTTGGGTATTTTATTTCATTATTTCGGAACAAAAATGGAAGATCCTACTAGCTACCATCTTGCTATTGTTGGTAAAAGAGGATGCCTTCATCTATGTGCTGAGTATGGGCTTGTTCTTCCTTTTTCAAAAACGATTTGATTTATCCAAACAGACAAAAAGATGGCTTTTCTTTACAGAGATTGTCTTGCCAATCGCCTATTTTATTTTTGCCATGTACCTTTTGAGTGCCTATGGTGAGGGAGGAATGATTTCACGGTATGACGGATTCTTGCTCAATGGGGAAAGCGGGATGTTAATGGTGATTAAGAATCTATTCTTCCATCCAGGCTATGTCATTAGTACGCTACTGACTGCCAAAAGATTAGGGTATTTATTCTTAATGTTTGCTCCGTTATGTTTCTTAGGACTACTCCAACGGCGTTGGTCGACTTATTTTCTTGTGCTTCCACTAATAGTGATTAACTTATTGTCCAATTGGTCCTATCAGTATGATATTGGTTTCCAATACAGTTATGGAAGTGGTGCTTTGGTTTTCATCATGGCTCTTCTAGCATTAGAGGATTTGAAAGAAACTAACATTCTACAGGAAAAAATGGCGGTAGCTATCGTGATAGTAGGAATTATTTTTTCTGGTAGTCTTCTACACCACTTTACTCATAATTGGTCCTTTAATATCAGCTATTACCGTCAAAATAAAGAAATGTTTGATGAAATCCAAAAGACTTTAGGAAGTTTGCCAAAGGATGCTTCAGTCTTAGCTGAGGGAGCCTATACGCCATCACTTAGAGGTCATAAAAAACTCTTTGATATTTTCTATCACAATGATAAGAAGGCGGATCCAACAATTGATTATATTGTGATCCCTCAATCTCAAAAGGATCAAAACGAAGAATACAATCAATTATTAGCGAGTTATGAAGCTTTAGGATACCGGGAGAGTCAGTATTCGTCCGCTCATGTTTATATTTTAGAGAAGCCGAAGTAAAAAAGGTGGCTACCTTGTCTATTTGATCGATAGCCATCAACCTATTTTCTGAGATATTTTTTATAATGGATGATTTTAGAAGGCAGTAGTTGCATAGCGGCTACTGCCTTTTTATATAGGTTGCTTTCTTTTGTTCCCGAAGTGATGAAAACGGCGCCTGAAAAACCAGGAAAAATTTGTGAAAATTTAATGAAAAGATGGATATTAAGATGGTTTTCGTTGTGAATTGAAAGGCTCATGATGGCCTTTGTTACAGTATTTGAGAGGTTTTGGCTCTCCTATAAAATCGGATTGACAAAAAACTGAACAATTAGTGAAAAATAATTAAAAAATCTTGCATTTATAAACAGATATGTTACAATAATAATCAAATAATTTATAAAGGAGCATAATATGCAGACCACAAAAGCACGCGTGAAGCGAGTTTTAGCATTTATGAGTCTTTTAGTTTTATCCTTGACAGTTTTTACGACAGTCTTTGCGACTGAAGTAACCAGTTATACGATAAAAACTGAAATTAAGGTTGATAACCAACCGTTAACTGCCGACACGAAGATCACTACTGGTCAAACGATGGAGGCGACAAACGAGATTAGTTTCCCTGACTCACAGCAGATCAATGCTGGTGACACATTGGTTCTAGATCTTCCAAAAGAACTAGGCCTGGTGACCAAGCTAGAGTTTCCAATTGTACACGAAAATGGTGAAGTAATTGCCAATGCAGTGACCGATCCAAGTACGCAAAAGGTGACCATTACCTTTACAAACTATTTCTCTGAGAATTACAAAGATAAGGTAATGACCTTGAGGTACAATGTTCGTCCAAATGCAGCCAACCTGCCAAAGACGGGAACTTACTACTTTACATTTGGTAGCACTAACTTCACATTGAACTACAACAAGGATGATGGTGAAGCTGGTGACTATGAAATGAAGTATGGTTACCAAGATCCACAAAATCCTAATCGGATTAAATGGCGCATTGTTTTGAATGCTGTTCAAGACAAGTTGAACAATATGGTCATCAAGGATGACTTCAGCGACAGCGGGCAAGTCCTAGTGGAAGGTTCTCTACGTGCTGTTCGTTATGCAACTCAGCCAGAGAAGATTCCAAATGAAGCGGCACTTCTTAAGTTGGAACCGATTGATAACTTCACCAACAAAGCCGAGTTTACCAGAAATGCTGATGGCGATATTACAGGATTCACGATTAATTTTGGGGATAACTGGAACTGGGCTATGTACATTGAGTACACAACAGAGTTGAAGTCACCACTTCCTGAAGGAAGTAAAGTGGCCAATGTCCTAGAATGGTCGGCTAGCAATTTTGACAAGTCTCGCTCAATCAACGCCTTGACACGTTTGGAAAGTGCTTCAGGTAGCGGTAGTGGGGATCGAACAACTACAACCACGACTACGACTACTACAACAAGCACAACGACAACTGAGGAACCAACGACCACGTCAACGACAACTGAGGAACCAACGACCACGTCAACTACGACGACTGAGGAGCCAACAACTACGTCAACCACGACGACTGATGAACCATCAACTACGTCAACTACGACGACTGAGGAGCCAACAACTACGTCAACCACGACAACTGAGGAACCAACAACTACGTCAACGACGACTGAGGAACCAACAACTACGTCGACTACCACGACGACAACTACGTCTGGTGGAGGACGTCCAACAACCACTACAACGACAACAACTCCAGGTGGTCCAACCACTGGTGAAACCACTGAACCAACACCGGGAGGTGGTACTGGTGGAGGTCGTAAGAAACTTCTTCCAAGTACTGGTGAAGTCGTAGCAACTGGTCTCGTTATTTCGGGAGTCATTGTTCTCATCGGTACGATCGTGTTAAAACGCAAAATTTCTAATAAATAAACAAAGAGTTTCCGTATGATGGAGAGAGCGAAAGCTCTCTCTTTTTTGGGAGAACGATAGATGGAGAAAAGGGATGAAATTATCAATACTCATAACACTACTCAATGAGGAATTAGTACTAGCTCAGACTCATGCAGCTATTTCGGCCCAGCTGGATAGTATGCTTGGGAAAGATCTTTCGGATTATGAAATCCTTTATATTGATGATGGAAGCAATGATAATACCTTTGATCTGATCGAGGGGATTGCCAGAGACAATGATCGGGTCAACTATATTCGCTTTAGTCGAAACTTCGGCCGAGAGAGTGGGATTTTGGCTGGTTTTAAGTATGCGACGGGAGATGCTGTCATGGTCATGGATGGTGATTTGCAACATCCGCCCTATCTCATCCCACTCTTTTTAGAGGCTTACAAGGAAGGCTATGATATCGTCAGTGGACAGCGGACTCGTGATGGTGAATCCTTTGTGGGTAGCAGCTTTGCTCGCCTCTTTTACTTCCTATCGAATCGATCGATGGATGTTCATTTGACGGATGGGAAATCCGAGCTCAGACTTCTCAGTCGGAAGGCGATCAACGCTTTTGTTTCTATGCCAGAATACAATCGATTTAATAAAGGTTTGTACGAATGGATTGGCTTCAAGGAGAAAGTCATCCCCTACAAAAATGAGCTTCGCAAGGCTGGAAAGAGTAAGTTTGGCTTCAAGAAATCCATGAACTATGCCATTCAAGGGATTATTTCCTTTAACGACCGCCCTCTTCGCGTTTGTATCCAGTTTGGCTTTATCTGTCTGGGCTTGGCTATTCTGTACTTGGCTTTTGAGTTGTTGAAGTATATCTTTGCCCCGGGGAATTATGTGAGTGGGTATTTCACCACCATTGCGGCTATCATTCTCTTTAGTGGAGTGCAGCTAATCTTTATCGGAATTCTTGGAGAATATATCGGGAAGATTTATTACGAAGTGAAACGTCGCCCTCATTTCATTATTGAAGACACCAATATTGAGAAGGCGAAAGAAGATAGTATCGGATAAGGAAGATAGGAGATAGAAGAATGTTTGTCTGGACCAAGCCTTGGCAAGAACTTTGGAAGAGAAAACCGAAGAGTTTGCTGTATGCTTTTAGCGCCATGCTCCCAATGGCCGTCATGCTGGTCGTTTGGGCTTTTATGGGAACTTTTCCCTTTGGAGACAAAAGCTTGATGGCTGTTGACTTTGGTCAACAATACATCAGCTTCTTTGGCTTGTTAAAAAATGCCGTGCTCTCCGGAGATTTATCTAGTTTGAGCTATTCCTTTACCAAGTCTCTGGGGGGAGATATGATAGGGGTGCTCGGCTACTATTTGATGAGTCCTTTTAATATCATCTATATTTTGACACCCCTCAAGTACTTTGGGTTTGCGGTCTTCTTGACCATTTGGCTTCGTTATGGGGCTATCGGGATGGCCTTTGCCTTCCTCTTGATCAAGCGGTATAAGGGCTTGGAGTCTAGGAAATGGCTGGTGCCCCTCTTTGCGACGGCTTATGCCCTGTCAGGGATGCTAGTGTCCTATCAGATGAATGTCATTTTCTATGATGCCATGATCATGCTTCCCATCGTCATCGTCTACCTAGAAGAACTATTGGATGGAGGCGCTCCCTACCGCTATGCCTTCGCCTTAGGCTTGACCGTCTTGCTCCAATTCTATATGGGCTATATGATCTCCATTTTCATCGCCTTGTATGCTTGCTACTATGTATCGCCAAGGCTGATGGTCGAAGGAGATTGGAAGAAGAAAATTAGAAACGTCAGTCTTCCCCTCTTGCAGGCTGTGATCTATTCGATTATTGGGATTGCGCTAGCTTCTGTCATCCTCTTGCCGGTCTTTTTCAACCTCATCGAAAGTAAGGGCCAGGTCGGAGGAGGGATGACCTTCTCATTGGCCTTTCAAATAAATCCCTTAGATATTTTTGCTAAGCTAGTTGTGGGTGGCTTTGATAACACCTCAGGCTGGTCTGCGGGGCCAAACCTTCCCAATATCTATATCGGAGCCTTGGGCCTACTAGGCTTTGTATCCTATTTCTTGTCGAAAAAAGTTGTCAGAGTCAAGAAATGGGCTGCCGGTCTGGTCACCCTCGTCTTCTTTATTTCTTTTGTCAATGAATTTGTCAGCAAGATTTGGCATATGGGGCAAAATCCAGCTGGTTTCTTTTTCCGCTTCTCTTGGCTATTCTCTTTCTTTATGCTCATTCTGGCCTACCAAGCGATGAAAGAAAAAATGGTGCTTTCGCGCATCGCCAATCTAGTGATTGGTCTGGTGTTAGTGGTGGCAGTCGTCTATATTTATTCGCAGAACTATAGCTTCATTGCCAAGCTTCAACCGTCTGGTGTCACCCGTTACATCACCCGCTTTACCGCCCTTCATTTGTTGGCGCTCCTGGTCGTTGCCTCCTATGGCTTTTATAGCTATTGGGACAAGTCTAAGAAGAGCCAGAAAGAAAAGCTCATTCGGATTGGCTGGACGGCTGGCTTCCTTGTCCTTACCCTCATCCTTTTAAAAGCAGGCTATTTGTTGTCCCAAGTCGGGATCACCGTTTTGATGTACTTGCTTGTCCTTCTGGTCTTAAACCAAAAATGGTCCCGCTTGTCAGTCGTGATCTTATCAGCTTTGACCTTCTTTGAGCTGGGCTACAATGCCTATCTCTCTCAGGTGACCTTAGGCTATGACAGTGTCCATAAGTTTGCGGATGCTGCTGTCTCGGTCAAGCGTGTGACGGACAAGGTCCAGGCTGATGCGGATGAGAAGTTTTACCGGATTGCGACCGACTTTGCATATTCTCGAACGGTCCCATCCTTGGTATCTTATCCGGGATTAAGCACCTTCAGCTCGAGCTTAGAACGGTCGACCATGGACCACTTTGCTTACATGGGGGATCTGGGGGTCAATGCAGCCACAGAGTATACCAATGGGACGCCCCTGACGGATGCCTTGTACGGTGTTCGCTATTACATGCATGCCAAGGAGTTCGATCCAAAAGAGATGGAAGCTCATCCAGAAAAGATGTATTTCTATCGCTTTACCAACCGCTTTGACATGGGGCGTTACTACACAGAGACAGTCTATGAAGACAATCGCTTTGTCGTCTATAAAAACCCTCATTCCTTCCCTTTGGCCTATGGGACTAATTCCCTCGTGAAGAATATTCAGTTTGGGGCCAACAATGCCTTTGCCAACCAGAACATTATCCTCAACTCTATGGAAGGCCATCAAAAGAATACAGGCGATTATGTAGAGTATTTCAAACCCTTGGCTTTTACTGGGATTGAAACGGAGAATTTAATAGAAGAAAAGGTCAACAAGGAGACAGGAGAGGCCATCTATCGACGGGCAGATTCTTCTAAAGAAGGCATTATCCGTTATAAGATCATTCCGCGTTCCAACAATACCTATTACTTCTTTGTGCCGGCGTCCTTGATTCCTAAGCAAGATTATTCTGTCCTGGTCAACAATAAATGGCTACCAAATAGTAAGACCTTTACCCAAAGGCAAATCTGGCAGTTGACAGACATGGCTGAAAATCAAGAGTCAGTCATTGAGTTCCGTTTTAGAACGGATACCATCGACATGAGTCAGGCGGGTGTCTATCGGGCAGAGCTGGATCAGATCCAAGAAGTACTTGAGAAGCGCAAGCAGCAAGGACTGAAGGTGACCAAGTTCAGTAATACTCATATCGAGGGCGATGTCACCATTACGGATGATAGTGATGTCATGATGACCTCCATCCCATACAGTGCCGGCTGGCAGGTGAAAGTGGATGGTCAATCCGTCCCAACCGAAAGAGCCTGGAACAGCTTCCTATCTTTCCCAATCACCAAAGGAAAACATCAGGTCGAGTTTGTCTTCAAAACCAGAGGTAGCTTGATCGGTGCCCTATTGTCTATTGTCGCAGTTGTGAGTCTCCTTATCATTAGAAAAAAATGGAAAGAGGAGCAGTCTTAAGTTTCCTCAGTGAGGAATAGATTTCTTAAAAGAGGCTAGGACAAAAGTCCTAGCCTCTCAATTGTCTTTGGATTGTCGAGCA
>OLPK01001866.1_pt1 | contig 11269 bp, 17 predicted proteins | sample 1672261 | NCBI WGS metagenome assembly OLPK01 (sample SAMEA3136665, study PRJEB25190) | human gut metagenome
GAGGTCATCACCCGGATTTCGCCGGAAGAAAAGGAACTCCCTGTGCTCGGCGTACTCATCAATGAGCTGCTCGAGCGCGCCGCCGTCAATCGGCGGAATATCGTTGACCTCAAACACGATTCCCGCCTCCTTACAGCAGATCCATAAGGTCCAGTGCATCCGGCTCAGCCGTAAGCGCTTGGGATTCCTGCTTGTCTGGCTTCGACTCTGCCGCGGCACCATCTAATTTGATTTTATAAAAATCTGCAACAACACGAATAACCGGATTCTCCGGGTCAAAGCTATTGCACATGCAACCCCAGAAGCCGCCCTTCTGGTGCGTCTTTGCGTACGCATAAAGCGCATCAAAGCATTTCTGCAGGCTCATTGCCGGATTATCGAGGTCAGCGGCGATCACCTCTGCGGCGTGCTCGTCCGCCTGGGCGATCATCAGCACGACCTCGCCCATCTGACGGGCGTTGCCCTCGGCGGCCTGCACCGCCTCCTTAATCTTATGTAAACTCATCTGATAGCCCTCGTTTCTCTTAAGTGATCGCGTACTGTTCTCATGTTGCGTTTGGTTGCCTTCGCAACCTCTCTCACAGACATACCGGAAGCGAACAGCCGCGCCATTTCGCGCACTTCCTCATCCGTCACGCGCGGAACGGGATCGGGCAGCAGTCCGCGCGTGCGCAGACGCGCCGCAACAGTAGCTTTGCTGCGTCTTGCCATCTCAGCGATATCCGCAATATTTCTGCCGCCTTTGTACCATTCGAACCATTGGTCTACGTCCGCGCCGCTGACCGGACCCTGCACGCCTTTCTGCGGCGTAAGCGGTGCCAGCAAATAAATACCTGTCGGCACCTCGCTGCACAGCCCGCGCGCATCGTCCTGCGGCGTAAAAACGCATTCGCGCGTGTAGTATGTGCAGTGGTCATACGGACTGAAATGCTCAGTCTCCTGTATCTCAAACCGGCCTTGCGGGTGTCTCCAAATAACCCGCGTCTTTTCTTTTTCTCGCATATTTCTCCTCCTGACGCGCCTTGAAAATGGCGCTTTCTATTTCTTTCTTCTTTTCCCATACATCTGGCAGATCGGTAAACGGCTGACAGATTGGGTAAGCCTTGCCCTCATCGCCGTAGGTGCCGACAAGGTGATACTCCACCTCGCCAAACAGGGTGCGCTGAACCTCAACGCGCACCCTGTCGATCCGCACCCGCGGCAGCTCGGTAAGCTGGCTGTACGGCTTGATTTCCAGCCCGCTGAATCTAACCATCGTGACCGACCCCACCGTTCTTTGCGGCCTGCCGGGCTTTCCAGCGCTCGAGCAGCAGCTTGTCAAACAGCCGTTTGCGCTTCGCCTCGGCCTTTTTCAGCATATAGAGCTCCTCCATCGCCAAATCCGTGGCAATGCGTCGAACCATCCGCCGCTGCTCCTTGGGTTGTTTCCAGTCCGGATGCTTCATCTGATCTGCCTCATAAAGTCCGCACGCCAGACCGCGCGGTTGAGCGATTCGCGGGCAGCGCGGCGGGCCTCAGCCTCCTGCCGCTGGCGGCGGCGCTTGCGATAGATCATACTTGCCCGGCAGTAAGCCAGGCACAGCGCCATCATCCCGGCGCAAATGACCGCATCGCCGCGCGGGCAGAAGCCCGCGATACAGCCATAGACCACACCAGCCAGCACCGCGCCGCACGCGGCCATTGCCATCTTACAGGTTTTCATTTCCCTTTCTCCTCTCGTTTTTGAGATATAATTCCCACGCCGTTTTCTGCAGGCGCTCAATGCGCCGCTGCATTTCCTCCGGCGGAACGTCACGGTAGCAGTCGTCGTCAATGTAAACCGTACCGTTCGGATAATGATATTCAGCCACGATTGCCACCGCAACCACCCCTTTCTAAAGCCTATGCTTAAACCGGCTTGTCTGTTGCCGTCCGCGCCGCTTCTGCCTCTAAATTGAACTTTTGTGCTTTCTCAAGCTCAATGCGGGCAGCGATCCGCAGGCTCTCCGGCGCTTCCGGGTCAGCCATGATCTGATCTGCCGTCATGGCGAGGTATTCGTTGAATGGTTTCATACAGGTTTCACCTCGATCTTTTCCGCCTTGCCGAGCCATTCCTCGACCTTCTGCAGCACAACCTCGCGGCTGTCGCAAAAATATTGCGTCCACTGGTACGCAATATGACCTTTTTCCGTCAGAACCCATACTTCGTATTTCATGGTGTGCTCCTTGAACTATTCACAATGGAATAATTTCAGAATTTCCAAACAGGTTGCAATCTTAGCCGTGATATAGGTCGATTGCGCCGGATTGATCTCCTTGCTCAGCTTCTCCAAACAGTCGGCAAGGAGAGTTGTTGTTATCAGCATAATTTTTTCGGCGTTCTTTTCTAACAGTTCGTCCATCTTCTCATCCCTTTCAGTAATGTTTCTGTTGACTACAATTAAGGAATATGTAACAATAGAATTGTATCCTTGCACGTCTCAAGAGGTGGAGCCCTAAAGAATATGGCGAAATTCTATGAAAGGAGATCGCGCATGGATTACAAAATCTATGACAGGCTGCAGGCTGAGCTCGGCTGTATCGGTGATGAATTTTCTCGAAACTGTTCCGCAATTCTTGAAAAGTCGGCCGCAGACGAGCAGAGCAAGCAGCTTGTCGAGGAAATCTGTGCTGCTAACACCAGTGCGCTGAACGAACTCGCAAAGTCTATTTCAGATGCACTCATTGCAGCAGCAAACTAATTTCCCGCAAACCCCGTCAGCTGCTGCTGGCGGGGTTTGTCGAATCATCCCCGAAGTAGCCGAACGGCAAGCCAAGCACGTGGCAGATCATAATGTATTCATCAATCGTCATTCGCTGACTACCATGCATCAGGTGATGCATTTTTACTTTCGTCCAGCCGCATTTTTCTGCGACAAATTTCTGCTGGATTCCATGGCTGATCAGATACTCATAAATTCTTTCGTATATATTCATACCATTCACCTCTCTGTTAGTTCTTGCTTAACTATACTTACAGTATAATTAGTTCTCCGCTAACTGTCAAGACCTTTTTTGTAAAATAGTTAGTTTATTCTTAATCATTTCCTTTACACCTGTTCGTAGTTATGATATAATTAACTCAAAAGAGAAAGGAGGTGAAACCAATGGAAATACGAGAAACTGTACAGCGCAACGTTGCACGCTATATAAAAGGGTCAGATTATACGCAGGCTGAAATTGCCCGAATGCTCGGCGTATCAAAGCCAACGGTTACAAACTGGATCAAAGGAGTAAACACACCGAACATCGAACTCCTGAATCAATTATGTAGAATTTTGAACATCTCATTTTCTGAAATGTTCGAGGAAAGCCCGAATGCGTACACGCAGGCGCCACCAGACGAGCAGCAGCTTGTTACCGACTACCGCTCATTCAACGATGAGGGAAAAGAAAAGGTCCGCGAGTACGTCGCAGACCTGAAAGGAAACCCCCGATATAAAAAACGTGATGAGCCTGCAGTGGATCAACAGGCATAAAGAAAAGCCGCTGTCAGAACGCACCTGACAACGGCTCGAAAGGAACCCCACCCCCGAACGGATGAAATCCCCCAGCACTATTTTAACATAGTTTGGGGGATTTTATCAATATGCAACAGGAAAAATATGATATTCAAAAAGAATTTGAAAATGCCGGTCTGTTTCTGGATGAAGTAGAGTTTGATAATATCGAACGCCTCCAGTACGCCAACAGCCTCAGCAAAGAGGACTGGGCGCGCTCCTATATCCGCCGCAAGCGTCCGGAAGGTCTCACGTTGGAGATTGCCCGTGATGAGATTGTGCGCCGTAAGCATAAAGCGGATGCACTCGCCGAAGAACTGCGTATCAAGCACCGCAAAGTAAACTTTGCCGCCTTTGCAGGCGCAAACGTCATTACCGCAATCAACTGCCTGTCCAGCCGTCCGATTCAGAACGCCTGGGACGCACTGTTCGCTTATGCAGTCATGCTTGCAGGCGGTTTTCTTGGCCTGTTCTGTTCGCTCATTATCAGCGGAATCTGGGAAGCGCTCGTTGCACGATCCTCAAACAAGCTACTGTCCGGCCGCTTCGGAACCATTCTCAGCTATGCTGTTGTTCCGTTTGTGGCTGCTGTCCTCTGCTTCCTGCTCAATCATATCGGCTCTGGTAACTAAGGAAGTGATACCATGCAAATGGAATACGCCATGTATTTACGCAAATCCCGTGCCGACCTCGAAGCCGAGGCGCACGGCGAAGGCGATACCCTCGCCCGGCACGAGCATATCCTCATGGAGCTTGCCAAGTCCCGTGCCCTGCCCATCGGCGCGATATACCGTGAAATCGTCTCAGGTGAGCGTATCGCAAACCGTCCCGTCATGCAGCAGCTGCTCTCCGAGGTGGAGGATGGCCGCTGGAAGGGCGTCCTCGTCACCGAAACCTCACGTCTTGCCCGTGGTGATACCATAGATCAGGGTATTGTCGCCCAAGCGTTTAAGTTTTCAGGCACACTCATCGTAACACCCGCCAAAACCTACGACCCCACGCAGGAGGCGGATGAGGAATGGATGGAGTTCGGCCTATTTATGTCACGTCAAGAGTACCGCATGATCCGCCGCCGTCAGCTGGCCGGAACGAGAGCCTCCAAGAAAGAAGGCCACTACGTTCCCGGACGTCCACCTTACGGCTATGAACGCTACAAACTGGACGGCCGCGGCTGGTCCCTTCGACCGGTTGAGCCGCAAGCCGGTGTGATCCGCACCATCTACGATATGTATCTTTCCGGCAAAGGCTTTTCCGAAATCGCGAACGAACTGAACGCTATGAAGATCCGCACACCGCTCGATAAAAAATGGGTGCCCGCGACTACCCGTGCCATCCTGCAGAACCCGCACTATGCCGGTTTTATCCCCAGTGCCATGAAGGTCAACAAAAAAATCGTGCAAAAAGGCAAATTGATAACCAAGCGACCGGTCAATAAAAACTGTGAGCTGTACGAAGGAATACACGAAGCGATCATCCCGCGGGACGTCTGGAACAGCGTCCAACAGCGCATGAAAGACACCGTTACGCCGCGTGTACCGCGCAAATACCAGCAGATGAATCCGCTGGCCGGACTGGTCTACTGCGACCAATGCGGTAAACTGATGTCTCGCCATCCATACCGCCGTGAAGATAAAGTCCGGTTTGGCTGTGAAAATCCGTCCTGCTCTACCGTCTCCAGTCTGTTTGAAGATGTGGAAAACCTTGTCCTGCAGTCTCTCCGCGAATTTCTTCACGAGATCGAACTCAGCTCTCCTACCCTTCTGGACACGAAAAGCGAAGAAATCGCACTGCAGAACATCGAGAAGCAGCTTACCGATATAAACCGCCGTCTGCAGCGTACCTATGAACTGCTCGAAGATGGTGTTTACAGTAAGGAAACCTTCCTGCAGCGTCAATCCGCAATCAGCCAGGATCAGACCGCACTGCTAAACACAAAGCACGAGATCGAGCGCAAACTCCATAATAAACAGACAGACATTGAAGCACAGAAGAACTCCGCGCCACTCATCCGTCATGTGCTGGACGTATACCCCACACTGGAAGATCCAAAAGAACAAAATCTTCTCTTAAAGCAGGTAATCCGCCGGATAGACTACCATAAAACCGTCCGTGTCTACGGCAAAGCCAAAAGCGACCTCCATCTGACAATCCACCCCAAAATCGCTATACCTCAAACCTCTAACATTTAAGTTATTGCTGCTGCGCGCTGCATGAAGTACCCCGTTCAATCTGCTCGTGCTTCGGCGGTGACGATCTCGTGCTCAGCAACGATGGCTATCAGCTGTTCGTAACCCTCGGTCAGTTCTCGATCATCCGACTTGAGCGCGACATTCAGCTGCTCATGCCCGCTTACGACGTATGTCTGCCGCGGCGCGACTGCTCGAACAGCGGTGTCGGCGGTGAGCAGGACCCGTGCGAGATCTTCTCGAGCTTCGACTTCCCCATCGACGCCTTTTTCCCGCCGCAGAGCGACAAGGCAGGCTGTCTGTTCACCGGCAGTGCCGGCGTAAATGACAATCGCTGCGGCTGCGGCTGCGGCAATAACAATTCCTGCAGCGGCAATAATTCCTGCAGATAATCTATCTGCCCGTTTACACGCAGCCGGCTGGGAGTATCTGATCACTGCCGCACAAACCGTTCGATCTGCTGAAAAAGTTTCTCTATTGGCACAAAAAAGTCCCTCATCGACTGATGAGGGACTTTTTGCTTGTGCAGTTTTTTGGTTCTGAGACTTCGCTTAGTACGCGATGCCCCAGACAACCATCTTGTTTGCAGGCTTGCCGCAGACCGGACAGGTATCTGCGATGTGCTCCTGCTCGAACGGCATGCAGCGGCTCGGCATACCGGTCTCTTCCTTTACCTTCTCCTCGCAGGCGAGGTCGCCGCACCACATGGACTTGATAAAGCCGGTGTGCTCAGCAAGGATGGACTTCATCTCGTCAAGAGACTTTGCGGTATAGGTATGCGCCTCGCGGTTTGCGAGCGCCTTCTCATACAGCGACTTCTGGATATCCTCCAGCAGCGCCGGAATGGTCTTTTCGAGATCCTCGAACTTAACAACGGTCTTTTCGCGGGTGTCGCGGCGAACCAGTACGCACTGACCCTCAGCGATATCGCGCGGACCAACCTCCAGACGAAGCGGAATGCCCTTCATCTCGTACTCGGCAAACTTCCAGCCCGGGGTATTGTCGCTCAGATCAATCTTGGCACGGATGCCCGCTGCCTTGACCTGCTCGTACAGCTCGGTTGCCTTCTCCTTAACGCCTTCCTTGTGAGCCGCAACCGGAATAACAACCAGCTGGGTCGGAGCGATACGCGGCGGCAGAACCAGGCCCTCGTTATCACCGTGCGTCATGATGATTGCGCCGATGATACGGGTGGAAACGCCCCAGGAGGTCTGATACATATACTGCAGGGTGTTGTTCTTATCGGTGTACTGCATGCCGAATGCGCGTGCAAAGCCGTCACCGAAGTAGTGCGAGGTACCGGACTGCAGAGCCTTGCAGTCGTGCATCATGGCCTCGATGGTGTAGGTATTCTCTGCACCGGCGAAGCGCTCCTTCTCGGTCTTTTCACCCTTGAGCACCGGAATCGCCAGCCACTCCTCGAAGAACTTCGCATAGATGTTCAGCATGCGCAGAGTCTCTTCCATAGCCTCCTCAGCGGTAGCATGAACGGTGTGGCCCTCCTGCCACCAGAACTCACGGCTGCGCAGGAACGGACGGGTGGTCTTTTCCCAACGGACAACTGAGCACCACTGGTTGTACAGCTTCGGCAGATCGCGCCAAGAGCGAACGATCTTTGCGTAATGCTCGCAGAACAGCGTCTCCGAAGTCGGACGAACGCACAGACGCTCCTCCAGCTTATCGTTGCCACCGTGCGTTACCCATGCACACTCCGGCGCGAAGCCCTCAACGTGGTCGGCTTCCTTCTGCAGCAGGCTTTCCGGAATGAAGATCGGCATTGCTACATTCTCGTGACCGGTCTCCTTGAACATACCGTCCAGCGTGTGCTGGATGTTCTCCCACAGCGCCTGTGCGTACGGGCGCATGATGATACAGCCCTTTACGGACGAATAATCGGCCATTTCAGCCTTTTTAACAATATCTGTGTACCACTGCGCGAAGTCCACGTCCATGGACGTGATCTCGCTGACCAGCTTTTTCTTTTCTGCCATTATTCTTCACCTTTCTGGTTCGCAATAATCTTATCTATTTTTTCCTGTTCGTTTTCCAGCGCGTCGTTTCCCCAGATGTAGAATACATCATCGGTTGCAGACCGGACGGTAATGTTTCCGTCTTTCAACAGGCAGGTATAGTGTCCGCTTCTATGGCCCTCTGTCGGAATAGCGATTGTGAAGCGAACAGCACCGCTTTTGACCGTCCTTACCTCGTCGATCAGAATGTCATCGAGTGTTGCAAGCGTGGTCTGCGTTCCATCCGGCGCGATACGCACGAGCATATCACCGGCCATGTATCCAATACCATCCGAATAGTATTCCGTCCGCTCAGATTTATTGCAGGAAACAGCATAATAAGCCCCATCAGCATCCTGCTTTACACTGATGACCGGAGAGTCTGTCACCTGTACCAGACGGCCGTTCTCTTCGCGGTACAGCCCGGCTGTGCCCCAGAACAGCGCACCGTCGCTGCCAATTATCCGCGGTGCAAAATGCTTGCGCACCTCGGCATCATCCGACTGATACGCATTGGAGATGGTATAGCTGTCTGTCTTTTGACCGTTCCAGTTATACGCCGTCAGCACGGTTTCGTCCGCCGTACAGTTCTGCGTAACAGTCATGCCGTTATCCGTCAGTCGGCAGATACCCGCTGCCACGCCCAACGGCTCCACGCCTGTTTCCGTGAGCTTATAACCGGTCGTCTCGTCCGTGCAGATGATGCAGCCGCGTGCGCTCTGATAAACGGTATGTGCTGCCTGCTGCTGTGCTTCGGTCAGGGTCAGTTCGGTTTTGACCGTATCGCCGCGCACTGAGCACAGCGAGTACGTTTCCGTTTTCCGGTCGTGCACCAGCAGATAATCGGTTTCTCCGGCACGGCCGAGATATTCCACGGAGCTTTCTTTCGGTAGCGAGAGCACTTGCGTCAGCGCCATCGTCTTGCTGTCCATGCGGTACAGGATCAAGTCCGACTGCCTCATATCACTCTGCGCATAACGGTCTGTACCGCTGACAGGCTGCACGCCATCAATCGGACACTGCGCCACTGTCACATCTGCAATCTGGCAGACGAACGGCGAAGCGATCAGGTTCCACTTGTCATCATACTGATAATCATTGCCGTAATCACGCGGCAGAACGTCCCATGCCGCATTTTTGAACTGCTTCGCTGTGAAAACGCCGTTGTCGATTAGCTTTTTCGCCACACTGCGGTCGCTTTCGTCGCCATTTTTCGCGTAGTTCGTACCGAGCAGCCGAGCCGAGAGCGAAACCGCATCTCCGCGGATAAAGCCCTCCTCGTCCGTCTGCCGTACCTCATCGTTATCGACAAAAGCCGTACCCTGATAGCTGTCCGCATCCAAATGTGCCCGGGTCAGAAAAATGCAATACTGGTCGCAGGTGACATTGCGCTGCGAGCCGTACTTTGTCGCGGAAACGCCTTTGGTCAAACCGTTCTGATACAGCCAGCCGACGTACTTGTCCGCCCACTGCGGCACATCGGCAAACGGGTGCTTCCAGTTCCCTGCCAGCGCGGTCTTTTCTGCGCCAAGCAGACGGGTCAGCATCACCGAGGCCTCTGCGCGGGTCATGGATTTCTCCAGCGCAAAGCCCTTGTCGGTGCCTTTAAACAGCCCGAGATCGTAAAGCATCTGCGCCTGCGCTTCGGTATCGCCGGGATAGTTGTTGTTGATCGTACCAACCTGTGCTGCACCGGCAGCACAAGTCATCAGACCTGCCATCAGACACGCGAAAACAAATTTTTTCATGTTGCACCCTCCCTGCATACATGACAAAACTCTATGAACCTTTATTCTATTGTGACGGAGAACGGAATACAGCTTCCGCTCTCCGTTTTGCTGCTTACTTCAGCTTATTCTCAACCTCATATGCGAGCTTCTCGATAAACTCGCCGGTCTCCATAGCGGTGGTCTCGCCGGTCTTGCGGGTACGAACCGAGATAACACCCTTTTCCTCGTCCTTGTCGCCAATGACGATCATATACGGTACCTTGTGTACCTGTGCCTCGCGGATCTTGTAGCCGATCTTCTCGTTGCGGTCGTCCATGGTGGCGCGGAAGCCGTTGTCGGTGAGCTGCTGCATGACTTCCTTGGCGCACGGGATGTTGCGGTCGGTCATCGGCATGATGCGAACCTGCTCCGGTGCGAGCCATGTCGGGAATGCGCCCGCGAAGTGCTCGGTGATAACGCCGATGAAGCGCTCGATGGAGCCGAGAACAACGCGGTGGATCATAACCGGACGGTGCTTCTCGCCGTCTGCGCCGGTGTACTCAAGCTCGAAACGCTCGGGCAGCTGCATATCCAGCTGGATGGTGCCGCACTGCCAGGTACGGCCGATGGAGTCTGCCAGATGGAAGTCCAGCTTCGGGCCGTAGAACGCGCCGTCGCCCTCGTTGACAACGTAGTCCTTGCCGATCTCGGTGATGGCCTCTGCAAGGGTCTTTTCCGCGAACTGCCAGTCCTTGAGGTCGCCCATGTGGTCCTCCGGCATGGTGGACAGCTCGATCTGATAGGTCAGACCGAAGGTGGAGTACACCTCATCGAACAGACGGACAACGTTCTTGATCTCGTCCTTCATCTGGTCCCAGGTCATGAAGATGTGGGCATCATCCTGCGTGAAGCAGCGCACGCGGAACAGACCGTGCAGCGCGCCGGACAGCTCGTGGCGGTGTACCAGACCCAGCTCACCGACACGCAGCGGCAGCTCCTTGTAGGAATGCGGCTGCGCCTTGTAGACCAGCATACCGCCCGGGCAGTTCATCGGCTTGATTGCGTAATCCTCGTCGTCGATGACGGTGGTGTACATATTCTGCTTGTAGTGATCCCAGTGACCGGAGCGCTCCCACAGCTTGCGGTTGAGGATCATCGGGGTGGAGACCTCAACGTAGCCGTAGCGCTTGTGTACCTCGCGCCAGTAGTCGATGAGGGTGTTCTTGAGGATCATGCCGTTCGGCAGGAAGAACGGGAAGCCCGGGCCTTCCTCGGTCAGCATGAACAGGCCGAGCTCCTTGCCCAGCTTGCGGTGATCGCGCTTCTTCGCCTCTTCCAGCATGTTGAGGTACTGGTCAAGTTCGTCCTTCTTCGGGAATGCGGTGCCGTAAATACGCTGCAGCATCTTCTTGGAGGAATCGCCGCGCCAGTAAGCGCCGGTAACGTTCATCAGCTTGATGCCGTTGCCCTTTACGCGGCCGGTGGAGTCCAGATGCGGACCTGCGCACAGGTCGGTGAACTCGCCCTGCTTGTAGAAGGAAATGGTAGCGTCTTCCGGCAGATCGTTAATCAGCTCTACCTTATACGGCTCCTCGCGCTCTTCCATGAACTTGATGGCCTCTGCGCGCGGCAGCTCGAAGCGCTCGAGCTTCTCCTTCTCCTTGCAGATCTTGCGCATCTCTGCCTCGAGAGCATCGAGGTGCTCCTGCGTGAAGGAGAACGGCGCATCAAAATCGTAGTAGAAGCCGTTGTCGATGGACGGGCCGATGGCCAGCTTGACCTCCGGATACAGGCGTTTTACTGCCTGCGCGAGAATGTGCGATACCGTGTGACGGTAGGTGTCGCGG
>OLPK01001871.1_pt1 | contig 11255 bp, 9 predicted proteins | sample 1672261 | NCBI WGS metagenome assembly OLPK01 (sample SAMEA3136665, study PRJEB25190) | human gut metagenome
ATAGGCCTTTTGTCAATATCCTGACTCATTTTTCTGCCAAATATTCTTCCTTAGTAAGGACATAATGGACTCTCGTCACCATTCTCCCTTCTTCATGCAAGTCTAGCATCGCATAAGCTTCTTCGTGGGAAAATTGCATCCCTGATTTGGCCATCACCCGTCCAGAAGCTGGGTTGTCCTGATCACGGGCGGCAAGGAGCTGGTTCATCCCCCATTCGTTTCCCATACTTTCTTGAGGAAAGAAACTTCAATTTTTTCTTGCTTTTTAACCCACTTTTCTATAAAATAAAAACAATCAATTAAAAGAGTTGGATAAGGAGTGAAAAGGTCATTGAGTTAGGAGAGGAATCTCACACCAATGGCCTTTTTACACCCATATCTAAGCAAGGAGAAATGATCATGTTAATCGGTATCCCAAAAGAAATTAAAAACAATGAAAATCGGGTCGGCTTGACCCCTGCAGGTGTACAAAGCTTGGTGAAGAAAGGCCATCAAGTTTTGGTAGAAACAAATGCTGGACTTGGTTCTGGCTTTGGCGATGAAGATTACGCCAAACAAGGAGCAACTATCGTTGCAACTGCTGCAGAAGCTTGGGCAGCTGAATTGGTGGTCAAGGTCAAAGAACCCCTCGCTGAAGAATACGACTTCCTTCGTGAAGACCTCTTGCTCTTCACCTACTTGCACATGGCTGCTGCTCCTGAATTAGCTGATGCCATGGTGACTGCCAAGACAACTGGGGTAGCTTACGAGACTGTACGAGACCTTGAAGGACAATTGCCTCTCTTGGTGCCAATGAGTGAGGTTGCTGGACGAATGGCGGTGCAAATCGGGGCTCACTTCCTCACTAAACAAGAAGGTGGATCTGGCGTCCTCCTAGGTGGGGTACCTGGTGTTCCTAAAGGGAAAGTTACCATCATCGGTGGTGGAGTCGTTGGAACCCACGCAGCTCGTATCGCCCTTGGACTCGGTGCCCAAGTGACCATCTTAGATATCAGCGCTAAACGTTTGGCTGTTCTGGAAGATGTCTTTGGTCATCAAATCCAAACCCTTATGTCCAATCCATTTAACATTGAAGCCAGTGTCCGTGATGCCGATGTTGTCATCGGAGCTGTCCTGATCCCTGGAGCTAAAGCTCCTAAATTAGTGACTGACGATATGGTCAAACAAATGCGTCCAGGTTCTGTCATCGTGGACGTAGCCGTTGACCAAGGTGGGGTTATTGAAACAGCAGACCGTGTGACAACACATACGGAGCCTGTTTACGAAAAACACGGCGTGCTCCACTATGCCGTTGCCAATATTCCAGGTGCTGTCGCTCGTACTTCTACCATCGCCCTTACCAATGTAACCCTTCCTTATGTAGAAGCTTTAGCTGACAATGGCTTCCATAAGGCCATCGCCCTCGACGAAGGCTTGCGCCAAGGTGTTACTACTTACCAAGGCCATATCACAAGCCAACCAGTTGCAGAAGGTCTAGAACGCAACTTCACACCAATTGATGAATTGGTTTAATTTCTAATATTTAAAAGGCTGGGCAAAAAGTGTCCAGCCTTCGTTGTATGATAGTAATAACTACATGACGCAGTGGTTGATTGGCATCTTTGTTCCCTTTTAAAGCTCCAAAGACGACCTAATCAACTGTGCGGGGGTGGGAAAACGAACTCTTTTTAATTGGTCTGAGTTCTTTCTCACTCCCTTTTTTATTCTGCTTCTTCTTCCACATCCAGTTTTTCTTTGAGGACTGGATTCGGAATGGGCTCATAGGCCCGGATAATTTCGGCAACTACCGGATGGCGAACGACATCCTTGGCAGAGAAATGCACAAAGTCAATCTGAGAAATATTTTTTAATTTCTCCTGAGCATCAATCAAACCGGATTTGACATTTCGAGGGAGGTCAATCTGGCTGGTATCTCCATTGACAATCATCTTGGAGTTAAAACCAAGACGGGTCAAGAACATCTTCATCTGCATGATGGTGGTATTTTGCGCTTCATCTAAAATGACAAAGGCATCGTCCAAGGTCCGTCCCCGCATATAAGCCAAAGGGGCAATCTCGATAATTTCTCGTTCCATCATCCGAGTAGTCTGGTCTTTCCCTAAGATTTGGTAGAGGGCATCATAGACTGGTCGTAGATAAGGGTCTACTTTTTCCTTGAGATCTCCTGGAAGGAAACCAAGGCTCTCTCCTGCTTCTACAGCTGGACGGGTCAAAATGATCCTCTTAACTTGACCACGCTTGAGGGCGGTGACAGCCAAAGTCACAGCTAGGAAGGTTTTCCCTGTCCCAGCTGGTCCAATCCCGAAGGTCACATCATGGTGCTTGACACTATCGACATAAATCTTTTGCCCCAGCGTTTTGACCCGAATGGGCTTGCCGTAGCTATCCTTGATGATTTCTTCTTCATACAAGGCCACGAACTTATCCAACTCATCATTACGGACCATTTGAATAGCTGTTACGACATCCGGCGTCCCGATGGTCATACCACGATTCACCAGGATCAGCAAAGCCTCAATGACTTGTCTAGCTTTCTCACAATCTTCTTCTTGCCCAATGACCTGGACAATTTCTGTTCGAGCATGGATGATCACATCCAACTCTTGCTCCATCAAACGCAAATGACGCTCATTGGATCCAAACAGATGGAAGAGATCATCTGGATGACTTAATTGAATATCAATTGAATGTTCTTTCAAATAAAGAACCTCTCTATTTCTGTAAGTTTTCTCTATTATAACAAAGTGACCGAGAATTGACCATCCCCGGCTCACCACTATCTTCTGTTACTAATGACCTAAGTATTCTTCCCAGATCGCATCAAAATCTCCTAGATTAAAGGAGAAACTGGCATGCTCTTCCAGAAAGCGACTGACCTCATCAAAATCATCTGTATGTTTTGGAAAGGCAGACTCATGAAAAGCTAGATCAGCTAGCAAGGCTTTCGGAGCATTGCTTTTGGGATTGCGCTCTGTCATCAGCCAAGTGTAAAATGATTTTCGCATAGGGCTCCTCTTAGATTAGTTCCGTTCCAAACTGGTCTTGCTTGATTTTTTTCGCTTTCATCAAGCCACCCAGAGCCTTTTTGAACTGCCCCTTGGAAATTCCAAAGGTTGCCTTAATCTCTTCTGGGGAGGACTTGTCATTCAAGCTCATAAAGCCGCCATTCCCCTCCAAGTAGGCCAAAATCATCTGCGCATCGTTTTCAAGCATTTCAAACGAGCGTGGTTTCAAGGACAAATTCAAGGTCCGATCCACCTCTCGGAAACCGATGACCCGAGCATCAAGGACTTGTCCCAAACGGGGTTCTGCATAGCGCTCACTTGGATGGATAAAGCCCAGCATATTGTTTTCAGGCAGGTAAACAAAGGTCCCTGAAAGTTTTAAGCGATAGACGATGGCCGGCCAGTTCTGGTTTTGCATATTGTTGTAGGCTGGGCGGGCAATTCGTTGGAAGTCTTCTTGGTAGGCCAAGACACCCCAGATCCGATCTTTTTTATCAACTTCTAAACGAACAAAGAGTTTATCGCCTTTTTTCGGCCACAGATCCTTAATTTCTGGCAAAATATCCAGAGAGACGACAATCTCCTTATCGGGTAGACCCGTATCGACAAATACACCCAGGTCCTTGCGAACTTCAGTCACTGTCCCCCAACCAAATTGGTCCTGACGGGCTGTGACTTCTAGGGTGGTCAGACGCAAACGTTGCTTCATATCCGTATAGGCAAAGCCCTTGACGGATTCTCCAAGTGCATGCTCTCCTTCAGACTTGTCCAAGGCATAAGTCTGCCCATCCTTCTGGACAAAGTAAAAGCGATCATTCTCATCCGTTACAAGGCCCACGATATCATGTGCGAGGTTGGTATTCATTTTTTCCTTCTTTCTGGCTAAAGCTCATCAATAGCCCCTTAATGGAAATAAAACTCAGCCAGCAGTGCCAACTGAGTTCATTTCCTCTGTAAACTGCTGGAAATGATTAAACTTCAAGCAATTCTTTTTCTTTGTGTGCTGTCATTTCATCAACATGTTTCACAGCATCATCGGTTACTTTTTGGATCTCTTTCTCAAGATTCTTCAATTCATCTTCAGTGATTTCTTTAGCTTTTTCTTGCTTCTTGGCTTCATCCATCGCATCACGGCGGATGTTACGGATCGCTACTTTAGCATTTTCACCGACTTTTTTCACTTCTTTGGCCAAGTCACGACGAGTTTCTTCTGTCAAAGCTGGGATGACCAAGCGGATAACCGAACCATCGTTGGCTGGAGTAATGCCAAGATCAGAAGCATTCAAAGCGTGCTCGATATCTTTCAATGAAGACTTGTCAAAAGGTGTGATCAACATCACACGAGCTTCTGGAATGGTGATCGATGCGATTTGATTCAATGGAGTATCAACTCCGTAATATTGAACATAGATTCGATCCAAGAGACTTGCATTTGCACGGCCTGCACGGATACTTCCAAATTCACGTCCCAAACTTTGGTGAGACTGAGTCATTCTTTCTTTAGCTTTTTCTACGATTGGATTTGCCATTTTATTCCTCTAACTTCCTTATTTTTCTACATTATTAGAAACGGTAGTACCGATATTTTCTCCAAAGACAACGCGTTTGATGTTCCCTGGCTCATTCATGTTGAAAACGACTAAGTCAATATCATTGTCCATTGAGATGGTCGATGCTGTCGAATCCATGATACGAAGGCCTTTATTGATGACATCACGGTGAGTTAATTCTTCAAACTTCACAGCTGTCTTGTCTTTCTTTGGATCAGCATTATAAACGCCGTCAACACCATTCTTAGCCATCAAGATTGCGTCTGCTTCAATTTCAGCGGCACGAAGAGCAGCCGTTGTATCCGTTGAGAAGTATGGAGAACCAATGCCTGCACCAAAGATAACAATACGCTCTTTTTCCAAGTGACGAAGGGCGCGGCCACGGATATAAGGCTCAGCGACTTGTTGCATGGCAATCGCTGTTTGGACACGCGTATCTACTCCAACCTGTTGAAGAGAATCCGCCATCACCAAGGCATTCATAACTGTTCCAAGCATTCCAGTGTAATCTGCTTGCACACGATCCATACCTGCTTCCGCCGCAGGTTCTCCACGCCAGAGATTTCCTCCACCGATAACGAGAGCAATTTCAATTCCAAGGTCATGAACTTCTTTGATTTCAAGGGCCATCTTTTGAACCGTTTTGATATCAATTCCGACACCCCGTTCACCGGCTAACGCTTCACCTGATAACTTAATTAAAATACGTTTATACTTAGGTTCTACCATTTTGTCACTCCTTTTATGATCTGTATTATTTTACCACAAAAAGCGTTTTTTATATAGTGATATCTATCAAAAAAATTTTTATCTTATCCTCTTAAAAATGATCATTTTACCCCACACTTTTTCATGGATCATCTCCGAGTGTGCTTGCTCGTATGGATGGACAATTCCTCCAAACATAGAACTTCCTTCCACCATTCAAAATAATGAAGTTAGTCGACTCTCCTACCTATCAAAAAGAGCCTCTGGAGATAAACAGGATGTATCTTTCAACCTGTTTAGGACCGGAGGCTCTTATTATAAAAATCTCATTGATGATAAGAATAGTAGTTGACTAGTTGAAAAAGGGGAGTGATCATCCCCTTTTTCAAGGCTTTAAGGCCTATCCTAGTCACCAATTAGAATTGCCGTTTTGAATGAAGCCAAATCAATCATTCACCAAAGGAAGTAGAATTATTTTTCGTCTTCCTCTTTACGACGTCCAAGTGCTGCCAATCCTACAAGTCCTGCAACTAGTCCGAGTACAGTTGATCCGACAGATGTAGTTTCACCAGTATTTGGAAGTTGTCCTTTAGCTGGTGTTGACTCTACTGGTTTACCTGATGTTGGGTCCACTGGTTTACCTGGTGTTGGGTCCACTGGTTTACCTGGTGTTGGATTCACTGGTTTACCTGGTGTTGGATCCACTGGCTTATCTGGTGTTGGATTCACTGGTTTACCTGGTGTTGGATCCACTGGCTTATCTGGGGTTGGTTCTACAGGCTTGTCTGGGGTTGGCTCTACAGGCTTGTCTGGAGTTGGTTTTACAGGCTTGTCTGGGGTTGGCTCTACAGGCTTGTCTGGAGTTGGTTCTATAGGCTTGTCTGGGGTTGGCTCTACAGGCTTGTCTGGAGTTTCTTTAAGTTTGTAAACATACGTTACATTCTTATCGCCTTCGATCACTTTACCTGTAGTAGGGTCGGTAGATTTCAAGTGTCCTTCGTCATCCACTTCACCAACTGTGTAGTTGCCTGCTGGGACCAATTCATAAGTCTTACCGTCTTTTTCGATTGTTTGTGGACGGTTGTCTACCACTGTGTTGTAGTCCTTATCAACTGGTTGATTTTCTTCATCCGTCACATCTGACTTGATGGTCTTGCCTTCTGTATCTACATAGTGAACATAAACGTTACCCTTAGGTTGAGTTGGTTCTTCCTTCACTTCTTTATAGACGTAAGTGATGGTTGATTTAGGTTTGTCAACTTTACCTTTAACTGGATCAGATGATTCCAAGTGCCCATCTTCGTCCACTTTACCTACTGGGTAGTCTCCTTTCGGTACGATCTTGTAGATCTTACCGTCTGGAGTCTTGATAGTGTTAGGTTTTTCACCTTCCTCAGTGGTGTTATATGGAGTGTCATATGGTGAGTTTGGTGTATCTTGACGAGGTTTTTCGATTTCCTTGCCATTTTCATCTACGTAAGTGATGATGACCTCACCCTTCTTAGGCTCAGCTGGTGTTTCTTTCAGTTTGTATACGTACGTTACATTCTTATCGCCTTCAATCACTTTGCCTGTTGTAGGATCGGTAGATTTAAGGTGACCTTGCTCATCCACTTCACCGACAGTGTAGTTACCCGCTGGAACCAATTCATAAGTCTTGCCTTCGAATGCAATCTCTTGTGGGCGGTTGTCTACCACTGTGTCGTAGTCTTTGTCCACTGGTTGTTGGTCTTCATCGGTTACATCGGACTTGATGGTCTTACCTTCTGTATCTACATAGTGAACGTAGACGTTACCCTTAGGTTGAGTTGGTTCTTCCTTCACTTCTTTATAGACGTAAGTGATGGTTGATTTAGGTTTGTCAACTTTACCTTTAACTGGATCAGATGATTCCAAGTGCCCATCTTCGTCCACTTTACCTACTGGGTAGTCACCTTTAGGTACGATCTTGTAGGTCTTACCGTCTGGAGTCTTAATAGTGTTAGGTTTTTCACCTTCCTCAGTGGTGTTATATGGTGTGTCATAAGGTGAGTTTGGTGTATCTTGACGAGGTTTTTCGATTTCCTTGCCATTTTCATCAACGTAAGTGATGATGACCTCACCCTTCTTAGGCTCTGCTGGGGTTTCCTTCAATTTATATACGTAGGTGACGTTCTTATCGCCTTCGATGACCTTACCGGTTGTAGGATCGGTTGACTTGAGGTGACCCTCATCATCCACTTCACCAACTGTGTAGTTACCCGCTGGAACCAATTCATAAGTCTTGCCTTCGAATGCAATCTCTTGTGGACGGTTATCTACAACTGTATCGTAGTCTTTGTCTACTGGTTGTTGGTCTTCATCAGTTACATCTGACTTGATGGTCTTACCTTCTGTATCTACATAGTGAACGTAGACGTTACCCTTAGGCTCAGCTGGGGTTTCTTTAAGTTTGTACACATACGTTACATTCTTATCGCCTTCGATCACTTTGCCTGTTGTAGGATCGGTAGATTTAAGGTGACCTTGGTCATCTACTTCACCGACTGTGTAGTTTCCTGCTGGAACCAATTCATAGGTCTTGCCTTCGAATGCAATCTCTTGTGGACGGTTATCTACAACTGTATCGTAGTCTTTGTCCACTGGTTGAGCGTCTTCATCCGTCACATCTGACTTGATGGTCTTGCCTTCTGTATCCACATAGTGTACATAGACGTTACCCTTAGGTTCTTCCTTCAGTTTGTATACATATGTGACGTTCTTATCGCCTTCGATCACTTTACCTGTAGTAGAGTCGGTTGACTTGAGGTGACCTTGGTCATCCACTTCACCGACTGTGTAGTTACCTGCAGGTACCAATTCATAAGTCTTGCCTTCGAATTCAATCTTTTGTGGGCGGTTGTCTACCACTGTGTCGTAGGCCTTATCCACCGGTTGAGCTTCTTCATCCGTCACATCTGACTTGATGGTCTTGCCTTCTGTATCTACATAGTGAACATAGACGTTACCCTTAGGTTCTTCCTTCAGTTTGTATACATACGTTACATTCTTATCGCCTTCGATCACTTTACCTGTAGTAGAGTCGGTTGACTTGAGGTGACCTTGGTCATCCACTTCACCGACTGTGTAAGTGCCGGCTGAGACTAATTTATAAGTCTTGCCTTCGAATGCAATCTCTTGTGGGCGGTTGTCTACCACTGTGTCGTAGTCTTTATCCACTGGTTGAGCGTCTTCGTCGGTCACATCTGACTTGATGGTCTTGCCTTCTGTATCCACATAGTGTACATAGACATTACCTTTAGGCTCTTCTTTGAGCTTATAGATGTAGGTAACATTCTTATCTTCTTTAGCAACTAGACCAGTTGTAGAATCAGAAGACTTGAGGTGACCCTCATCATCTACTTCACCGACTGTGTAGTTACCCGCTGGGACCAATTCATAAGTCTTGCTATCTTTTTCGATTGTTTGCGGACGGTTATCCACGACTGTATCGTAGGCCTTATTAATTGGTTGCGCCGCTTCATCTGTGACGGAAGTTTTCAGCTCATTACCCTCAGTATCCTTATAATGAACGTAAACATTTCCTTTTTCATCTGACTTAACAAAGTAATAATTTACATCCGTCGATGGTTTAACTGCAGATGGAACCGAGTAGTTGTTTGAGAATGAAGAATAACCTTTCAACTCTGTATAAGTAATGCTTCCATCTGGTTGAGTTACCTTAGTTTTTGCAACAATATCCGCATTACGTCCTGCGATCAAGTTCCAAGCGTTGTTTCCTTTACCAGCAGGAGTCAATGAAGGATCTGGAGCACCTGTAAATGGTTTGTCAAATGCTTCAGTAACCTTGGTTTCGTCATGAGTTAGATTAACTTTCTCAGTATTAGACTGCCAACCAGTAATAACGAGCGATTTGCTTCCAGCAGTTTCAGTGACATCAATATGGTAGTCACCGTTTTTGCTGTTTACTTTTGTAACTTTAGACTCATCAGCCTTCCACTCTTCCCCAGCTTTATTGACTTTACTTGTGTAAATGAGTGTGTATTTCGAAACATCTTCTGTACCAACATCACTCGCACTAAAGTTACTTACTTGCGATGGATCAAGAGCATAGAATTTTGTAACAGTCGAACCTTCTGTGTCAACAACTTCTGAAATACGTTTTACGTAGTAGTGGTTAGCTCCACCTTGAAGTTCGACCAATTTTTGACCGACAACACCCTTACCAAGGATACCTGATGTTTTTTGAGTTGAGTCAGTTGTTGCTGGAACTTGTTTGTAACCAGGAATCTCGCGATTGTTTGAAGCTGTAAATTGTTGACCAGCAAGACCTTTTTGAGTATACGATGCAAGAACTGTTTCATTTCCAGTTGGTGTGTATGGTTGACCTTCTGTATACTTGCTACTATCAACTACCTTATAGTGAGTTGTTTGATCAGCAACTGCATAAGGAACCGAAGTTTGAACGTTTGGTTTGTCTTCACCTTCGTTACCTGGAAAGTTGGTATCACGAATTTGAAGTGTTTCGTACTCAAGGTTCGCGTTGACCAATGAGAAGGTTACGTTACCTGGATTAGTTCCGTTAGCAGCTGCGTATGTCAAAGTATTGGTTACATCAGAGTTGTTGTTTGTGATGTAGCTTGGAAGAGAGATATTGCTTTCTCCAGCATGAATAGTACGAGTGTAAGCTTCTGTACCATCAGACTTCTTCACAATACGCAAGTAAACATCTGGGTTAGCTGAAAGGCTACCAGTGATGGCTGAACGGTCTACAGCAAGAGTAGCGTAGTAATCAAAGTTTGTTTTAGCTCCAGTAGCGTGATCTGTTTTAAGGAATTGCCATACACCAAAAGTATAGCGATCAGCATTTGGATCCAAAGCGTAACCAGATTTATTGAAAGCTGCATCTTCAATCGTTGCACCATTCGCATTTGAAATAACTGGGTTAGTATCGACGCTACCAGTAGTGCTTGTTGAGATTGGTGCCAATTGTGCTGAAATTGCTGGCGCGCCATTAACAGTTGTATTCCCATTGAAACCTGCATCCTTCAAGGTTGCCATCATATCATCTACTGACTTGTTCAAGCGTGATCGTTGCTCAGCATATGATGGAGCGTTTTCACCAGAATTAGTTGAAGCTTCTTTTGTTGGCAATTCAGCTTGAACTTTTGCAACAGCCTCTTTGATAGCAGCTTTCTGCTCTTCATTTTGATGGTTGGAAGCATATTTTTCTGCTATTTGATTCAATAAAGCTGCTTCAGAAGCATTTTGTTCCAAAATCGCTTTATCATCCGATGCTACAGTACTTTCGACCACTTGGGATGAACTTGCTACTGAAGGTTTTGTTTCTGTAGCAGTTTCATTTTGAGGGGCTGAGACTTCTTTAGAAGCTTCTTCAGTTAATGAAGCTGCTTCAGTTGAAACGGATGGAGCACTCATTGCTGTAGAGGAAGAAACTACTTCGTTTCCTACTTCATCCGCAAAGGTAGTATTTGCAACTGTAGTAGCACTTAGGACTGCCGCTGCCACTAAGATCCCTTTTAAGAGGTGACGGCTCTTAGTAGAAACAGCATCTTCACGCACCTCAGCTACAACTGTCTCTTCGACTTGACCACGAATCACTTTGAGCAAACCAAAGTTAGAAGTAGCTGCACGCAACCAGTTCTTACCTGACTTGATCAATTTGAAACGAGTCACTCGATCAGTTTCACGGAATTCTCCGTTTGAACGTTTAAAAATCATTTGATTCTCCTTTTTTTTGTTTTTCAACTATATTATACCCTTTTCCTGTACTTATGCAAGCGTTTTAATATTCATCGAATTTATCATCAAGGTAGAACTTTCTAAATCATTCAAATAAAGAAAAAAAGCTACCCGAAGGTAGCTTTGATTTCTAATTAAAGTGAGTTAACATCCACTTTGATACCAGGACCTTGAGTAGTAGTCAAAGTCAAGCTAGTTACGTAAGTACCTTTAGCTGTAGCTGGTTTTGCTTTTTGGATTGTGTCGTTGA
>OLPK01001905.1_pt1 | contig 11089 bp, 8 predicted proteins | sample 1672261 | NCBI WGS metagenome assembly OLPK01 (sample SAMEA3136665, study PRJEB25190) | human gut metagenome
GCCGCAGAAGCTGCTTATGATATTATTAAACAGAAAACAGATTTAGGCTTGGACTTGGTTCCTTATCCTCAAATATTTAATGACGTTAATAATCAGAAAGCTGAGGTGATATTGTATCGTCCGACAGGTGAGAGCGGTGACTTTGAGAAGGCTAATTTTCCTATTGGAGTGGAGGGTGGAAAGACATCTACCTGTCCGACACAAAACTTGATGGAAGCGTATGATATGAAGGATGGTACTCCTTTTGTATGGAATAATCAGTCAAATCCATACGATAATCGTGATCCTCGTATGAAATATACGATTGTTTGCAATGAAATGAAATGGCCTGTAGACCCTGTGGAAATATGGGAAGGAGGAACTAACGGATTGCCATTGCAGAATGCCACTACTACAGGATACTATTTGAAAAAGTATGTAAATAACACGATTAGTTTCGAGGCTGGCAGCACTGTTACGAAAAAACAGCATAATTGGGTATTGTTCCGTTATGGTGAGATTTTGCTTAATTATGCAGAAGCTATGATTAATGCTTTTCATGATCCCAACTATAAAGATGCTGTTTACAATATGAGTGCGCGTGAAGCGGTAAATCAGATTCGTGGTCGTACAAATATTTCGTTGCCCGGTTTTCCGTCGGATATTACAGAAAAAGATTTCGTTAAACGCCTGAAGAATGAGCGTCGTGTTGAGTTAGCTTTTGAAGGTCATCGTTTTTGGGATGTACGTCGCTGGAAGGAACTGGGACAGACGGCCAATATATATGGAGTAAAAATAACGAAGAATAATGAGGTAATCAGTTATGAGAAATTCTTACTCGAAACCCGTGCGGTAACTGATAATATGTATTTTTATCCTATACCCAATACAGAACGCTTTAAAAATCCGAATTTGGGACAGAATCCCGGATGGTAATTATAAAAATAATATTGGAGTGTCTCCCCGGCAGGAGAGAATACTCCAATATCCTGTTCTTAACTACAGCAATGTGATCTGATACTTTTTTTATGAAATATATTCTTTTCTTTCTTATATTATTTTCCTCAAAGCATATTCTTCTTGCTAATGAAATTACAATGGAGCAGGCTAGAAAAGTGGCTATGAGTTTTTTTTGTGAAACGATACGATCCCGTGGTGGAATTCCCAGACTTCAGCTCGTCTGGGATGGTGAAAGTACTACTACGAGAGGTGGATCATCTCCCGCATTTTATGTGTTTAACCGTATGGATAGTGATGGGTTTGTGATTATCTCGGGAGATGATGTTACCATGCCGATATTAGGATACTCTTGCTCGAATCATTTTGTAGTTGAAAATATGCCTCCCAACTTGCTTGATTGGATGGATGAATTACGCAATCAGATTAATGCGGTCCGGGAGGAACATGTTGTGGGCACTTCTTATATTTCGAAAGCTTGGACGCGGGCATCAGACGCTATTGGTACGCCAATAGTGAAATTAACCACAGCCTTGTGGGACCAGCAAGCGCCTTTCAACAGACTATCTCCGACAACCAGTGACGGAAAGTCAATTACCGGCTGTGTAGCTACTGCAATGGCGATTATTATGCAATATTATCAATGGCCGGATCAGGGTGTAGGAACTGTACCTGTTTATACTCTACAAGCTGATAAGAATACCCAGATACCAAGCAAAACTTTTGATCGTCCTTATGTTTGGAGCAAGATGCCGGTAAAAGTTGATAAGAATTCGGATACTGATATAAAGGATGAGGTTGCAACTCTTATATATGATTGTGGCATTATTTCAAAGTCACAGTTTGGCAGGAAGTCTACGTGGGCATATTACGAGAATGCACTGGAAGGTATGATAAAGTATATGAAATATAATAAGGGGACTCATATGCAGAATCGGGCTACCCGTGTTATGAGTGAATGGCATCAGATGTTAAGGAAAGAACTTGATGCAAAAAGGCCGATTCTATATACAGCTTCTACTAAATCCGGTGGAGGGCATATGTTTGTAATAGATGGCTATACCCAGGAAAATTATTATCATGTTAATTGGGGGTGGAGTGGAAGTTCGAATGGTTATTACTTATTGACTGTTATGGATCCGTCAAATCCGGGTTCCGGCAGTTCTAGCGGTGGATACACTCAAGAGCAAGCTGCTTTTTTTAACTTGATACCAGATAAGGATGGCACCTCTGCTTTTACAGATAATTTGGTTCTTATTAGGAAGGAAGTGAATGGTGTCTATTATGAAGGACTTGTAATGGATGCTGTTAATATTCAGCCAGAACAAGAATTTAAAATAAGTATAGGAGCTGTTAACAACATCGGACGGTCAGCTTTTGACGGAAACCTGAGAATAGCTTTAGTAGGCAAGAACGGAACTATAAAAGAATATATATCCGAGGAAATCCCTGTTAAGTATCCGGCAGACTCTTACCATAGTGAAACAGACTGTTTCTGTAAAATAACCCTACCAATAAAGGCCGGAGATCGGATTAGAGTATATTACAAGGGTAAATATTCAGAGGATTGGGAATATTTGCGGGGTGGCTCACTATTGAAATCTGAAATTATTCTCAAGGAGGAAGATATGCCTTTGGAAAAAATGACCAGTTTTGCTTATGATAAGAAAAATAAGAAGATTAGTCTGAAGACTTGTCCCCAGGTAGAGTATCAGGTGCTCTCACTAACTAATAACGTGGTATTTTCAGGAATTACTAATGATGATAACCCGGAGATTCGGATTGATACAAGTGAGTTGATTGACAGAGAGTATGTCATTGTGCTCCGGAAGAAAATAGAGGATGAAGACGAGTATGAAGAAAAAAGAATACGTTTTGCAATAGGTAATCAAAATAAGAAATAGGAGAATATGAAGGAGATATTGAAATATATTGGACTGACTTTAATTTTTTTCATGGTATATTCATGTAGCGGTGGAGAGGATATTTTGCAGGAGGGACCGGAAGAAGACCCTTTTAAGGACTATTGCCTTGTAACAATAGAGCATAGCGGGAAATCATTTGGTTTTCTTGAATTTACAGGCAGTAAACTGTCTGGTAATATTCAATGGGGAGATGATAAATCTGAGATGTTTGCAGGAAAAAACACTCCGTCACATGTATATCAGACCGCGGAGGAACATATTATCGTCATAAAAGTTCAACAGGCTGATGGGATTATGTTGCCAGGTATCGAGGGGGTATCTCGGATAGATTTATCTGATTTTTAGTTAATTGAAATATTCTAAAAAAGGAGAAAATGAAAAGAATAACTTTTATATTTATAGTTTTGTTGATGGGGGTGGAAAGTGTATTTGCCCAGTCCTGCACATGGATCTACAGCACGGAAGGAAATATGTGGAAAGAATCGAAAATCAGATTACAATTAAAGCCTGATAAGGAACCCGCTTTAAAGGTGGATACAACAGAAAGCATTCAGGTATTCAAAAGATGGGGAACTTGTCTCAACGAACTGGGATGGGATGCTTTGAATTTGTTGCCCTTTGAACAACAGAAGGAAGTATTAAGTAATCTTTTTTCGAAAGAAGGCGCTTTACGTTTTTCCATGGGGCGTATACCGATGAATGCCAATGATTATGCACGGGACTGGTATAGTTGTGATGAAGTGTCCGGTGATTTTCAGTTAAAGTACTTTTCTATAGAACGTGATAAGAAGACAATTATACCTTTCTGTAAAAGAGTTCTGCACTGTAATCCTGATGTAATCTTTTGGGCATCTCCTTGGTCACCGCCGTCCTGGATGAAGGTTAACCATTATTATTCAGTACGTAGTTGGAATGGACAGAATAAAATGTCTCCTTTGTCTGATGTTGTTCTATATGAAAATACTACGGGGAAGGATGCTGCATATTATCCAAAGCAATTGGCTGTGAATGATTATTTTATTCAGGATTCTCGTTATTTGAAAACCTATGCCAATTATTTCTGTAGGTTTGTTTCTGCCTATCGGGAAGAGAATATTTCCATATCAAGAGTGATGTTTCAGAATGAACCATGGGCATATACCATTTATCCGGGTTGTGCATGGACGCCTGAGGGGATTATAAGATTTAATGTCGAATATTTGGCGCCGGAGTTAAAGAAACAACACCCGGAGGTTTCACTTTTTCTTGGAACACTCAATACCAATCGTTTTGATGTTGTAGATAAGATTCTGTCAGATTCTCGTATGAAAGATGCAGTGGAAGGATTAGGATTTCAATGGTGGGGAGGACAGATTTTGCCTGCTATCCGCAAGAAATATCCGTATTATAAGTATATGCAGACAGAGAGTGAATGTGGTTCAGGAACGTTTGATTGGAAAGCGGCAGAACATACATTTAGGTTGATCAATCATTATATAGGTAATGGTTGTGAGGAGTATACTTTTTGGAATGCGATTTTATCTGACGAAGGAAAAAGTAGCTGGGGATGGAAACAAAATGCTTTGATTCGTGTAGATTCTAAAACCGGGACTATTACGTATACACCAGAATATTATGCGGTGAAGCATTTTTGTAATCAGGTTGTTTCAGGTACAAGGGTTTTACAATATAAAGAGAAGGGGGAGGATAATTTGTCTGTTATTGCTTTCTTGACTCCAGAAGGTAAATATTTGATAGTAGCAGGTAATTATGGTGATGTTGCGCAGCAAATGACGGTACAATTAGGGGAGAAGTATTTAAATGTAACTTTACAGGCGCACTCTTTTAATACATTTATTGTAAAATAATTGTTTATATTGCATTATTATAAAAGCAAGATTAGATGTCCTCTGCCGAATCAAGTGATAATTCGTAGCTTCGGTAAAGTTCTCCTGTAACTTTAGCCTCTGAGAGTTTAACGGTATTTGTCTAAATGTTATAATTGGACACTATAAATCTAATATTTTGCTGATATATTATTGATATAGAGACCGATATATTTCTATTAACATCGAACTCATGTTAATTTAAGTGTTCCTCAACTTTATGAAATGAATAAAGTGACGGAAAAAGAAAATGTTGCTTCTTAATACCCCGATAAGGTTTTTAAATTATAGAATGTTCTTCGCAGAGTACGCCTGAAGTAAAGTGAGTAATGTAAAGTAGCCTTTGTTTTAAATTAAAATAGAAATGAAACCAATTTTATACAAACTTATTTGTAGTCTTCCTGTAACTCTTTTTGCCGGAACAGGTACACAGGTCTTTGGACAGGAACAACGCCCGAACTTGGTCTATATTTTTCCTGATCAATATAGGTTGAATGCATTGAGTATATGGAATGATGTGGCATATCGTAATGTTCTGAATACGGTAGGTGATCCGGTTCATACCCCTAATTTGGATAGACTGGCAAAACAGAGTGTGATTTTTAATCGGGCGTGCAGTACTTGTCCGTTAAGTAGTCCTCATCGTGCTATGTTGATGACAGGTGCATTCCCTGAGAAGAATGGAGTACCGGGCAATTGCCATGTGAACAATCAAAACGGTATTCCCGACAGCTTGGTTTGTTTCACTGATGTACTTGCGGGAGCTGGTTATGAAACGGCTTATGTGGGAAAAACGCATTGGCATCGTACGGAAGCCCTGTTTGACAAGGAGAATAATTATGTAGGTACAACTGAAGCACCTGGCGGACATTGTGTGTATCCATACGATACCTATATTCCTGAAGGAAGAGGGCGCAAGAGTAATAAGTACTGGTTTCAGCAATTGAAAGACAATCATTTTAATGCTACTGCCTATTCCAATCGTCCTGAATTGGTGGGTGGAAAGAAAGATGGTGAGCCGTTCCGTTATCGTCGGCTTACCTTGGAGGTTGAAGCGGATGTAGTGATAGGTTATCTGCGAAATAAGCAAGGACAACGAGACGCTTCCAAGCCTTTCAGTTTATTCTGGAGTTTGAATCCACCTCATACCCCTTATCATAGACTTACGGATTGTAAGGAAGAGGTGTTTAATCAATATTATAAAGATTTGAAACCGGAAGAAGTATTGCTACGTCCTAATGTGAAATTTGGTGAGGGTACACAAGTGAAAAACTTGGAACAACTGACACTTCAGGCAAAAATTTATTTCTCTTTGGTGAAGAGTGTGGACGATGAGATAGGTCGGGTGTTGAAAGTTTTGGATGAAGAAGGATTGACTGATAATACCATCTTGATATTCACTGCCGATCATGGGGAAATGATGGGTAGCCACGGTCGTATGGCAAAGAGTGTGATTTATGATGAGTCTTTTTCTATTCCGTTCTTTATACGTTATCCCGGTCAACTGAAACCAGGAGTGAACGATCTGATGTTGGGCGCTACAGATATTATGCCTACTTTGCTGGGTATGATGAACCTTGGAGACCAACTTCCTGAAACGGTGAAGGGAAAGGATTATTCACAAGGTATTCTTACGGGTAAATATAGGAAGGTAAAGAAACCTGTTTCTCAGTTTTTCTATCAGCAGAAAGAGAAAGGTGTACGCACTGACCGCTACTCGTATTTGGTGACAGGGGATGGAAATTATCAACTTTTTGATAATCTGAAGGATCCTTATCAGATACATTCTCTGAAAATAGAGGAAATTCCGTCAATTCAGACAAAGTTACTGAAAAAGGAACTTGGAAACTGGTTGAAGGTGTCGGAGGATGGCTGGGCCAAGGAACACAAATTTCCAGATAGGATAACTTATTAATAAAATACCATATATGGAGAAAAATACAGTTATCAACACATTTTGTCTTTAATCCATATACTTTTGTTACAATCCTCCACAAAGTTGGTGTATTGTCTCGACAGTACCTTCTGTGAATTACATATTTCTTTATCGTTTGCCATTAGTGGTGGATGATATACATTGCTTAAATATATGTTACAGCGCTGTGGACCGATTCTCACAGGGTTGTTTCTTTATTGCTTCCAATACGACGGTTATACAATTGCATCTATTAGGAATAAATCCGCTCCTGAATGCACTTGTTATTGTAATAAAGTAATACTTTGAAGAAGTATGCTGTAAATCCTTTTTTTATATCTAATACAGACGTTTTATTTAGGGAAATTTATAAATAATAATTAATCTATTAGGGTATGAGCACTCTGGTATATGTCCGGCGATTATCTGGATAACACGACGCAAACAGGCCGTTAATGGGCTTTGGCACTGTTCCCACCATATGTGATGCAGTGTTTGATAGCAGATATTAGCCGATATGACGGGGTTAGCTGGGCATAAAGGTAAAAAACGAAGTGACATACATAACTCCTGGAAGGAGATAAAAGTGTTATAAAAAAGTTTGCAAATCGTGTACATTTTATAATAGAAGTACATTTTTTGTAGTATATTTTATAACATCTACACTGTCCCTACTGGCTATGTATTTACTATCGTATACTCTCCGTCTCCGACTTACCCGATGAAGAAAGAAAAAAGAAGCCGGGGCATCCCTCAGCTTCTCTTCTTATAAAGATTTTCTGTTACCCAAAACTCATGTTACCATTGATTGTCATATAACAGATTATAAACTTTCTTATTTCAGATTATACCTTCTGATTAATTTGTAAACCGTTGATTTGTAAAACCTGTATCCTTTAGACGTTACAAATCCTTCTTTATTAAGAATATCCGCTATCTCCTGCAGAGTATGTTCCTCTTTTACTAATGTACGCAACATGGCGACAGCTCTCCTGTTATTGGGATTGTTATCCGCTTTCTCCCTGCAGGTTCTGATACTGTTCTGAATTGCCTGTTCATGTTTGTCCATTAAGTGTTCCGGATTACCCAGCCTGAATCCCCTTGCCTTCTTTGCCTGTAGGGCGGATTTTGTTCTTGCCGCTATCAGTTCCGCTTCGTATTGTGAGATTGCCGACAGGATATGCAACACCATCTTATTGGCTTGTGGGAAATCACAAAACACGATCTCCACATCATTCTCCAGAAGATTTGACAGGAAGGAAACATTTCTAGCCAACCGGTCCAATTTGGCAACGATCAGTGTCGCTTCCGTTTTTCTGCAAAGGCTTAATGCCTCTTTAAGTTTGGGCCTGTCCTTTTTTCGACCTGATTCAATTTCAACAAATTCAACAACCGGAGTTTTGTCACGAAGATATTTCTGTATAATTTCCCTTTGTGCTTCAAGTCCCAGTCCTGAATATCCTTGTTTCTGTGTGCTTACCCGAAGATAAGCTACATATTGATTGTTCATTGATTTTAAATTTCAATAGTTTTAACAGTGGTTCCGCTGACTAGATGCTCGTCTAATCTATGGAACCATTCATATTATTACATAAAAAAGGCTTTCCGTGAGATTTCAGGTTCCTATAAACTCTACTTTTTCACAGAAAGCCGTATTTTTAGATTCTGAATTTCTCAGAGATTCCCTAATACCTTATAATATCGTATGTATCAGAAATCCTTTTTTCATAATCATCCGTTTTCTCCACATTCTCGTCTATTATAGAAACGAGCATATCAAAGTAAACGTCTTCTATTATTTTTCTTTCTCCTTCAGAGTCAGGGATAAGATGTATTTCAAACAGGTCCTTTCCTTCATCGAGAATGATTTGTACCATTCCCGTATGCTTGAATCCCTGCACATGAAATTCCAGTCCGCCTTTGACCGGTTTTATCGTATCCATATCTACTCCCCACGACATTACTATAACGGGTTGTGTCTTTAGGATTGACCATATATATCCTGCCAGTTTCAGATCATAATTTTTGTTTTCCATATTCGATTTTATTTAAGTTGTAATATTCAGTGTAAATTCTCTGGTAATCCTCCATATCCAGTTTCGGAAAAACGGAGTGGTACATATAATAGAGGTCTTCTATGCTCCATAATTCCCCCTGATCGAGCAGTGCAAATATTTCGTCTACAGCTTCGTCAAATTCATCATAACTCCTCCATCGTCCGTCCAATATTTCTGTCTGGTGTGGATAAGTGTCAGTACAATTCTCAATGATATGCTCTACCAGTGACAGACAGCTCATGAGGTCTTTCTTTATCGTAAATTCATGGTCCGTATGTGGTTCGTAATATCCACAGCTGAGATTGATGCAACTGACCTGAAGCCCCCGTTCCTTTAGTTCCTGCACATCCGTCATCATTCCATGTGTTTCCCTGTATCCGAACTTTTTATATCCGGCAGCTTGAAGGAATTTGGGAGAACATAGTGAAGTCCAGCCGATTTCTGTAACAATGTCCTGATACCCCCGTCTGTCAGGCTGTATAACAAAGCGGCAGTCATTGAAAAAATCCATCACCGCTTTTCCTGAACCGACACATCCCACTTCTTCGCTGACAACGCCAGTTTTAAGGAGTCATACTTTCTCAGGCATTTGAGTGCTATCCAGATTCCGTTCTTGTCATCGGCTCCGAGTCCTTCCTGTCTTTTATTCCGGGAACTGTAACCGAATATGATTTCTCCCGTTTCGACAGTCGTGAAGTCTTTTGAATGTAACCTCTGCACTTGGTCAAGATGTGCTACGATACAAGGGTATGATTCCGCTTCCCCCTTTGTTATATATAAGTTCCCGGCTGCGTCTGTTTCAACTTTGGTACCGGTAATTCTCTTGGTATAATTCCATATAAACTTAATCATCGTCCGTTCTTTTCCGCTCGGGCTATAAACCTTGTATAATTTCTTAAGCAATTCCATAATTTTTATTTTTTTTGTGGGTTAAACATTTATTTCATTCATCTCGTATGCATAAGGCAATCCTGTTTCTTCATCTATCCCGTCATAAAGTTTGCCGTTCAATTTATGAAGTTCTTCCGCTTCCAGCAGTCTTTGTGCTGACTCTACGGATATTGTCTTTCTTTCATATTCACAAAGGATATTGTTCCATACCCGGTATATGGTTATGTCTTCTGCATGCTCGTAGTATTCCTCATCATAGTCGGAATAATGCCAGTTTTCCTTTTTGTATTCCTGTTCTGCTTTCTTCCGGCATTCTTCACAGCAATAGTCCTCTTCCGTTATTTCTGAATAGTATTTATCCTCTTTTAGGAAATCCTCTTCACATTCGGAGCATGATAGTACGTCGGAGTCATGGTGGTATTCTTCCAGTTGCTCTATCCATGTAAATTCTCCCAGATTCTCTACATCACAATAATATTCCTGCCCATGATAATATACGGTGGTGATTTCACGACAATTGTATTCATGGAAATCATCGTATTCCTCCTCACCATTCAAAGAACCGTCAGTAATATCAAGTGCGATGTCGCCACTTCCGTAATTGTCCGCTGTCCTCCCGGATTGATTGTACCATTTGAATGAATCCTGATAGCTTAGGGTATCGTCATAGTCCAGGTCACATTCTATCCTGAATTTCCTGTCTGACAATGAATTCTCCTCCAGGTCAACAAAAGCTCTTGAATCACCACATCCGGCACCAACTTTCTTGTAACCGTCAATGTGTCCTCCCTTTATCAGAGCATCTATTAAAGCACGTTTGAGGGTGTTGTTCTCATCGGTAGCGTATTGTCTTTCCGCCAGTCTCCATATTTTTCCATTCTGGTCTGTAACCCTGTTGTAGATGACACACCTTGCTGTCACCTTTCCTTCTTCATTGATCAGGTATGCCGCGCTTGCATCGACTGAATTCGTATAGAAATAATGCAGTTTCCTGTCTACCATGCAGGAATGAAAATCTCCTTTACAGCAGTCTGATGAATAGATTCTCTCAAAGTCTTTGTCAACATGCAGTTTATTCTTCGGTAACCTGCCGTGAGTATACCCTTGCCAGTCCGCCGAGAATTCCTCGCACAGATAAGTCACTATCTGTTCAGGGAGGGTTCTGCCGAATTCTGTTTCCAGTATGAGCGAGCGGTAGAGTTTTCCCGCTTTCATTTTAAACACCTTTCCTCCGTTTTCATGGTTAATGTAGCGGATTGATCTGGTATCCCCGTCTTTACACAGCCCTTTCAGTTCGTCCGTTTCAAAGTTCCTGGAGTAAAAGAAGTCTCCGTCCAGCTCCAAGACATAACGTAATGACATATCTGAGTGCCCGCTTATAATTATTGTCCGGGTAATGGTCTTCTTCAATTCCGCCATTGAGGAAATATGAAGCAGCGTATAATTGTTTGTCTCTATTGCTTCATGCAGTAATCTCTTGTTCCTGATATATGCCAGCAG
>OLPK01001906.1_pt1 | contig 11085 bp, 3 predicted proteins | sample 1672261 | NCBI WGS metagenome assembly OLPK01 (sample SAMEA3136665, study PRJEB25190) | human gut metagenome
ATAAACCTGAATTGAAACTCTACAGCATTCAGTTACATAAAGTCAACAATGAAGGGAAACCACTTGTTGGAGCTGTCTTTGGACTCTTTGAGGCAGATGGTACAACTCCAGTTGCCAACCCATATGGAGAAGGTCAAGCGACTGCGACCTCAGATGCCAATGGCCTCGTTACCTTTACAGGACTTGTAGCCAAGGATTATGTGGTGAAAGAAATCACTGCTCCAGACGGTTACCAACTTTCTGAAGAAACGATTACGGTTTCAGCTAGTCAATTGATTGCCTCAGCTGACCAGGTGCTTGATCAAGGAAAAGTAGTCAATAAACCGTTCACTGCGATTCCACCAACACCACCAGTTGTTGAGAAGCCTGAATTGAAACTTTACAATATTCAATTGCATAAGGTGAATCTAGTAGGTCAAGACCTTGCAGGAGCGGTCTTTGGACTCTTTGAAGCAGATGGTGTGACCCCAGTTGCCAACCCATATGGCGAAGGTCAAGCGACAGCAACCTCAGATACCAATGGTCTTGTTAGCTTTGTAGGCTTTGAGGCTAAAGATTATGTTATTAAGGAGTTGACAGCGCCAGCTGGATACCAACTATCAACGGATGTTATTACTGTATCTGCTAGCGAATTAAAAGCTGCACCTAACCTTGTAGTAGATAAGGGGACAGTCGTAAACTACCTCACTCCACCAACACCTCCATCAACAGACAAACCAAAAGAAAAACCTAAAACAGACAAACCAAAAGGTGATAAGCCTTCTGGAAGTCAACCAAAAGAAGATAAGAAACATACTCTTCCTTCTACAGGTGAAACAGTGAGCGAGGGACTAGTGGCTGCAGGACTTGCTTTGGCAGTAGCTGGAAGCGCCTTGGTTTACAAAAAACGTGAAAATTAATTTCTAAAACAGGTTTTGTTCTAGCCCTGCTAGACAAACCTGTTTTTTTACGCGATAAATATTATTTATCATCTCCTTTAAAAATACATATTAGACACTATCACTAATGGGTGGTAAGATAAGTATTAGTAATAATGAAGGAGGAATGAATATGTGCAGAACAATTGTTGGAGTATCCGCTAATCTCTGTCCGGTGGACCCGGAAGGGAAAAACCTTCATTCCTCCGTGTCTAGTCAGTTTGCGGAAGGGATTCGTCAAGCAGGTGGGCTTCCAATGGTCATCCCGATGGGAGATCCTTCCTTGGTCAAGGACTATGTTGAAACGATTGACAAATTGATCCTGAGTGGGGGTCAAAATATTGATCCAAGTCTTTACGGTGAAGAAAAGACCATCGAGAGCGATGATTACAATATCGAACGGGATCAATTTGAGCTTGCCCTACTGAAGGAAGCAGTACGCCAAAACAAACCGGTTCTAGGAATTTGCCGTGGGGTTCAGTTGATCAATGTGGCTTTTGGAGGAACACTCAACCAAGAGATCGAAGGTCATTGGCAAGGTCTTCCATTTGGGACTTTCCATTCTATCGAGACTAAAAAAGGCAGTGTGGTGGAGCAGCTCTTTGGTCGGGCTAGTCGAATCAATTCTGTGCACCGTCAAAGTATCAAGGATCTTGCACCAAATTTCCGTGCAACTGCCTTTGATCCGCGTGATCACACCATAGAAGCCATTGAAGCAGTAGACGGTCATCGGATTATGGGATTACAATGGCATCCAGAATACTTGGTCAATGAAGAAGAAGGGAATTTAGAACTCTTCCGTTATTTATTACAGGAATTGTAATGCGCACACGAAGTTCTATAACGGAAGGACCTTTTATCAAGTAGAAAATGAATGTATAAAAGATTGAGCAACGGCCTTGTTCCTCGTTTTAAGAGGGACAAGGCCGTTGTTGCATTTTTGTAGGCTATCAAAAGATGAGCACTCTCCTCATAGTTTGATAGAAATAATTCACTGCTCATTACAAGATGAGAAAGGACCTAATGAAATACTGTGGTTTATATGTGAAAAAATGGCACACAATAAATTGGTGGAAAAAGGATCGTTTTTGAAAATTTAGTTTAGAATGTTCGTAAATTACTATGTAGTGAAAATAGACCAAAGTGGGAGTTTTCCTGAAGAAAATGGGGGAAAATGATATCGTTTTATCTCTCATCTGATTTTCTAGTAATGTAGAAAGATTAAAACAATCGTCGAAAGTTCTTATAAAATATGGGTAAAAAGCGAATGTAGAGGAGATGGAAATGCAAATGGAAGGAGGATTAAAAATAGTAGGAATAAAAAAATAAAGAGCTATGACAGTATAAAATACATGTTTAAAAAAGTGAACCAATAGTTCTTAAAAATTATAATTTTTTAAAAACATTCGGTTTTTACTTTATATTTTTAAACAAATTTTAGGAAAAAGGCTCAAAATGATATAAATTTGACAGAATTTGGCACACACTGAATCATCTCATGACATTTATGCTAGAATTAATTTGAGGTTTAAATATTTAAATTTCAAAATGAAAAGGAGTTTTATGGACATGAAGGATATATTCAATCGACGCCAAAGGTTTTCCCTTCGGAAATATTCTATTGGCGTTTGTTCCGTATTGTTGGGAACGGCCTTGTTTGCAGCTGGTTCTCAGACGGTTTTGGCCGATGAAGTTGAAAATCCTGCTGATTCGTCTTCAGATGTAATTTCTAGTGAAGCGACATCGGACAAAGAGATTGCTCTTTCAAAACCAGTCTCAGGGGAATCGTCTGCACCAACTTCGTACAATGTTGCAGCAGTTGTGCAACCTTCTGTAGCTACTGATTCGCAACATGAGGGTGATAAGGAAGCAGGGAAGGAAGCTACAGCTGAGCCAACTGAAACTGTATCTCGTGAAGCTACAGGTACAAGTGGTTTTCGTAATAGTGGTGAAGTAACTTCACGTGTGGTTTCAAACTGGAATGGTTTTGTTTCTGCATTGAATGATAATTCTATTCAGAATATCACCATTTCAGGAAACGTCGTAGCGACTGGAGACAATGGTAATACTGATAATGGTCATGTGAATTCGGTTGACCGTACAGTTGCGATCAACTCACAAGGCCGTAATGTAGTTATCCAAGGTCGAAATGATCAAGCAAGCTTGGATCTATTATCAAATAGCTTGAAGTTTACAGGTTCAAGTGCATGGAATTTGGTCTTCAAGAATCTTCAACTTGCTACGGGTAACTCAAAAGGTGCTGTTGATCTTTCTTCAACAACAGGTGCCAATACCGTTACATTTGAAAATGTAAAAAGTCAAGGTTCTTCCCTTTATGGTGGTGGCGGGAATACCGACGTCATTGTAAAAGGGGAAACAAGTTCGACTGTTAGTGATAGCTACCGTTCTGCAAACGGTCAGACTCAGTATGTGCAACGGAATGTTGGATCTGCTGGGCACTCAGTATTGCGACGTGAAGCAAATATTCACGATGCTAAATCTGTCACAGTTGCTGACGGAGCGAGTTTGACCTTGAATCGTTCTTCACAAGGGGACGGTATCAACCTTGCAGGTGGTTCAACTGTTCGTGTGAATGATGGAGCAAGCCTCACTATTAACATGAATACGGACAATGGAACGGAAAGTGCTCGTTACCATAATGCTGGTATCTTCATGGAACATGGAGGAACGGTCGTAACTGGTAAAGATTCGAAACTTACTCTAAATACAAGCATTGGTCAGGCTATCTCACTTGGAATGGGACGTCCAGCAGATGGTTTAACCCACCTAGACCGTTGGGGAGGCTACGGAACAGGAAATGCCTTCCGTCGAAATGGAAAGAGTAGCCTTACCATTGGAGAACATGCAAGCTTCAATTTCACTGGTCGTGATGGATTGGTTTTTGGAAATAACGCAACCTTCACAACTGGAGAGAACTCACGCGTTCGTTTTGAAAACAAGGGACGTGGAACAGCTATTGATTTTGGAGACAATTCACGCGTTGTATTTGGTAAGAAATCAACGAATACCTTCCACTCTGTAGGAAAAGGTCCTAAGAGTGGTGGAGGACCTTCAGGAAGTTACAATGCCTACAACTATATTGGTTTGAATGAAAATGGCTCTATTTTAGTAGATGATTATGCAACTTTCCGTGTTCAAATGGATAATCGTGGAGCCAATCCTTGGGATGATGTCATCAACTTGGATTCAAAACATGGTCGGAAAGATCAGCCGTTATTCCAAGCGAATAAAGGTTCAATTGTTGACGTTCGCGATGATAATACGGACTATTATGCAGAGCTCATTTCGGTGCCACTTGGTGCAAGTACGAATGTAGTCTTCCAATTCAATAATCCACTCTATGTTTCCTTTATGCGTTACACAAACTCTGAAGGACGCTCGGCTGGAGAGATTACAGGTAAGCTTCCATTTGGAATTGCCCAAGGAAACAATCCAGAACAAATTGGTCATGGTAATATTCTTTATATTTCCAATGGTTCAAGAGAATCTGGTAACCATATTGAATTTAATGGACCAACTGGTACTCGTGTAAACCGTGGTGCTGGTACTTATACAGTATACTCACTGAACCGTGATGGTCGAGATGTTGTGAGCAAAAACAGGATGAGTTCAGTTTGGACAGATATCCAAGGTGGGGCAATGAGTATTGCCGGCTTTAAACCTGGTGGAAAACCAGAAATCAATCCTAGCTCATCCACCTCTGTTCAAACAGGTTCTTCTTCAGGTGGGGTTCTTGCAACGGATAAGACATATGGAATTGATCCAGTCACAGCAAACCGCCAAAATATCTGGGTATCAAATGGAACAAGTATTAATCCGCATGCAACCCATACAAATACGATTCGTTACGTTTACGAAGATGGTTCACCTGTATTAGATGCAAGTGGAAAACCAAAAGTTGTTGTTCAAACATCGGATTGGAAACGTCTATTAGAAGTGGCAATTGATCAAGATCAATTCAAGAAGGTGCTGAAGAGTTCCAGCGTAGCGAATGGAGATGAATTCTTAGCTGCCTACGGTAAGACAGAATATATCGTCCGTGATATTGATGGGGATGGCATTGGAGACACTGGCTGGCAACTTGCGGGTACTACAAATAGTAAGGCAACCTATGATACTGTTGTCTCGCCTGAAGTTGAAGGCTATAAAGCTGAAATTCTATCTACGAACGTACCAGGTTTGGCAGTGGGAACGAAAGCTAGCCGTGTAACGGTGACATTTAATCCTGCAAATATTAAAGATGATGTTGTTGTGACTCAAGGTGGTCGTCGCACAGTCTCAGAAACATATTGGCGAAACATTGTAGACAATGTCCAATTGACGAATTATGAGACAGTTGTCGTTTATAAGCAAGATAAGCAAAAAGCAAGTGTTAAATATGTTAACGTCACTTCAAATATCGAACTTGCAAAAGATGAGATGGAAGGCCGTGGTGGAGCTCTGATTGAGTACAGTACAGCTGATAGAATTTCTGCTTATAAGAAAGCAGGTTATCGACTTCTTGAAGATGGCTTTACGAATGCTGCGGACAAGCATTATGATACAAATGTGTCTGTTGACCAAGAATTTGTCGTTACTCTTGAAGAACGGATTGAACCGGTAACACCACAAGATCCGAAACCAGTTCCAGGTATTCCAGTAACTCCAGAGGATCCAGCTAGTTGGCCAAAAGAAGTCAAGGATATGAAGGAGCTGGAACGTACAGCAACGCAAACAATCCGCTTCAGAGAAGAAGAGAGTGGAAAAGAAGTCTTTAAGACGATTATTCGCAAGGTGACATTCGAAAGAACAGCTTATGTCAACTTAGTGACAGGACATATCGATTACTCTAATTGGCGTATTGGTAAAGTTGTGAATGAGGAGGGGCCGGTTCAACCTGTTGGGAACTCTTCGTCTGAAGTATCTCGCCCTCATGCGGTTGTACCAAAACCAAGTGTAAGAAGTTTGAAAGCTAATGCTCATTCTGTAGCGCCTTCAAGCGCCCCTATCGCTTCAAAACTAGAAGCTTCAGAGGTTGTGGCAACTCCAGCGCCTGAAAAAGCAAGTGTTAGTCCGAAGGTTGTTTCACCGGCTCCGACTACAGTTGTGAAGCCAACAGAGGCAAAAGCTGTTGAGAGTCCAGCACCACTTGTACCAAGTGAATCACCAGCTGTTGAAAAACGGACAGTGGTTGGTCCGTCTCGTAAGGCACCTGTTACTGCAAACAAGCATGTTTATGTTGCGAAACCAGTGTTGACACGTGGCAGAAGCTCGCGTCGTCCACCAAAAGTTTAGGAAATATCCAGGAGGATTGGTTGTGCAGTTTTAAAAAGCTAGCACAGCCAATACTCAATTTAAAAAAAGGAGAAAAAAATGAATTTTGATAGGAAACAACGATTTTCAATTCGGAAATACTCTATAGGTGTTGCTTCTGTTTTGATTGGATCAGTTTTAGCAGGGACAACTATTGCTTCAGCAGATACGGAAGTGAAAATTGATGATGCCTCAAAAGCACCTGTGACTTCGACTCAAGAAGCACCAAAGGTGTCGGCAGTTTCGGCTCAAGAAGCATCTACGCAAGAAGCACCTACTTATTCTGCTAATGCGGCTTTGGTATCTTCTGAAAAAGCGGAAGCACCAAAGGTAGAAGCAAAAACAGAAACACCTGCTAAAGAACAAGCTTCTCAGGCAGAAGTGAAAGAAAATGCCAAGGATAGCAAGAACGAAGCGAAAACGGAAGAAACAGTATCAGAAGTAAAAGCACCTGAAACTGAAGTGAAATCTGAAGAATCAGAAGTGAAGGAAGCTGAGAAAAAAGCAGATTCTACCGATAAAAAATCTGAAGATAAACCAGTTGATCTTAAGAAAGAGCAATTGGATGTAGATAAAAAAGTTCCTGGTCTTGATCTTAAGAATGCTACAGAAAATCCTGATGGCGGTTTTAATATTGCATTTTCAAAAGAAGCTCAAGAACAATATCGTGCTTCATTGGAAGCGTATATTGCAAGACGTCGTAACTACAATAGACGTAGTAGCTTCCGTGCAGCAGGAGCAGATACTTCTACGGACCCTGATTATGAATTCAAGAAGGTGATGACACCGATTCTTCCAGGTTTCTATGCGGATCAAGAAAGTATCCGCTCATTGGTAATTGATCCAGATAACGTTGGTGATTTTAACTTCGATGTCTGGTATAAAAAACTTGGTAGTATCGTCTTAGTGGATGAACAAGGAAACTATATTACCCCAACGGGTGAAACCACTGCAAACCAGGCTGATGCAGCACACAAACAATATGAGAATGATCCATCAGATCCAACTCGTGCCTGGTTTACAAAAGTTCCTACTATTCCAACTGGCTGGGAAGTGAAACCGGGTCAAAATGTGTATGGTTATGATGCGGCACGTCAAACGGTGAATCCAAACCAAAAAGATGACTTAGATGCGATTGGTAGAGATACAAAAATTGTCATTGTAAAACAAGCTCAAAAAGCGATCATCAAATATGTGAACGAAAATGGCAATGTAGAATTGAGCCGTGACGAAGTAGTCGGTAAATCCGGTGAAGCGATTGATTATAGCACAAACGAAAAAGTGAGCTCCTATCGTCGTCGTGGTTTTGAATTGGTAAGCGATGGTTTCTATGATGCAGCTAATAAGAACTTCGACTTCGATGCATCAGTGGATCAAGAATTTACTGTCGTTCTTCGTGAACGTATCGAACCAATCGATCCAGACAAACCAACTCCAACTCCAGACAAACCAGTTGATCCAAACGATCCAGATACACCAAAATGGCCAGATCCAGTCAAAGACATTGTTAACAAAGATGATGTCACTCGTACTGTGAAATATGTCTACGAAGATGGCTCAAAAGCGAAAGAAGATGTGTCAGAAACACTTCACTTCAAACGCTTCGCTTATGTCAACTTGGTAACAGGTCACATTGATTACCGTCCTTGGACAACAACAGATGACACCTTTGATGCCGTTACATCACCAGTGATTAAAGGTTACACAGCAGATAAATTGGTTGTGCCAGCTGTGTCAGGTGTACAAGCCGGAGCTGCGGACACTGTAGAAGTTGTAACCTACGTTAAAGATGCACAAAAAGCGATCATCAAGTATGTCAATGAAAAAGGCAATGTTGAGTTGAGTCGTGATGAAGTGAATGGTAAATCTGGTGAAGCAATTGACTACAGCACAGCAACTTCTATTTCAAGTTACAAACGTCAAGGTTACGAATTAGTGAATGATGGTTTCACAAATTCTGTCAATAAAAACTTTGACTTTGATGCATCAGTGGATCAAGAATTTGTCGTAACGCTTCGTGAACGTATCGAACCAATCGATCCAGATAAACCAACCCCAACCCCAGACAAACCAGTTGATCCAAATGATCCAGATACACCAAAATGGCCAGATCCAGTCAAAGATATTGTCAATAAAGAAACTGTAACTCGGACAATCCATTATGTTTATGAAGATGGTTCAAAAGCGAAGGACGATGTTACTGAAACACTTTACTTTAAACGTTTCGCTTATGTTAACTTGGTAACCGGTCATGTAGATTATCGCCAATGGACTTCAAATGATCGAACATTTGACTCTGTGCTTACACCAACTATCAAAGGATATACGGCTGATAAAAATATGATCCCTGCTGTAACAGGGGTTGAACCTACTGCGCCTGATATTGAAGAAACTGTAACCTACGTCAAAGATGCACAAAAAGCGATCGTCAAGTATGTCAATGAAAAAGGCAATGTTGAGTTGAGTCGTGATGAGGTTCTTGGTAAATCAGGTGATGCTATCAACTATAGTACAGCAACTAAGATTTCATCATACAAACGCCAAGGTTATGAATTGGTAAGTGATGGCTTCACAAGTGCTTCAAACAAGAACTTTGACTTTGATACAGCATTTGACCAAGAATTCACCGTTGTTCTTCGTGAACGTATCGAACCAATCGATCCAGACAAACCAACTCCAACTCCAGACAAACCAGTTGATCCAAACGATCCAGATACACCAAAATGGCCAGATCCAGTCAAAGACATTGTTAACAAAGATGATGTCACTCGTACTGTGAAATATGTCTACGAAGATGGCTCAAAAGCGAAAGAAGATGTGTCAGAAACACTTCACTTCAAACGCTTCGCTTATGTCAACTTGGTAACAGGTCACATTGATTACCGTCCTTGGACAACAACAGATGACACCTTTGATGCCGTTACATCACCAGTGATTAAAGGTTACACAGCAGATAAATTGGTTGTGCCAGCTGTGTCAGGTGTACAAGCCGGAGCTGCGGACACTGTAGAAGTTGTAACCTACGTTAAAGATGCACAAAAAGCGATCATCAAGTATGTCAATGAAAATGGTAATGTAGAGGTAGCTCGTGATACTGTTAATGGTAAATCAGGTGAAGTGATTGCCTACACCACTACTGATAAGATTAACGAACTCCATCGTAAAGGTTACGAATTGGTAAGTGATGGTTTCACAAGTGCTTCAAGCAAGAACTTCGACTTTGATGCATCAGTGGATCAAGAATTCACGGTAGTTGTACGTGAACGTGTGGTACCAGTGGGGCCAGAGGATCCAGATCCAACTCCTGATACTCCTTACGATCCAACAGATCCAAATACACCAAATTGGCCGAAGAACGTCAATAAGATCCAAAATCGTCGTGCAGTTGCGACTCGTACAATTCGTTACTTCGTAGAGGAAAATGGTGTAACTGTTCCAAAACCAATTCGTGAACGTGTTGTCTTTGAACGGACTATACTAGTCAACTTGGTAACAGGAGAGATGACACCTCAAGCTTGGAAGTTAGTCAGTGTGACAAGATTAGATAATGAGGTTGAAAACAAACCGGTGGTTCGGACTCGTCGAGCACTTTCAGAAGGGTTAGCTCCGCGTGCTTTGGAGACAAGTCTTGCCCGCCCAGCCTCTCATACCCGTAGCCGTCGCTCTCTAGTGATTGCAGATTCTCCAGAAGAATCTACAGAAACTACGGTAAGTCTTTCTGCTGTGAATCCAGAACCAGTAGTTGCAACGAGATCAGCCCGTCGTAGCCGTCGCTCTTTATCAACTGCCTCAACTACTCCAACAGTGACTCCTGGTGCAGTTCTTCCTAATGTTCCAACTCCAGTAGTTGAAGGATTCTACTCTACAGTAGGAGCAATTCCTCCAGTTGAAATTACACCTGAAGGTGAATTGAAATTTGACTATGATGTTTGGTTTAAAAAACTTGGTCACATCCAATTAGTTGACCAAAATGGAAATGTCTTGGCGGAAACAATCTATAAGAACAACGTAACAGATGCAACAAAGGCAGCTCCTACAGCGCTTCCTGCAATTCCAGCTGGTTACAAGATCAAAGAAGGCCAAACAGTCTATGGGTACGATGCAACTGCAGGAACTGTAGATCCAAATAATCCAACAGATCCAGATGCGATTGGTCGCAACACCACCATTCTTTTGGAACTTCAAGCTGTCCCTCGTCAAGAGACCAAAGTAGTTAATGAAACTATTCACTATAAAGATGCTATTACGGGAGAAACTCTGGCTCCAGATCATACGGACCAAGTAACTTTCCGTCGTGTGGTGATGGTTAATCCAGCAACCAATGAAGTCCTTAGTGCTACTTCTTGGGTTGCAGATAATGGAGACACAACTTTTGATGCAGTAACATCTCCTGTTATTGAAGGTTATGAAGCAAGTCCACTGGTGGTGGATGCCATCACTGGTTTAACAGCTGAAAGCAAAGATTTTGTGACAACTGTCTTGTATAGAAAGAAAGCTGTCCCAACTCCTCAACCAGATCCAGTTAAACCAGATCCAGTGAAGCCAAATCCGGTTAAACCAGAACCAGTGAAGCCAGAACCAACAAAACCAGCAACACCTGATGCTCCAAAAGCACCAGCTTTACCAGAAACAGGTGTGACTGATGCAAGCACAGTAACTCTGTTAGGTGCTGCACTTGGTTTAGTAGGTTTAGCAGGTCTTGCAAAACGCAAAAGAGATGAAAATGAATAATTGATTGCCCAACCAAATTTCGGTTGAAGGGTACTGTGCAATTATTAAGGAGAGAGTGGGACAGAAATCGGTAATTCGTTAGAATTCGATTTCATCGTCCCACCTCCGCACAGTTGAGTAGGGC
>OLPK01001922.1_pt1 | contig 11011 bp, 7 predicted proteins | sample 1672261 | NCBI WGS metagenome assembly OLPK01 (sample SAMEA3136665, study PRJEB25190) | human gut metagenome
TTTCTACCAAGAAAGCGCCATAGACTTATTCCCACAAGGCTTGAAATCCAATAAGGCATTACCCGAAACAGAGTCTCTCATGACACTCTCCACCCATCACTCTAACACAAACAAGTCTTCTGCTTAGAATAATACCGATTTATTTGGGATTAAATCCTATCAAAACATTCAATATACAAACATAAGACAAACTGGATAAGGGCGGGCAAACCCCGCCCCTTACCATGCTACCAAGATAATTTTATAAACTTATTCTCCCACGGAGCGAAACTCAACGGATTCCCCGAAACTGGGTCTCCTACGACATCACAAACCCTAGTTTTCACAAAATTAATTTTATCTGAAGCTACAGAGAAAGTAGCGGGCTTCCCGCCTATCTCACGCAATTGAAGCATAACAGCGTTCTCGCCTTCCACAGGCCTCATGTTTACCAACAACAAGTTCTCCGGTACGATCTTGAAAATGGAAGCCGATTGGAGAGGCTCCACCTTTTTATCTCCGGCAGGCAAAGAACGGAATCCGGTTTTCCCAAGCGAACTTAGTCGCATACTCAATAGTGTTATCTTTCGAAGAGTTGATGAAGTAACTCCATTGTATCTCTCCCATTTGGTCCGCATTGAAATTGGTTACCCAATAGTTGTTCATCGGCCATGAATACATATTCGTGGACTGAGGTACGGCTCCGGCCTTATACCGCCCCGTATTGATCGCCCCAAATTGCATTAATGGTATTTCTTGGCTACCCATCACGACTTGCGACTCTGCGTTACGAGCCGTAGCGAAGTTTTGCACCGTGTACCAATCGTTAGAGGAACCCGGGATTTGGTCTACACCCGCCTCGATCGATCCACCGGGTACATCCAAATGGATCTTTCCACCTTCAACCTCAAACGGGAAAGCGATATAAACCGCTTCCGGATCTGTTACCGCTTTTTTACGCAAGCGATAAACTACCTCGATTTTCTTTGTTACGTTAAATACACGGAATTCCACCATCAAATTATTCGGCTCACGTCCCGCTACTGTCTCTCCCCGGAAACGATATGTATCCCAAACATCGCCTTTCTCATATTTCTCGAAACGCATCTTCTCGGGACGACGGCGGAGGAATTGGGGAGCACGATATTGTTCCATCGGATGACGGCTATCGATAATCTCATAAATAAACTCTCCCATCTCCCATTCCGCATCCGGCGTAACCAATTGTTTGTTCAAATCCTTATCATATAATTTACGAATCGTACCTTTACGGGTATTGAAGTCGATGGCATACCAAGGATTCTCCACATGTGTCTCTTTTAATTCCGTTGCGCCCTGTATTTCCGGACGTGGCGCATCCTTTACTTTTATATAATACTGCGCATATCCCAAGGCCGGGACATCTTTCACGTAAAAGCTCCAATAGGTACCGTCGGAACGGCTTTCGCCAGCTTGTGCGGGAATTACGTTGCCAGCCGCATCCACGATCTCGAAAGCCTTGTCTTTCGGAAGAATCTGATGATCGACATAAGCTTTAGCGATACCGCTATAACTCCAGTTGAGCGTATTGAATACAGCGATAGACGGAACGTCGCTTTTAGGCACGAATGATTGTAATATACCCATAGTAGCCTCTCCCAGCAAACCGGAATGGCGATAGGCTTCCCACGCATACGATTGTTTCAAGGAGCGTTGTTCCCAAGTTTCCAGTCCATAAGCGTTACGTACGCTCTCGCTATGCCCGAAAGTATGCTCATCATAGAACAAAAGAGCTTTGTTGATGTCCTGAATCCGATCATTGATGTCTTTCGGCAATTGAGCGCCTAGCATTTTAGCAAATGACAATCCGGCTTGATTCGCGATAATATCCGAATGAGTCACACGAGATATGGCGGCTTCACGGGCACCGGAAGCGAAACCATCCGTCCACCAATCCGGCCAAGCTCCACGAATAGTCTGAATATGATCCGCATATTGGCTCTCTACCGTCTTAAAAAACTCACTGGCTACCGCCGTGCGTAATTTCGGCCATTCATACTTCTCATTCCATTTCTGTAACATCTCGCAACTTTTAGTCGAAGGGGGCGCATTATCCGTAAGATATCCCGAATGCTGCACCGCTAATATATCATACGGATAATTTTTCGCTTCCATTTCACCTAAATAAGTTAAAACACGCTCCTCAAACTGGTCAAAGTTATCTGTATGAATCCCGAAAAAATTACCATAGTGATAATGCTCCGCACGATAAGTCAAGACCTTCTTCCCAGAAGGTGATTCCCACCAAAACACCGTAGGTTTATCAAAGCAGATCAACGCTCGATGACCATGGGTTCCCATATTCACATATTTCACGCCGGCATCTGCGAAATACTCGCTGAAACACCAACCGATACCATTCACGTCGTCTTGCATCGCAACCTCGGCACGCATCCCATTTTCTCTAAATTGCTTGATCGGATAAAGGGAAGCGGCAAGTGTCTGCTCATCCGGTAATTCGTCAAAATTCAAGAACATCGTAGCTAATTCAATACGGCCCTCTTTTACCCGTTGCTTCAGGCGAGCGATCTGTTCCACAGGACGACATTTCAAATATTCGCTAACCGCCCAAGCGATCTCGCAAGTCCAACGGAACTTAGCGAAATCCGGATAATTATCCGTAGCGTCACAATAATCCAACGCATAATCAATGTATCGAAGCTGTTCTGCCAAGATTTCCATTTGGGAACGGGTATAACCGATATCCGTATGGGTGTGTTGCACCATATTCATCTGCCAATGTCGAACCGGTTTTACGGTCACCGTAGTTTCCTCTTTCTCTTTCCCACTTGTCAACGTCAACGGTAATTGGCGAGTCGTGCTAACCTCGGGTATCTCGATTCGGAATACATTATCCCCGGACACCAGTTTCTCTTTATGGCTTTGCTCGCCTAAATGGATCGTCACTGTAGAAGGTTCTCCTTCATGTTTTACGGAGATCTCGACCTTTTGGGTCAGTCCGTTTTTCGATTTATAAACCGCCGGTAATACACGGCTCTTGACATCCGATAATCCCGGAGACGCATGAACCGACAATGTCCCGATCAACAAAGCCAATCCTGCTGATAAATAAGTTCTTTTTTTCATCTTATCGTGTTTTTATTGATATAAGTCCTATATACAACATACATATTAATAATAGCATCAAGCCGGCTACCTGTCCGAACATATCGGCTATGCCTCCCATACAAGGCGTAATCAAAGCGCCTCCTGATACACCCATAATCATCAAGGCCGAGACCTCGTTCGATTGCTCCGGCCGATGTTCCAACGCAAAAGAGAACAGGATCGAAAACACATTCGAGCAAGCCAAGCCAACCAGTACGATCATAACGCCCATGCCCCACAAGCTATCCGAGATAAGCAATCCTACGAAAGCAAGGATAGCGATAAGCATGCTCCCCCTTAAGAAGGGTCGTGACGAGATCCTCGCCAACAATATAGCCCCCAGGAAAGAGCCTCCGGTACGAGCGGCGAAATAAAGGCTACTCCCTAATCCGGCCTCTTGCAACGGCATGGATAACTTTTCCATCAATAGCTTAGGGATCGTCGTATTCAGACCGACATCGATCCCGACAATACACAGAATCCCCAAGAAAAGCATCCGTATCCTAGCATCTTTACATAAAGCTAACGTAGAGGCGAACGAGGCTTCTTGCCCCTCTCCTTCCTCTTTACCCGGAATAGTCGTTATCAACCAGATGATAGATAACAAGGTAGTCACCGAATAGACAATGAATATCAACTTCCAATCTCCCCAGAAAGAAGAAGCTATACCTGCAATAATCGGCCCTAAGAAGGAAGATACCGCCTTAATAAACTGCCCTAAAGTAAGCACGCTCGTTACTTTATCCGGATTTACCACCCGCGCTACCATCGGATTCAAGGACACTTGCAAGATCGTATTTCCAATTCCCAGCAAAGCGAACGCAAACAAGATACAAGCAAAGTCATAGAAGAATAGAGGTATCAGCATCGCCAAGGTTGTGATAGCCAAGGCTACGACCACCGTATTCCTACGCCCGTGCCGTCCCATCCAGATACCGGTAGGGACAGAGAACAGGGCGAACCAAAGAAAGACCATCATGGGCAATAGGTTCGCCAACGTATCGGACAAACCAAAGTCCATCTTCACATAATTCGTGGCAATTCCCACGACATCCACGAATCCCATCACGAAAAAGCCGAAAAGGATCGGGAATATAGCGGAGTTCGTACTTTTAGTTCTCATATCGATCTTTTGGTTGGTTACCCATTTCTAAAACCAAATGTCCACCTTGAACAATCTCCGAGAAAGGAATACGAGTATCCGTCAATGGTTTCCCGTTTAAGTCCATGGATTGCACGTAATCATTTTGCTTACTATTATTACGAGTCTCGATCACGAATTCCTTCCCTTTATAATAGCGGTCATTCAGCCGGATCGTAATCTTATCGAACAAAGGACTACCCAAAGCGAAAGAAGGCGCTTGATCCGTCAAGCCTTTCATATCGAATAAGCCTAAGGAAGAGATCACGTACCAAGCCCCGAGCTGGCCTTGATCCTCATCTTGTCCGTAGCCATAACCGTGGATGCCATCCGTACCATAGAACTCATTCAAGATCGCCCGCACCCATTTTTGCGTAAGCGAGGGACGACCGGCCTCGTTGAACATCCAAGAGATGTGCAAACAAGGTTGATTTCCTTGGTTATACAAGGTTTGCAAACCGGCGAAAGCCCCTACTTCCGTGCCTCCGCTAAAGATTAATTTACGAGACACCGTGAAGATGCTATCCAACCGATGGTTAAACACGTCCGCACCTACTTTTGCGACCAAGCCTTTCGCGTCGTGCGGTACATAGAATGTATATTGCCAAGCGTTACCTTCTTGGAATCCGCGCCATACTTGCATCGGATTGAAGTCCTCGATAAACGTACCATCCTTCTTTTTAGGACGGACAAAATTACAGGAAGGGTCATAGATACGCTCCCAGCCTTTCGATAAGTCCATCAAACGGTTATAATCGTCCGTCTTACCCAGTTGCTTCGCCCATTGGGCCACGGCCCACGCACTATAAGCATATTCCAAGGTATGGGAAGCGGAAAACATGAAAGCCTCGTCCGGCCCGTCCCCTTTATCCAAATGAGGTACATAACCATATTCCACGAAATAACGGGTATCGATCTTTCCCGCGCCCAACGGACGATTCTCCCCATCCAACTCATTCTTCAAGCAAGCCTCATAAGCCGTATTCACATCGAAATCCCGGATGCCACATTGATAAGCGCCAGCGATAATCGTACTTAATAAATTCGTACCAACCCCGGAGACATAACGGCTATTAGCGATTCCATCCGCCAGCCAGCCGGCGTCCTTGTACACCAACAAATGGCTACTTATATAATCCGAATAATATTCCGGATAGGCCAAAGCCCAAACCTGTGTCAGATTCCATTGCGCTCCCCAAGCGGCATCGGTATTGTATAAGTTATGTACCGGTTTCCCGTCTTTCAAAGGGATTTGTCCTACCGAGCCATCATTTCTCGGATAAGCGCCATTCACATCGCTAGCTAACCCACGCCCCAATAAAGCGTGATACAAACCGGTATAGAATTTCACCTTATCCTCTCGCGCTGGAGTCTCTACCCGGATACGTCCCAAATATTCTTCCCATGTTTGGCGAGATATTTCCCTTGCCTCGTCAAACGTAAGGGTAGCGGCCTCAGTCTCCCTATTTAACCGGGCATTCTCCACGGATGTATAGGAAAGACCTACTTTAGCGGTTACCGACTCTTGATCTTGGGTACGGAATGTCAGATAAAGTCCGGCCCCCACGCCCGTCGCTTTCCGTTCATCCGGACGGATATCCGCTCCGTTGAAAGCGCCAAATCCAACGGGAACCTTGTCCAGCACCGCCGAGAAATACAAAGGAACCGATGCCCCGGGTTGATATTTCCTCACATATTCAGGCTCGGTAATCACCCAGCCCTCGATATGCCCGTCTTCCGTAAAAGTAATTTCAGCATCCCGTACAGCTCCGCTCTCTCCTTGACGGTTTCCTATATCGAACAAGATATGGCTATCCTCCCCGGCCGGAAATGTATAACGCTGAATAGCGACACGAGGGGTAGCGGTAAGCTCCGCACAAATCGAGTAATCTTTTAGGAGAACGGAATAATAACCGGCGGTAGCGATCTCGTCCGTACGGTCAAAACGGGAACGGTATCCTATACCTGTCGAGTCGTCTACCGCCCCGGGAATTGTTTTCAATGGACCCGTCGTAGGCATCAGTACGATTCCACCGATCTGAAACTCATGCAAGCAGGGGAAACCCTCGATCGATTGATCCCGATAATCGTAACCGGTCGCCTCCCAACCGGATTTATTCCCGATATGCCCGTTCGTAGAAGGAGCCGGCTTGGCCATACCGAAAGGCATCGCTCCCGGGGTAAAATGAAACCAACGGCAATGCGCCGTACCGATCCGAGGTTCTACATATTGGCTAAGCTCTTCTTGCTGAACTTTCTTGCCTTGTGTCACACAGGATGTGAAGAAAGCACACGCAAACATCAGGAACCATACAGGTCCTATACTATATTTTTGTCTCATATTCCTTTAGATAGATGGTTTAACGCAAAAACATAAGCTCCCATAGCGATCGAGCGATTAGCACCTTGTTTACTTACGGTCACCCCTATCCGTTTACAAGGATCATACCCTACCTTGCGATTGGTACCCGGAATGAGTACCTCGACAGCTCCTCCTTTAGCGAAATCAGCGAAACTCTCCGCATCCTCCAAAAGATAAGCTTTCATTTGCAATCGGCCGAAACGACTTCCATCCATCATACCGGTAGATGAGTTCAATTCTTTCAACAAAGCAGGGAGAATATATTTAGAAGCCCCCGATAGTCCACCACCGATCACGATGATGCCATCGATTAAAGTAATGGCAGACGCCAACGCATCCCCCGCTAGCTCCCCTAATTCGGAGAAAGCCGTAATAGCAGCCTCCCGGTTACCCGGGCAAATACCCTCGGCGATCTCAAAGATCTCTTTCGGAGTATGCGCTCCCGTATCACCGGATCGTTCCGCATATACTCGCATGACCGCACGTATGCTGACACTCTCCTCTACGATATACTCCGGATATTTCTTATTCCGAAAACACCAGATATCTCCTCCTGCCGCATTATCTCCCAATAGAAGCTCTTGATTAATGACAACCCCGGCACCAAAACCGGTACCCAAGGTGACTCCCAGCAGGTTCTTATATTGCTTCATGCTTCCTGCCTCCCGCAAACGGCGGTTTATATCCGGAAGGGCTCCGGTTAACGCTTCTCCATATGCGAATAAATTCCCATCGTTATTGATAAATACCGGTATCCCGAATATATCTTCCAGAAACGGTCCTAACGCTACTCCACCCCGGAAAGAGGGGAAGTTGGGTAAATCGCCTATGATACCGGCTTGATAGTCTGCCGGACCGGGAAAAGCGAAACTGATAGCGACCGGAGTTTCCGGCAAGCCTGCCTGAATTGCCTTAAAACCCTCTACCAAATTGCCTAAACACTTATCTAAACAATCCGCGCATGCCGGAAGAACTACCGGATCGGCTATCTCTTTTCCTCCTTGGATGGCAGAGAAAACAAAATTCGTTCCTCCCGCATCCAATGTCATTACTATTCTATTGTCATTTGTATACATCATATATTCCTTTTCTTTATTTACCCATGTTCCGCCAGTGCCACCGTGGTGGCACAGCCGTGCCATAGGGTTGGCATTGGCGTGCCATCGCAGTGGCACTACCGTGCCATCAAGGGTGGCACAGTTGTGCGATGCCCATGGCACGGTGATTATTGCCTAAATCGTACGTAAGCTTTTATAGTACCACAGTATTTACCTACGGACGATCCATACGGGCGGATCGTATATTCACCCACGCAAGCCGGAATGATAAAAGTCTCCGCATAATGAACGATGAATGGTTCAAAAGCGTTTGTCGGACTCTCCACGATCAACTCATCTCCCTTGATTACATTCAGTACTTGCACCCCTCCATTCGTATTGTGAGGCACGATATCCGTGAACCAATGACGGCGGGTCTCAATGAACTCGTTCTCATGCAAGCCGGTCCGCTCCTCCCGCCAACCGTCTCCCTCGGCGATCATCTCCACTTGGTTGATCAAGTTATGACGGACAAACTCCGTTTGCCGCTCCCATTGGATCACTTTCGAGCCGTGGCCGATATTAATCGGTCGAGGCAGTCCGTCCAATCCCAAGCGGCCCCAGTCCCAAAGCTTAAAGGTAAAGATACTTGGGGTAGCGCTAATCTCCAGCACCATGGCACCGGCTCCCGAACAATGGACCGTTCCGGCGGGGATCAGATAATGATCATGGCGTTTGGCAGGCCATTTGTTGACATATTTCTCCGTATCGAAAGGCTTTCCGGTCTGTTGGGAGTCGTTTAGGGCAGCGATCATCTCGTCCGGATTTACACCGGTTTTCAATCCCAGATAAACGGTAGCGTCCTCCTCGGCATCCAGCAGGTAGTAGCTCTCGTCCTGCGTATAATAAATCCCGAACGTATCCCGGATATATTGGGTGACCGGATGCACTTGCAAACTTAGGTTTCCTCCTCCCATCGTATCCAAGAAGTCGAAACGGATCGGGAAATCTTGTCCGAAACGAGCCTCGACCGGCCCGCCCAGCAAGTCTCTCGTCTTATAGAATACCAAGTCATTGGAAGGGATCTCAAACAGCTCTCCGGCAACTTTCAGGTATAAACTATTTTCCTCGGGCACGCAATCAAAACACCAGCCGAAGTTATCTTGCTTTTTATCCAGATCACAGACCTCTTTCATCCATTGGCCGCCCCAAGGAGCCGGATCAAAGAAAGGTACTACCCGGAACGGGGTATGCGCCGTTTTCTCCAACCCTTCTTTCAAGATCTCCCCGGAAATCATCTTAGGTGTTCCGACGATATGGGTATCCAACCAATAATCGACCTTAGGAAGGACTTTCTTCTTCAGATTATCGCAAACAATCCAATCAATAAAATATCCTCGCTTATAATGGTACGACGGGGCTTCCTCCCGGTTTTCCACACCTAGCCCGTTCACCTCTTTTCTACGGGAACGCATCTGGATCTCCCAACGAGCCATATCCGCATAGATCAATTTGTCCGGAGCGGAAACGATCTCGGCGGCGGCGTGGCCATAAACGATTGTCCAGCCTTTTCCATCACGCAAGGACTCCCGGCAGGCGTTCACCTTCTCCTCATCCAAGAAATCCGTATAAGAGAAATGAGCCCGGCGGCCAAACAACCGATCATCCGTCAGATAAGGATAGGTCATCGCCTCTATATCTTCTGCCGATTTAAATAAATCTCGCGTATTGATAAAACGATCGGGCGCGAGCGCTTGCAGTTCACGCATCAACTCCTCGTGATGAACCCCTTGGTAGCATTCCACCACCCAAACTTGTGATCCATTCGTTTCCGCATGGACCTCCGCCAATCGCTTCCGTATCGATTCCCAGCCTTTCCACAAGGTACCGTCTACAACGGTGGCCGGCATTTTATCATAATTACTTTTTCTCATCTCTTTTGATATTTAATATTGCACGCTTGTATTTAACTCTTATTTTTCTCTGCCCAATCCCTTAATAATTCAATCGCCTTAGATAGCACTCCGGCCGATCCCTTGAAATTACCAGAGCCGCTGGGGACACCGCCTTTGCCATACCATTCGTAGAATCCGTCATTTTGGATCACACGCTCGATCATCGGATGAATCTCCGCATAAGCCTCCTCAACCATTCCATTAACGACAAGCTGCTGGATCATCCGACCGCCAAACCAAGTCCAATCCCCGCCATTCTGATACAGATAAGCCTTTGACATTCCTCCATGGAAAAAACCATCCGGATACACGGGATATAAGGTAAGACCAATACTCGGCATACCCGACAGGCGAACATTCTCAAGCATCTGGGCATTTACGGTACGTATCTCGTCTTTCGATAATAAGCCGGCCTCTATAGCGACAGCCGTCCCACCGTGATAATGAATGGCAAGTTCATCAAAACCTTCCGGAATCGGAGATTTCTCCGGATAAATATGAGGAATGAACTTCTGGCGCTTCTCGTCCCATAAATGAGCCCGCACATTTCTCTCGATTCCCTCACGCAGACTTTTCCAACGGGAGGCTTGCGGAGAATCAGGAGCCATTTCCAACAAATAATCCAAGGCGATTATGAACATAGCGTTATCATATACATCGATAGCTGGATCCGACAAATCATTCATATCACATCCGAAATCGTCATTCGGCTGTACATCGCCCCAATCAGCGGTCATTGCTCCATAAAGCAATCCATATTTCTCATTATATCGTTCCCGCATCAGATAATCTACCATCGCGTTCATTCGCTCGAGAACGGTCTTCCCGGCAACTTTCTCATTCAATATCTCCCGATCACCCGTCTTACGAATGTATTTACCTACGATCTGAATCAAGGAAGACTCTTGGTCCGTCTCTACCGTATTCTTAAAAGCGACATGTTTCGGGGCGGCATTCGAATAATAAGGCGTATCATCATACCATGTAAAATCTCCTTTCAGCACATAACCATCGATCATCTCATCATTCGGCTGTTGAAGAGCGAAAAACAATAAGATAGCTTCCCGCAGTTCGTGTGGATCACTCTCCTCGCAAGCGATCTCTATAAACGTATTCATATCACGAGCCCATATCTGGGAATAACCGCTGCCCGCGTTAAAACCATTGCGGATGGTAGCACGAGCCATACTATCGACCTTCAACAAATTCGTATCAGACAATATCTGATTGGCCAATCGCTGTCTATCGGTTAATCCCGTACAAGACAAAAAAGATACAAATACAAAAGAAACTACAACTAGAATTTTATTCATGGCATTATGTTATGATTTATGTCGGCAAAATTATTTCAATAATCCAGAAAGGAATGCTACATTTGTTCCGATTTACT
>OLPK01001924.1_pt1 | contig 10993 bp, 8 predicted proteins | sample 1672261 | NCBI WGS metagenome assembly OLPK01 (sample SAMEA3136665, study PRJEB25190) | human gut metagenome
AAGAAATCCGAAATCAGGGACTGGAACTGTTAGGGGTTGTACCACATGATGACCAGGTATATCAGTATGACTGTGATGGAAAGCCGATCATACGGCTTCCGAAAGATGCTCCTGTAAGAAGTGCACTGGGAGAAATTATAAAGAAGTTAGGATTGTGAGTTGGAGGATTAAAAGTATGAAGATTACAGTATGTGGCAAAGGCGGCTGTGGAAAAAGTACAGTAACCAGTCTTTTGGCTAAGGCTTTAGCCAGACGAGGAAAAGAAATTTTGGTAATTGATTCCGATGAATCTAATTATGGTCTACACCGACAGCTGGGTATGAAGCTTCCCAGAGATTTTACAGACTATTTCGGGGGTAAGCAAAATGTTTTGAATGATATGATGTTATCGAAATTTACTCATCAGTTTTTTGACGAAACCTGGACTATAGATGATATACCGGAAGATTATTATAGTCTGAAGGACGGTGTAAAACTGATGACCAGTGGAAAAATTCATCAGGCAAATGAAGGGTGTTCTTGTGCTATGGGAACTGTTATGACTCAATTTATCCAAAATCTCAGGCTTACAGAAGACCAATTTGCGCTAATGGATATGGAGGCTGGTATTGAACACTTTGGACGTGGAATTGATAACGGTGTAGATTTGATATTGATAATCATAGATCCATCCTATGAATCCCTACAGCTTTCCAAAAAAATCGGGGAATTATCGGAAAGTATTCAAAAACCATTTTATTACGTTCTCAATAAAGTAACAAAAGAGAATCAGGAAATGATGTATGAAGCTGTATGGAATTCAAGTCGAGTCGCTGTATCTCTTAGTGCGAATTCTGGTATTATGGGAGAGGGTCTGATGGGGAAAGAACTATCAGAAAAACCAGATGCTATTGAAAACTTAACAGAATTTCTACTTTCTATTTAAAGAATGAGGAGATTTACTGTGGATATATGATAAAAGAACACCAGATCATACAGCTATAATTTGTAATATTACATCCACTTGACGCAAGAAATAAGCAGTGCTATACTGAAATAAAAGTTATTTATAAAATAACAGTAAAAACCTGGAACTATATTGTGCGGGCTTGAACAGTTACAAAAAATGCAATTCTTGTGGAGGGTATAGGATGATACAGATTGCAATTGTGGAAGATGAAGAAATTTACGTAAAACAATTAACAGAGTATATCCGGAAATATCAAACGGAAAGGGGAAGATCAATAAAGGTTACGGTATTTGGTGATGGAGAAGATATCACTGAGAATTACAGTGGCGGTTTTGACATTATTCTGATGGATATTCAGATGCGGTTCATGGACGGTATGACAGCAGCAGAAAAAATCCGTCAGATGGATCAGAAAGTAATTATTATGTTTATTACAAATATGATTCAATATGCAGTACGTGGATATGAAGTTGATGCAATGGATTATGTAGTAAAACCAGTTGAGTATTTTTCTTTTTCGCAGAAACTGGATAAAGCAGTTGGACGTATGCGCTCTGAGGTTAAAGAATTTCTTACGATTCCGATTGGGGAAGGAGTTGTAAAGATAGATATAGCAGATATCTATTTTATTGAGGGGCAGAGACATAATGTAATTTATTATACTTCGAGAGGAGATTACTGTTCAAGAATTACGATGAAAGAACTCGAGGAAAAACTTGCGGTACATAATTTTTTTCGATGTGCAAAGGGATATCTGGTAAATATGAATCATGTAGAGGGATTTGTTGGTTCTGATTGTGTGATCCATAATGTACATATACCTGTCAGCAGAACCAGAAAAAAAGAATTCATGAATCTGCTTCTGCAAAACCTTAATATGGAATGATTTCATGCGAAATGGAGGATACTATGTTATATCAGGATATTCCAAGAATTTATACGGCAATAGCAGAGTGGGGATCATGTCTGGTTTATCTTTATATCCTAAAAAAAGAAAACATGAAATCTGTACATTTTCTTATAGGCAGTCTTTTCATGTTGGCAATGCAGAGTATTTTTCTGACTTTGACAGGCAGTGTAACTGAAATTTTGTGGATTCCCTGTATGATGATCGCTGCAGGTATGATGTATGGATTTCTTATGGTCGGAGGAAATATGAAGCCTCTGGGAGCGGCTTATTGCTGTGCCCGTGCATTTGTTCTTGCTGAGTTTGCAGCTTCGCTGCAGTGGCAGATGGTATCTATTGTACAGACATGGGGGAATCAGAGCCTCTGGGTTGAAATTCTGATCACGATGGTTATTTTTGGAGGCTGCTTTACTATTGATATTTATTTAGAAAAAGATCTTCTGAAGCAGAATTATCTTGAACAGATGACAGTAAAGGAAGTAGTAGCGGCGGCAATCATGGCTGTTGCAATCTTTGCTTTTAGTAATCTGAGCTTTTTAAATGAAAATGCACCATTTGCGAGCAGAGAACGTGCAGATATTTTTTCTATGAGAACCCTGATTGATTTTGGAGGAATTGCAATCCTGCATGCTTATCAGAGCAGGATCAGTGAGTATGTTGCCGAGAAAGAACTTTCAGTAATGAACGTGATGCTGAAAAGCCAGTATGATCAATACCGAAATTATCAGGACAGCCTGGATCTCATACAAATGAAATACCATGATCTGAAACACCAGATAACGGGACTTCGCGCGGAATCAGATGAAGAAAAACGAAAAAAATGGATTGATTCCATGGAAAAGGAAATCGCTGCTTTTGAGAATATAAGCAGAACGGGGAATCAGGTACTTGATACGATTTTGGCAGCTAAGATTTTCCATTGTCGAAAAAATCATATACAGATTACCTGTGTGGCAGATGGAAAATTATTGGATCATATGCATGTAACAGATATATGTTCTATATTTGGAAATGCTTTGGATAATGCGATTGAACATGTAATTTTAATTCCAGAAGTGGAAAAAAGACTGATTCATCTGACGGTATCTGCAAAAAAGAGTTTTGTTTTTATTAAAATAGAAAATTATTGTGAAGATAAAATTCAGAAAAATGAAAATGATCTGATTACAACAACAAAAAAGGATAGTAAAAACCATGGTTTTGGATTGAAGAGTATTCGTAAAGCTGTAGAAAAATATGATGGTTCTGTAGTATTTGGAGTACAGCAGAACTGGTTTGAATTAAAGATTCTTTTACCCAGAGTAATGTAAAGCTCTGGGTGTTTTTTTGCATTTCATGCCATATTTTTGCATGTTGTGCCAAAACCGGCACGATGAAAAAGATATGATATAGTAAGGTCAACAGGAAACAGTTCCTGAAATTACAGGACAGATAAAAAGGAGGAGAAGAGAATGATCAGTGTTGAAATGGAAGATGTTCTGGCGGTATTACAATTATGCAAACCGTATATTATCGGTATTATTGCTGCACTTGTAATTGGAATCGTAATTATGATTGCATGCCGCAGGATGTCCAGGGGCAAAAAATTTCTGATAAGAGGAGAAGCTGCGATCGCAATGGTTCTTGCAGTTGTTGTCTGCGTGAATATGATCTGTTTTGGACCAATGGCTACGTTGATTGGACTTGCAACGGGAAATGGAACTTTAAGCGATGAAACAAATGAAGAAGCTGCGGAAGTAGCAGAAGAAATTATGGAAGACGGAATTGTTCTTCTGAAGAATGAAAGCCTGCTTCCTTTAAATGAAACAAAAAAACTGAATATTTTTGGCTGGGAATCTATTAATCCGGCTTACGGAGGAGCTGGTTCCGGTGGAATTAATGATCTGTATGATATTGTCAGTCTGAATCAGGGACTTGAAAATGCCGGATTTTCTATTAACCAGGAACTGGTTGATTTTTATAACAATTATGGTGCAGATAATCCGGAAATGTCTATCCAGAAACAGAGCTGGACATTACCGGAGCCACCTGTAGATACTTACAGTGATGAGCTTATTAAAAGTGCGAAAGAGTATTCTGATGTGGCAGTTGTGGTTCTTTCCAGAAAAGCAGGTGAAGGTCATAATGATATTCCTATGGATGTAAAAAAAGCAGCCTATGATAATAATTCAGATGAATATGATGATTTTCCTGAGGGAGAGCATTATTTACAGCTTTCACAAACTGAGAGAGATATGGTAGATATGGTTTGCTCAAACTTTGATAATGTGATTGTGGTTTATAATGGAGCAAATCAGTTTGAACTTGGTTTCGCAGATGAATATCCTCAGATTAAATCTGTTGTATGGTGCCCCGGAACGGGAAATGTGGGATTTAATGCACTTGGTAAAGTATTTTCAGGTGAAGTCAATCCTTCCGGAAAAACACCGGATACATTTATTTATGATATGACGACTGCTCCGTGGTGGAATAATGCAGAAAAAACGGAGTATACAAATCTGGCAGATATGGCCGTTGAAGGAATGAACGCAGGAACTGCGCAGGTGTATGCTCCGGCATTTACCAATTATGTGGAAGGTATTTATGTAGGATACAAGTACTATGAAACAGCTGCACAGGAAGGTGCGATTGATTACGATAAGACTGTACAGTATCCATTTGGATATGGCCTGAGTTACACGGAATTTGAACAGAAAATGGGTGAACTGGAGGAAAAAGACGGACAGATTTCTGTAGATGTAGAAGTAACCAACACCGGAGATGTTGCCGGAAAAGATGTAGTAGAAGTGTATTATGAACCGCCATATACAAATGGGGGAATTGAGAAATCTTCTGCAAATCTGATCGAGTTTGCAAAAACAGATTTGCTTCAGCCGGGAGAATCTCAGACTGTTACAGTTACATTCAGTATAGAAGATATGGCCTCTTATGATGAGAATAATGCAAAAGCATATGTTCTTGAAAAAGGCGATTATGTGATTTCTATCAACAGCGATTCACATACTGTGCTGGATCAGAAAACTTATACTGCAGATAAAGATGTAGTATATAAGGGAGAAAATAAAAGAGCATCAGATGATACTGCAGCAACAAATGTATTTGAAGATGCAAAAGGCGATGTGACATATTTATCACGAGCAGATCATTTTGCAAATTATGAAGAGGCTACAGCAGCACCGGCATCTGCAGAGCTGGGTGAGCCATATGTTTCTGAATATCATCTGAACAGCAACTTTGATAAGACTACATATCTCAATGATGAGGATGTAATGCCGACAACGGGAGCAGATAATGGACTTACATTAGCTGATATGCGTGATGCTGATTATGACGATCCTCGTTGGGAAAAACTTCTGGATCAGCTTACTGTTGATGAAATGGCAAATATGATTGCGATGGCTGGTTATCAGACAGCAGCTATGGATTCTGTGGGAAAAGTGGCTACACTTGATTTCGATGGACCAGCAGCAATTAATAACAACTTTACAGGAGTTGGTTCTATTGGATTTCCAATTGAAGTTGTGGTTGCTTCCACATGGAATAAGGAACTTGCACAAACCTGGGGTGAATGCATGGGCAAGATCAGTCAGGAAATGGGTGCAGAAGGCTGGTATGCACCAGGTATGAATACTCATAGAACCGCATTTGGTGCAAGAAACTATGAATATTTCTCAGAAGATGGAGTTCTTGCAGGAAATATGGGAGCAAAAGCAGTAGAAGGAGCAAGAAAATATGGAGTTTATTCTTATATCAAACATTTTGCTCTGTATGAGGGAAATGCAAAGATGGTAAGTGTCTGGTCAAATGAGCAGGCAATCCGGGAAATCTATCTGAAACCATTTGAAGTCTCTGTAAAACAGGGAGGCGCAAATGCGGTTATGGTTTCCTGGAGTTTCCTTGGAGATAAATGGACTGGAGAAAGCAGTAACCTTATGAATACAGTTCTCAGAGATGAATGGGGATTCAGGGGAATGGCGCTTACAGACTTCTTCCGAAACAATGGTCATGGATTTATGAATGCAGATGCAGCTTTGGCAAATGGAGTAGATGTAATGTTGTCCACATTCAATGGAGAAGAGAACAATGTAGCCAATCCGGAGCATCCGACATCTGTACTTCAGATGAGAAATGCCTGCAAAAATGTCATGTATACAGTTGTAAGCAGCTGGGCTTATGACGGAGAACACGAAGAAACAGGTATGGAAAACTGGAAAAAAGCAGGAATTGGTATCGACATTGTAATAGCACTTTTCATGGCAGGAATGGAAGTACTGGTAATCAGAGGATATAAGAAAAGAAAGAATGCTGAATAAAGATGAAAGTGGGATGGAAAACAGTTATGAAACAGCAAAAATTGGTTGAAAAGATGACAATAGAAGAAAAGGCAGCAATCCTCAGTGGAAAAACTGTCTGGCAGACCAGAGAAATTGACAGGCTTTCCATCCCGTCCATTTTTCTTTCAGATGGACCGCATGGGATCAGAAAACAGGCAGGAGCAGGAGACCATCTGGGACTGAATGCATCCTTGAATGCAACTTGTTTTCCCACAGCAGCGACGATAGCAAACAGCTGGAATCAGGATCTGGGGGAAGAGATTGGACAGGCTCTTGGAGAGGAAGCAGCAAGTATGGATGTAAATATCCTGCTTGGTCCGGGATTAAATATTAAAAGAAGCCCATTATGTGGAAGAAATTTTGAATATTTTTCAGAAGATCCATATCTTTCCGGGAAGATGGCAGCGTCATATATTCGTGGAATACAGAGTAAAGGCGTTTATGCCTGCCCGAAGCATCTGGCGGTTAACAGTCAGGAACTTCGGAGAATGGCAATGGACGCAGTTGTTGATGAACGGACATTAAGAGAAATTTATCTGACCGGTTTTGAGATAGCTGTTAAAGAAGGACACGCAAAAGCAATCATGAGCAGTTACAACCAGATTAATGGGATTTATGCTAATGAGGACAAACATCTTTTGACAGATATCTTGCGCAAAGAATGGGGATTTGATGGAATTGTAGTAACAGACTGGGGCGGAAGCAATGACCATGTGAAAGGTGTTGCTGCCGGCTCAAATCTGGAGATGCCGTCCTGTGGGTACGATTCTGCAAGAGAAGTGATTGCTGCTGTCCGAAATGGAAAGCTGAAGGAAGCGGATTTGGATGAAAGAGTTGGAGAACTGGTGGATGCAGTGATGGAACTGACATCAGGGAAGAAGCTTTCAGATAAAAACTTTGACAGAAATGCACATCATCAACTGGCAAGGAAAGCAGCAGCAGAAAGCATGATTCTTCTGAAAAATGAAAAACAGATTCTTCCGCTGGATACCAAAAAATCCATCGCTGTTATTGGAGATTTTGCTTTTTCACCCAGATATCAGGGGGCAGGATCTTCTATGGTCAATCCAACAAAAGTAGAAGATATGTCATCGATTTTGCAACAATATGATCTGAATATTCTGGGGATGACAAGAGGCTATCAGAGAAATGGAGATGTAGATGAGAATGATAGAAAGTTTGCATTAAATTTGGCCATGAACGCAGATATTGTAATTTTCTGCTTTGGTCTTGATGAGATCAGTGAATCAGAAGGACTGGACAGAACCCATATGCGTATTCCACAGGACCAGATCGATCTTCTGCAGGATATCAGTAAGGTGAATGAAAATGTTATTGGTATATTGAGTGCTGGATCAGCGATAGAAATGCCATGGCACACCTGCTGCAAAGCAATTTTGCATGGCTATCTGAATGGACAGGCAGGCGCTTCTGCAACATTGGATATTCTGACCGGAAAAGTGAATCCATCAGGAAGACTGGCAGAAACGTATCCTATATCTTATGAACAGACACCGGCATACCGATATTATCCAAGCAATGAGAAAACATCGGAATACCGCGAGAGTGTTTATGTGGGATATCGCTATTATGATACTTCAAAAGTCCGGGTGCAATATCCATTCGGCTTTGGGCTTTCCTATACAGAATTTACATATTCTGATCTTATCATAGAAGAGGATGGAATCAAAGTTTCGGTTACCAATACAGGTGACAGAGACGGAGCTGAGGTTGTTCAGATGTATGTAGGACTTCCTAATGCAATCGTGTTCCGACCGGAAAAAGAACTGAAAGGTTTTGCAAAAGTTTATTTAAAGGCAGGAGAAAGCAGACAGCTCAGGATTCCTTTTGATGATAAGACATTTCGTTATTGGAATATAAAAACGGGACAGTGGGAAATAGAAACAGGAACTTATCAGATTATGGTAGGAGCCAGTGTTGCAGATATTCGTTTAACAGGTATGACTGAGAGAACAGGAAACAGTAAAGGGTATCCGTATAATCCGGCAAAAATGCCTTACTATTATACAGGAATCGTGCAGAAAATATCAGATGAGGAATTTCGTGAACTTCTTGGCCATGAGATACCGAACGGAAGATGGAGTGGAAATCTGGAAATTAATGATGCAATCTGCCAGATGTATTATGCAAAAAGCCGACTTGCAAGACTGATATATAGATGTCTCACAAAAATGAAAAAGAAGAGTGAGGCACAGGGAAAGCCGGATCTGAATATTCTTTTTATTTACAATATGCCGTTTCGGGGGATTGCCAAGATGACCGGTGGGGCAGTCAGTATGGAAATGGTATATGGAATTGTCGATGCTGTGAATGGCCACTTTATGCTTGGGGTAAAAAAAATAATTGGCGGATATTTCAGAAACAGAAGAAATAATAAGAAATATGAAAAATTATTAAAAGGAGCCGGAGGGAAGTGCAGATGAATCATATAAAAAATATATGGAAATGTTTTGAAGAGAAACATGCTACTTTTGCAAAATGGCTTTATCAGATATTCTATTTTGTTATATTCAGTATGGGCGTGACAGTATTCCAGTATCTTGTATTTACATTTTTACCAGGGATTTTGGGAATTGGTCTGGCTGGTACAGAATTTATGTGGCCAAAGGTTTCCATGAATCTGTTTGGAGTAAAATTTACATGGAGCTTGCTGGGGTATAATGTATTGCGTGATGCAACGGGGAATATACTGATCGGTGGTGGACTTGGCTATTTTATCAGTTATGAATTGGGGTCATTTCTTGCACAGTGTATCAATTTTCCACTTCAGAGAAATATTACTTTTAAAAGCCATGGAAATCCTGTATATCAGGCAATCTGGTATTTTGTTGCATGGGTGGTAATTTCACTGATTTGTAATGGATTTAATAATCTGTGGATGCCAGTTGCAGCTGCATATGTGGCACCGGCAGTCTATAACATGCTTGTGACAATTATCACAGGTGGAGTTTCTATGGTGATTTTTTTCTTTGTGTTTAAAATTATTTTCCCAGAGGGGAAGGCTGAATAGAAGAAATTAGCAAGTATGCCTGAAATCTAATAATAAAAGAGATGAGGAGTAGTAAGAAAATCAGACAAATATATTTTTCCAAGAATTTGTCGTAAAAATGTGGTCAAATCAAGAAAATCGAGTGCGAAAGAGAATGTTACGCCATGCACAGCTCGGGAAAGAATTCCCTCGCTGTAGGGCTGTCGCCCTATAAAATAGCAAAAAAAGACGCCTTTGCAAGTGATATGTACCCCTTTTACTGGACATCCAGTGAAAGGGGTATTTTTATGCGTTATACTTACGAATTTAAGAAAAAAGCTGTTGAATTGTATCGCCAAGGAAAATGGATTGATGCACCCAATGATATAATAAATCTAAAAAATTTTCATGACATGATTGTCAGATGGCATCATTTGGAAGAATCAAATACTTCTGATTGTTTAAAACACTATGGTACAAATAAAAAGTGGTCTCCAGAGGAAAAATATGAACTTGTTGCACGAGTTATAGCTGGAGATACTATTACTTCAGTTGCTTATACTGTGGGTATAAACAGTGGATTACTTGCTCAATGGATTCGCAAATATAAAATATGGGGTTATAATGGACTTGTAGGCCGAAGAAAAGGGCGAAAACCAAAGGAGTCCGCAATGAAAAAAATGAACATAAATAATCCACGTAAATTAAATGAGTCTGAATATGAAGAACTGATTCGTTTACGAGCTGAAATTACTTATATTAAAGCAGAAAATGAAGCAATAAAAAAAGAGATCGCCTTGAGAGAAGAAAGGGAAGCTGCGCTACTCAAGGCGAAAAAGCAGCAATCATCAAAGAACTCAAAGAAAAAGGATATCTGTTAAAACACTTGTTAAAGGCTATGAATATGGCGCGTTCTACATACTATTTTGAAATTAATAAAACAGATCCAGTTGCTATACGAAATGAAGAATTACTTCTAGTTATTAAAAAAATATTCGTAGAAAACAAAGGCAGATATGGGGTACGCAGAGTTTATATGGAATTAAAAAATCGTGGCTACAACGTAAATCATAAGAGAGTTCAACGTCTTATGCATGACGCTGGATTATTTGGAAAACGTCCAAAAGAAAAATATCATTCTTATAAAGGTGAAGTTGGGAAAGTAGCCGACAATGTAATTAATAGAAATTTTTCAACTACTTTACCTCTGCAAAAGTGGACAACAGATGTATCCCAATTTAATTTTTCGTGGGGAAAATGCTATCTTTCTCCTATTTTGGATATGAATACAAATGAGATTATTTCATATGATTTAGCGCTAAGTCCTAATTTAGAACAAATAAAAAGAATGCTTGATAAAGCCTTTGATAAGTATTCTTCTGTAAACGGTTTAATTTTGCACTCTGATCAAGGATGGCAATATCAACATGCTTATTATCGAAATCGTTTGAAAGAACATGGAATAATTCAATCTATGTCTAGAAAGGGGAATTGCTACGATAATTGCATCATGGAAACATTCTTTGGAAGAATAAAAACAGAACTGTATTATGGTTTTGAAAAAGATTATACATCATTTGAAGAATTTGCAATTGCTATTGATGAATATATTGATTACTATAATAGCAAACGAATCCAGGCAAAAACAAAATGGATGCCTCCTGTAAAATACAGAGAAGCATCCATGATGTCCGCCTAACTTATAAATATGTGTCCAGAATTCTGGGTACATATCACTCTCTGGTAAAGAATAGGCGGCTAAATCTTAGCTAAACATATTTGCCAGGACGGGGAACCTTGACTTCCCTTACTGG
>OLPK01001943.1_pt1 | contig 10853 bp, 4 predicted proteins | sample 1672261 | NCBI WGS metagenome assembly OLPK01 (sample SAMEA3136665, study PRJEB25190) | human gut metagenome
CCCGTTCATAATCGATCCCTTTATCTTTTGAAAGGATAAAATGCAACTGTCGGAACAATCCGATGGAGGTGATAAAGAACAGTGAACCGATAAATATCTGAACGATGATCAGGCCCTGTTTGAAAAGAGCCGGCTTCTGTATTTTATGCTCCAAAAGATTTCGTATCGGATAATAACAGATAAAAAGGAATGCCAGGATACAGATTCCGGCGAGCGACAGCGTATTACCTAAAAGCGAAGTCCGTGAAAGGTGGCGACTGACGTTCTCATAGATACCATACCGGTGCCAGGTCGTATAGCTTTCATAGTAAGGATAGATGCTCTCGATCAGACAGAAAGAAATCAGGAAGGCGATGATCAATGGAAGTGCCAGTTCGATGAAACTTTTTGTAATCATACTTGTGGTTGAGGCTCCTATACAAAGATAAGTCCGGTTTTTTTGTTGTTTCCGTTGCTGTTGACCGATAAAAAGGACAAGTAGGTTGATCAGAGCGCTAAGGAAAGCCATTGCCCCAGCTAAAGCCAGGATATGAATGTTACGGATGCGGTCTGTCAATTCAGGATGGCACCGGAGATGTACTTCGGAGGCTGTCAGCAGGTTTATTTTCCAGTTTTTTACCTGTTCGCGATCCCATGTGTCTTCGGCATGACTTTTATAGTGTGCCAGTTTGTTCCGTACATTTGCCACATTCGCATTCTTTTGGAGCCGTACGTAGGTCGTCATGCGTTTGACATGATTGGGTTGAGGGGTTCTGATCAACAGAAAGTCGAACAGCAGATCAGTATTATCCGGATAGTTACGGATAATACCGACTACAGAGGGACGAAGATTATTATCCAATACGACTTCCTTGCCGATACAGTTTGTTGTCCCGAACAATTTGTGGGCTGTCCGTTCCGTTAAAATGACAGAACTGCCGTCGGGAATGACCCCTTGGTGAGTCCCTTCGATAAAATCTGCCCGGAAAAGGTCGAAGAAGGACTGTTCGCTTTCCATTCCATGCAGGTTGATTGCTTCGTTGTCCTGTTTCAATGTAAAGCTGAGGTGGTTGAATGAACAAGAGGCTTCGATTTCGGGGAGCAGCTTGAATAATTCTTCCCGGTCGTTAATATGTAACTGGTCTAAATCTGATTGTGTTCCGTTGGCACGCTTGACAAGTCCCTCTGTCGTCAGGCAGTAAAGTCGGTCTGCTTCCGGATGGAAATTATCGAAATGTGTCTCCCACCATAGCCAGTAACCTCCTAAAATGAAGGTAGTAAATCCTACGGCCAGACCAATGATGCTGACAATTGATTGAGTTCGGTATTTCAGTAGTTCCCGAAAAGAAACTTTGACATAGTGTGATAACATAATCTGATTGTTTGTTATAAAATATTGTTCAAAGACATTCTTATTCCGACTTGATCACTTCTGCCGGGTTCTGGTTCGCTGCCTTCTGTATGCGCCAACCGGTACAAAGAGTCAGCAGCAGGACCAGTACACCCCAGATGACCGGATAAAGCCACCAACTGATTGCTGCTTGCAACACATAGTTTTCAATCCATGATTTCATGATCAGGTAACTGGCCGGAAATGCTATGACCGAAGCGATGCATAGCAGGCGGAGATTACCGGCAAAAAACATTCTCATGATATCGGAGGCCTCTGCCCCGTTTACTTTACGGACAGCGATTTCTTTCTTCTTCTGTTCGCAGTCCAGAGTTACTTGAGAGAATACGCCGAACAATGAGATCAAAATACAGACTATAGTCACGAAGTCAAGCATCTTGAGTAGTGCCTTTTCCGATTTCAGAAACTTTTCATACTCTTCTTCCATAAAAGTAACATATATGTCGACGGCGTTCGGCTGCATTTTCTTTGCCAACTGTTCAACCTGTTGTTTGCACAGTTCGCGGCTTCCCGACTGATGCCGGAATATGGCAGTCGTTGAATAATCATTCTGTATATTCTTTTTTCCCGGACTGAACTCGAGCATAACCGGCTTTACCGGAACGGTAGGAGGTGCGATATAAAAGTCTTTGAAAATGCCGTCGATGATAAATCCTTTCTGATCTTTGCGGCTAAGTGTTTTGCCAATCGGGTTGTCGATCTTCAATTCCTTTACAGCTGCTTCGTTTAGGAGTATGTGCCATTCGGTATCTCCTTCCGGCAACTTGCCTTTTAGCAATTGCAGACCATAAAATTCAAAGTAGCGATTGTTGCATGGGATTATTTGGATCGTAAGACCTTCCACAGAGGCCGGCTTGCCTTCCCAATCGGTAAAGGACCTGTAGGAACGTGAATGGCTTGGAAATAGTGGATCGTTTTCATCCGGATATACTTCGGCGATGGAGGAGAGTTTGGCAATTTCTTCTTTCAAACCGTCTGTTTGGGGATATATACGGACATCGCCCCGGTCTTTCCGGTTTAGTCCGATATCGGTGGTGTGCAAGTGATGGATTTGCTTGATCAGTACCGACGAACAGAATATGAATCCGATGCTGATTATTAATTGCAAGGTAAGGCTTGCTTTGGGGAAGAGGTTCTTTCCTTTCCCGTCAGACGAACCTTTAAGGGCCTTTTGTAGCGAACGCTTCCTGAAATAGTAGATAGGGAATAAAGAGAACAGGAAAGCCAGTAAGGTGATGAATCCGAAATAGACGAATGTTTCCAGATAGAGACTGAACGAATTCGTTTTTACATTCGATAATTCTTGGAATACAGGCAGTATGATTTCGATCAAGGCTATTCCGGCTAAAAGAGAGATGGAAAGCGTAAGCAGGTATTCGGAAGCGAACAGGACAAACAGATTGCCGTCAGACGAGCCGCACACTTTCCGAAGCCCGATCTCTTTACTGCGTATTCGTATACGGTTTACGAACAGGGTCAGATAGTTGAATAGTGCGCACAGGATTACCAATCCTCCGGCAAGAGCGAATAGCAAGATATGTTCGAACTTGATAGTTGGCTCTTTTTCGGGGTGGTCATACCGCATGGCGGTGATTGACGTCAGAACGAAATGACTCAGCGAGTCTCTGTCTTTCTTTATTTTATGTTCGTAAAGTTTCTTTTTAAAAGCTCTCATATCCGTTTCCGGACGGACCTTTATAAAAGTCTGACAATAGGCTACGTTCCATTCCTCCGTTTGTCGGGACGGCTTCAGTATTCCGAACGGGAAATTCGAGTGCTGGTCCTGACTTTTGACTATGGCACATATTTCCATATCGTCAGACCAAATTTTCAGTTTTTCACCTAATGGGTCCTTTGTGCCGAAGACCTCTTTGGCAAGCTTGTCCGTGATCGCGATCTTGTTACTTTTCGGGATCATAAAATCCCGGCTACCGGAGATCAGTTCTATTTCGAACATATGTTCGGCAGCTGAATCCATGACCATGTCGAAAGATTCGTATTTCTTCTCGTTGTAGAGGAAATCGGTTTTCCAGGCACTCGTGTTGCAACTTTCCTCTATCTCCGGGAATGTCTCTTTCAAATATCGGGCCAGCGGGTAAGGTGTAACGCTTGATAATCCTTGGTCATCGGTTTCCGATTCCATCCGGACGTAATAGATCCGGTCAGCGTCTTTCCTAAACGTATCGTAGGTCAGTTCATATCGTATCCAGAGCGACGATAACGCGAAACTTGTAAATCCGATTGCGAGCCCGACGATACAGATGAATGACTGCAATTTATATTTCAAGAGATTACGGAAAGCTATTTTGATGTAGTGGTATAGCATGGTTCAATGATTTAGTTTGTTATTATTCCGATTTGATCACTTCCGCAGGATTGGTCCGGGCAGCCTGTATCGTTTGATAGAGGACGGTTCCGATGATCAGAGTGATGGTGGCAAATACGATTACGATATACATCCAGGCAGAGATATGGCTCCGATAGGCATATTGCTGCAACCAACTTTGCATGAACAACCACGCGAGTGGCAATGCAAGAAGGTTGGCTATCAATGCAATTGTCAGATATTCCATAAAAAACATTTTGACAATCGTGCCGGCAGAGGCTCCCATCACTTTCCGTATGGCAATTTCTTTCCTTCGTTGTTCCATATTGCTGGATGAAATGGAATAAAGCCCGAAGATGGAGATTAGCGTACAGAACAGAGCCAGCAAAGTAAAGAGCTGCAGGCTGGCATCTTCGGAAGTGCTGAGCCGATCAAGTATCTGGCTTATGGTCTGTACATTGCAGGTAGTGGGATCGCCTGACTTAGAGTGTTTTTTGAATATATTCCGGATTGCTTTGATCGTGGCTTTTTCTTTTCCGGGTTCGGTACGGGCATAATAAAAATAACTGTTCCATTTGCTTTTGTCAATTACGATCACTTGTGGCAGGATCGGGTTGCGCAAACTGGCCGCTTGGAAGTTTTGGATGATCCCGACAATCTCCATTTCGGCACGTCCTCTGCTTCCGTCTTGCATGATCGTATAATTCCAAATACTGATTTTCTTGCCGATCGGGTTATCGATGCCCATGATGCGAGCAGCTTCTTCATTGATGACGGCTTTTGTCCAAGAGGCTCGCCAATCTCCATTGTCTGCCAGATCGCCGTCATTGACGAAACGGCCTTTCAGCATCGGTATGTTAAAAACTTCCGAGAAGTTGCTGCCTACTTGCAGGACTTGGAAGTTCGGATTGAAATCCAGAGGCTTACCTTCCCATTCGACTTCGTTTTGTGTATAAGGTTCATGGGTGATGGTAAATATTCCGGCTTGTGTGAATCCTTTTAGGACTGCTAATGAAGAAATCTCGCGACTGATTCCTTCCCGGTCGTTGAATGTCATTTCCATCTGTATCAGACCCTCTTTCTGGAATCCTAAGTTTTTATGTTTCATGAAAGATATTTGCCTGAACATGATAAATGTGCTCATCAGGAAGAATATGCAAATACATAGTTGGAGTGTCATGCTGATTTTGCGGTAACCGCTTTTCCGGGTAGGAGAGATTCCTCCGGATATTAATAGAGAAGAAGCGCGTACAAAATGCAAGAATAACGGTAGACTGACAATCATGAGTGTCAGCCAGCTAATGCCTGCTATGATACAAAGATGGCTGAATAATAACTTTCGCTGTAATGTCGTATCGAAGAGGTGTGAGAAACCGCCAGCGGTTAATTCCAACAGGCAGGAAGCCAATAGAAAACTGATCCCGACAAGCAATGTCAATTCCAGCAACAACTGGATAACCAAGTTCTTTTTATCAGCACCGATCGCATTTCTCAATTTCATTTCTTTGTTCCGTAAATAGATACGATTCAACAGCAGATTGGTGAAATTAAAGAAAACGCAGAGTAACAATAAGAGTCCGGTTATCGTGAATGTCCGGATGTAGGAAAGGTTAAATGTCAATTCACTTCCGAATGTATGACGGACATCTGTCAGGGGAACCAACTTTAACAAAATTGATTTATTATATTCATGTTCGACTATATAAGAATTGATCTTCTTCTCAAAAGCTTTTATATTAATGTTGGGTGCTAATAATAGATAGATTTTAGTGTTTAGCAAGGCCCATTGTTTTTCGTCCGTGATCCGGTTTTCCCGGTCACGGTCGAATTTGTCCAGTTCATAAACATCGGCTTGCATCATGGAGTTGTTGGGCGAATCTTCCAAGACGGACACGATCGTAATGCTTTTACGATATCCGTTTTCAAGGGTTTTGCCTAATGCTTCCTCCGGTGTTTTGAAATATTTCACGGCAAAAGAGCGGGTGACGGCTATCTCATCCAGCGTTTTCAGGATATCATCCCTTTTACCGCAAATTACGGGACGTGGAAAGAATTTGAAATACTGTTCGTCAATGAATTCCTCGTCCGGATCCTCTAACCTTGTTTCTCCATATTTGAAAGTCGAGCCGTATTTGGAATAAATCTGCGTTGTCTCTATTACTTCCGGGAAATCTTTTTTCAGTTTGCGTGCCAGAATAAGCGGTAATTCCTCCGATTTCTTTCCCGTTTGTTTATCGATTCCGTATATTCGGTAAATTTGTCCGGATTGTGGGTAGAACCCGTCGTAGTTCGTTTCATACCTGTACCAGTTCCATCCGTATGTAAAACAGATCAGCCCGATTGCCAAACCGACAATACTGATGGCAGATTGTACTTTATATTTTGCCAAGTTACGAAATGCAATTTTGATATAATGTTGTAGTATCATGATTCGAATATTATTTTAAAATCAGTTCTTCCGCATCCCCAAAGGTACTATATCCTGTGACAATCACCTTGTCGCCCGGTTGGAGGCCGCCGGTTATTTCGTATTGCTGCGGGTTTTGGCGACCGATGCTGACCGGGGTTTTCCGGGCTTTCGTGCCGGATTCGTTCAGTTTGTATATCCATTGGCCGCCGGTGGCCTGGAAGAAGTCACCGCGTGGGATGACGAGGGCCTCTTCCGGTTGTCCGAGTTCGATCTGGACACGGAAACTTTTTCCGATGCGTACGTTCTCCGGGCTTGCCTCCGTAAAGACCAGGTCGACATCGAAGTTACGGTCTTTGACTTCCGGAACGACTTTGGTGATCCGGAGCGGGTACTTTTTGTTTTGCCAGGTGATGGTGGCGGGTAGACCGGTGGTGATCCGGTCGATGTAGTATTCGCTGAGGGAAGTATGGATCTTGAACTGATCGAGGACTTTGATCTCGGCGATCGCTTCGGTACTTTGCACCTGTTGTCCGGGAGTTACTTTCACAAAGCTGAGTTGCCCGGAGAGAGGAGCACGAACAACCAAGTCCTCCATGCGTTCCCGGGCACGTTCGAACTTTTTACGTTCCCGTTCAAGATCGTTTTTCATCAACTCACGGCGCAAGATCGTAGCTGCACTATCATGGCGCAAACCTTCCAACTGCAAAGCGGTGCTTCGGGTTTTATAGTCGAATTCGTCCCGGGCCACTTCGAGCTGTGCTTTGCTTTTGACTCCCATATTGAATTCCTCTTCGTCGAGTGCATAGCTTTTTTTGAGTCGGTTCAGTTCGTAGGTCGTTTGTAAGGTCTTTTGTTGCAGGTCGATACTTTTCTGTTCCATCTCAATCTCTTTCTCTTGATAAGAGATCAGCTGCTTTTCCCATTCATCCTGTTGGTCCTCGATGGCGCGGATAAGGTCGGGATTGTTGAGTGTCAGGATCGTGTCTCCCTTGTTCATCATTGTTCCTTCCTCTGCAATGATCCTGTCCACGCTGCCGGCTTCGCGGGTGTTGATCTGGATGGTGAGAATGGGTTGCACGACGCCTTCGACGTCTACATATTCCAGAAATTTGTCGCTTGTCGCTTCTCCGATGATCAGGTTTTCTGCATCGGTACGGAGCTTCCTGCCACCGGAAGCGGCGATCCCGACATAGACGAGAAGAACAATAAATGCGATTCCCCCGGCGATATGCCAGCGGTAGCGGTAATAAACGGGTTTCTTTGCTATGGGCTTGTCCATGTATATGATTTATAATTTATGATTTATGAATTGTCAATTGTTTAAAAGGAGTTCATAGTCTTCTGTGATCGGGATCATCTTCTCGAAATCGTAACCGGTCAGGCTGCGGAGACCGTAATAGAGATTCCAATAATTATATAAAGCCGCGATGTAAGCACGGCGAGAATTGTCTTTTTCGGCTATGGCGGCATTGAGGTCGAGAATCGTCGATTTGCCTAACAGGTAGAGCCTGCGTGCCACATCGTTACGGCGCTGGGCCGTTTGGTCTGTTTTATAGGCTATGGCAACTTTTCCTGCCTGTATGTTGAATTGCTTGACAATCTTGGCTACGTTCAGTTCGAAATCCATCCGCTCCTGTTCCAGTTCGGTGTAAACCTTGTCGCGGTTGCTTTTGGCCACTTTCACCCGGCCTTTACCTACGCCCCAGTCCAATATCGGTATGCGTATCCCCAATGTCACCAATTGCTGGTCCATCGGGTCGCGGTAGGATTCTTTCAGCTTTTCGTTGCTTTGCGTCAGACCGAACTGTGCATATAAGGCTGCTTTAAAACCCCGGTTGGCTTTTGCCTCGGCAACGTTGCTTTCACTTTGCAGCCGGCGGCGTTCGAAAGCGCTGATATCCGGGTTGTTTTGGAAAGCAAGTTGCATGGCTTCGTTTACGTCGACTGTGAAGTGAGGAATACTGTCGTCGGGAATCACTACCAAGTTTATATTTTCGGAAATGCCCAGATAACTGCGGAGCGACTGGATATAATCGTCGACCTCGATTTGCGCATTGAGGCAGTTTGTCTGTTCGGTCAGTTTGTTGAGTTCCAATTGGAGCATTTCGTTTTCGGTGATCGTTCCGATATTGTAACGTCCTTGTGCATACCGGTAAAGCGTGTCGGCGTATGCAAAATTATAGTTCGCGATTTCCAGCGAGGTCTGTGCCGTAGCCAAGTTAAAAAAGCGGTTGGTCGTATAGGCTGCTACCAGTTCGAGTGTTTCGATATAGGTCTTTTTTGCTTCTTCGTATTTGATCGGCTCGATACGGCGTTCCCATTTAAGGTCATTGAAGCCGAATAAGTCTTGTTCATATCCTACGACGACCGGAGTACTTTTGTAAGACGAGATATTGTCGGTAAACATATCCAGTCTTTCAAGTCCGGTTTTCAATAAAACCTTTCCCCCTGTAAGGGCTATATTTTGTTGGATTTCGAGGCTGGCATCGACTGAGAGTTGGTTCCGATGCACAAACTTGTCGCTACCGTCTTCCAAGGTGACAGACTGGATGGAACGGTTCAAGCTCGGATCGGAAGTAAGCGTCAGGCTCGGCAACTGTTTAGCCCGGAACGAACGCCAGTTCCAGTAAGAAGCCCTGAAAGCGTGACGGGCGGCAATCGCTTCAGGAGAATTCCGACGTGCCATTTCGATAGCTTCGCTCAATGTCAGCGTAAGTGTTTTCTGCGCCTGGAGCTGTAAGGGGAGCAGAAATAGTATTGCTATGTATATTATTTGTTTCATGGTAAAAATGAAGCAAATAATATGCCATTTTTGTAAAAGCTTGGTACTTATGTAAATAGTGATGTGAAGTGATATGGATAGGGTGCTAATCCGCACAATTTACGTGCGGATTAGCACGGTATATTCAGGCTGAAATTGTATTAAGAAACGATAGACATCTCTTTATGGTTTTGCGGGATTCTCTATCACTCTATCACGCTTTGCTTTGTAAGTATTGATAAGCATGATGTACAAGGAGTGATACATGCCGGATTCATGTATCACTCCTGTGTCACACTTGTATCAATTGAAACGGGGAATCGGTATTGTTCTGAAAGTAGCGGGAAGTGTATCTATATGTATTTGTGAGCAAGTTATTTCGTCGACATAAGGTCCTTTTTTGCAGAAAACAAGGAGGAAAAGAGTGGAAAGCAAGCAGAAATGTTCGGAAACATGCCCATCTTCCGGCATTCTACACCCGGATGTTGACGCTCCCTACACCCGGATGTTGACGCCTCGAACATCCGGGTGTAGAGAATCATTACATACTGACATGTTGTAATGAAGATGCTTATTATGCAAGAAAAGGCTATATGTATTCCAAACATTCTTAATATGTTACTATTAGCTTGCTTGTAAGTGTATGAAAAAACGTGTTATTTCGCACAAATTATGTGCAGTATCGCACATACATTCCGTATATATAATACATATCTTTGTCACGTCAAGGATGATTTTTTACACGAGATAGAATAATACCAGGAATATGAAGAACGGGAAAATATTGATTATAGATGATAACGAAGATGTCCTCTTTGCGTTGAATCTGTTGCTTGAACCTTATGTGGAACAGATAAAAGTGACGACGCAGCCGGAACGGATCGAGCATTTTATGTCGACATTCGTGCCCGATGTTATTTTATTGGATATGAATTTCCGGCGGGATGCGATCAGCGGACAGGAGGGGTTCTTTTGGCTCGAAAAGATAAAGGCCGCCGACCCCGATGCCGTGGTTCTTTTTATTACGGCCTATGCAGATACGGAAAAGGCCGTACGTGCCATAAAGGCGGGGGCTACCGACTTTATTCCGAAACCCTGGGAAAAAGAAAAACTGCTTGCTACTCTCTCGGCTGCCTTGAAACTGCGTGAAAGCCGTACGGAAATCAATACATTGAAACAGCGGGTCGAGGCATTAGGAAGCCCTGATGATACCGGCTTTGAGATTATCGGTGAGAGCGATGTCATGCAGGAATTGTTTGCCACGATTGCCAAACTGAAGGATACGGATGCCAATATTCTGATTTTAGGCGAAAACGGGACTGGAAAGGATCTGATTGCACGCGCTCTTTATCATCATTCGCCCCGTTGCAACCAGGTTTTTATCAGTATCGATCTAGGGAGTATCCCGGAACAATTATTTGAAAGCGAACTGTTCGGATATGAAAAAGGAGCTTTCACGGATGCACGGCGCGATAAGCCCGGACGTATGGAAGTGGCTTCCGGCGGGACCCTGTTTCTGGATGAAATCGGTAATTTGAGCTTGCCGATGCAGGCGAAGTTATTGACAGCTATTGAGAAAAGGCAGATTCTCCGTCTGGGGGCTACCCGTTCCGTGCCGATCGATGTCCGGTTGATCTCTGCCACGAATATGGACATCCATGCGATGGTACAGGAAGGAACTTTCCGGCAGGATTTGTTATACCGGATCAATACGATCGAGTTGCATATCCCTCCACTCCGCGAACGGGGAAATGACATCTTGCTGTTGGCCGATTATTTTCTGGACTGTTATGCCCGCAAGTATAAGAAAAAGATAGGAGGGCTTACCAGAGATGCGAAAACGAAATTGCAAAGCTATGCATGGCCGGGCAATGTCCGCGAACTGCAACATGCGATCGAGCGTGCCGTGATTCTTTCGGATGGTCCCATGCTGAGACCTGAAAACTTTATGCTGCATCCTGCACCA
>OLPK01001950.1_pt1 | contig 10775 bp, 7 predicted proteins | sample 1672261 | NCBI WGS metagenome assembly OLPK01 (sample SAMEA3136665, study PRJEB25190) | human gut metagenome
GGGTGGGGTGATATTTAATTGTTTCGGTTATATTCTCCCACAGCGCTACCAGTTCGTTCTCGGTTAATGCGTTATCCGCGTGCAACAGGTCAACGGTGTAATCCATCGACAACTCCAGTAGCTTATTCCCTTCTTTCTTATCTTGATGGATAACCAGTTCAAAATTATAAATTATGGCTGGTTTTGCATAATAACTATCAGTCTGTTTCGTCCACCATTCTGAAATCTCAAGGCCGTTGACCTTACGTTTGCCTTTGTACAGGGTTTCTCCGTATTCTGTTTCCACCACCCGGGCGTCCTTATCCAGCAACGGGGTGCCGGTATAACTATGGTTATCTGTCTTTAATGTGATAGTGACTTCTTTGCTGTTTTGATAGTTTATGGAAGTTTCATACTGCCCGAGCAGTGAGGCATCAACCTGCCCATACTGAATAGCTAACTGATTGCCTGAGGGGCGCTGATTATCCTGACGGGGTTGCAACCCTGACAGAATAGCCAGTAATTGTGATTTTTTCTGCGGGACATCATATCCAAAGCTATATTTTGCCATATAGCGTTCACCATCATAGCGTACCGAACGACCATCATTGGCCTTCACTTTTACTGAAAATGTAACGCCTTCTGTCCATTTCCACGCATCTAACATTCGTGCAAAATCCGGAGTAAAAAACTCTTCATTTCGTTCAAAAATAGTGCCTTTCAATGGAGGTTCCAGTTGGTACACCTCCTTCAGATAAGGCGCATCCTGCGGATCGACGACGGACGTATTCCTGAGCTTTTCTTCATAGCGCGTCAGAAACTGCCGGAACGGAGGATAGTATTGCCGTTTTGTTTCCACGGTGGTCATCTCTGATCCCTGTATAAACATCACCATCCCGGCTGGCGTAAATTCAGCCGGAAGCGCCACAGAATAAAAACCAAAGTACCGCGTTTCGGGGTGCTGCAATAATGAGGTGACCATCACTTTCTCCCTGTCATTTAATGAATACTGATACGCGCCGGGTTTGAATGCCAGCCATCCCGTGATAAATATCACCGTCGCCAGCAGCAGGCCGTTTCTCAGGCGATGTGGGCCATTAAGCAAAAACCATTTCTTTATCATTATTGACCTGCTGGGCAATTTTTATAATAGAGCGTAAGACAAAAGCTTGACTGAGAGTATCCCGGTAAGCGGCTTCATGGAGAACCTGTACTGCCAGACGCTCCCGAATATTCTTATGAACGATTTGACCGGCGCGCAAAGGCACCGTACCGTCGCCATTTTCACAGGCATCCCGTAGTGTAAAACGTTGTCCTACCCAGCCATATACTACGTTGTTATCGCCTTTGAATGTCCATGCCTGCTCTTCCGGCGAAAGCTCATCCATCACCGTTCTATCGGCACCGATTTCACTTAAATAAAGGCGTTCGTCATTCATTTTTGGTGCTGGCGGCGTCTGACCTATTTGACCGCTTGCCAGCGCCCCGCTCCAGACCGCCGTCTCCTGAGTCCGATACGCTGCGGGTAATTCCCCCCCTTTTGATTTTCCATAAAATAAGTAGGTCTGGAGATGATATTTATCTAATAATTGTTTATGGAGTGCTTTGACATCTCGATCAATTAGTTTTTTATACTTCTGCCAATCTGACTCTATCTGTTCTTTATTCAATGTGGTATTAAACGGATTCAACAGATTTTCATCCATTAGCTTCCACCATTTGTCTCGGTTCAGATAAAGCCCATTATAAAGACAGTTTTCTTTCTTATCGTCTTCTCCAACCGGGAGATCTCGGGGCAGCGTTAATGTACTACCGTCACGGTCAACGATCTTAAGCCAGTCGTCACCATAATCGTTGGCAGGGAGTAACTCCAGCGCGCCGGAAGACTGAGAGCCAATCGCCACCATCTCTGCTGCGTTGCGGCCAAGGATATGGCTGGTGAGATATCCTACAGCGCCAGCCAAACCGGACTCTGTATTTTCAGTACCGCGCTTCATGCGGGTATAGGTCGCCGCCGCGCCAACAGACGGCATCACACCGTGAACAATACCGTAAATCTTATCTCTGCCCTCCAGACATTCGGAATAATATCGTGCCACTAGTCCTCCCATAGAATGGGTCACCAGAATGACTTTGCTGCACTTCATGCCCTGAGTTTGATACTTGTCAATAATCCTATCGACTTCTTCGCCAAGTCTTTTTGCCGACAGTATATTGGAGCCCAGCCAGTTGTAGCCCACGACATGTACTGGAAACTGATACAGTTTCATGACTTCAAGGTATGTTTCATCCAGGGAATCCACGCCAAATTCCAGCCCCAGTGGTTCATCAACTAATTTTTGATAAATCGCACTCAGCGTATTGTCTTTTTTCGTTGGCTTATCCCGGTACAGTGCAGTCTGTAGCGCATCAAGAAAAGCGCCGTAGCTTGGGGCGGCTACCTCGCCCCAACCCCGATCGCGTCGTGAGCCAAAGAGTTTTTTTTCTGGATGATCTTCTTCCTCAGCCTTTAGTAAAGCTTTTGTAAATCGCTCCATTTCTTCTTTATCAGCGATATTACTGGGGTATTGCGTGGCTATTACCAGATCAATATATTTCTGTACATCTGGCGACATGGGAATAAGCCCTCTGTTGTCAATCTTCACCCGGTCAGGATGTAGTAGCCGTTTTCTCTCTTTTGGTCCTGATGAAGGAAGCGTCCAGCCCAGCAGTGAGGTTTTGCTATCATACCGCCACACGGCTATCGAATCTTCACCATCATCTTTGGGCTTTACTTTAAGATTCGTTCCCATTATTCCTGGCAGAAAAATAACCGGAATTACCCGCAGGTCCTCAATCTCCGCGGTGCCAACTTTGTTTTTATCGGCACGATCCATATGCATCGTCGTAGACATATATTCCCTCCGAATATCCTTAATCTTCCTGATTATCTAAGAGATCAATTTTTATTGATTCAACAAAAAGCCCGCTCTGCACAGGTAGTTTCCCTTGATCGTCAGTCGTCATTTCAACGGTAGTGCCATCGCCGCGGGTAACGCGTACCTTTTGATTCTTTGCCGGTTTGCGGGTTTGCTTCCAGAGGATCTCAGGGGTGATGGCAAAATCAGTGGAATCCCATTCCTGCATGGCCTGACTGATACTCTGACCACTGAATTTTTGCCAAACCGCTCCACGCTCTATAATTTTATCTGGTGCGGCACATTCCACCGTGCCACCTCCAATTCGAATATATCCACCACCACTGGTTAGGATGATTTCATTTTTTGCGCTAATAAGAATTTTTCCGTCGCTACTGCTTATGCGCAGATCTTTACATGCATCCAGGAGCATTTCATCGCTTTGTGCCTGAATCTCCACTTTGCCTTTGCTGGCGAAAATTTTAATACCAAGCTTTTGAGCAAACAGACTGACTGCTTCTCCCGCCGCTACAGTGAATTTTTTAAATACGCTGAAATCCGTATTTTTCCCACTGGTGCTAATCAGGTTTTCCCCTGAGGATAATTGCAGGCTTTTGGGCGTAACCTGTGCAATCCCCGCGGGAGCAGAAAACAGTAGCGCTGATTTTTTCAGCTCGGTCAGCGTTTCTGACAATAGCGTTTTTTGTGTCTGTAAATCCGCCAGTTCTGATTTTGCCACTTCAGCGGCGCTATGCAGTGCTTCCACTAAAGACAGCGCTTCCTGGAGCTGGCTTAACGCTTCATCCATCATCAGCGCCTGCCCCTGCGCCTTTTCCTGCGCATCGGCGCTGATAAAGACACCTTTTTTCGCTCTTATCGCACCCCACATATCGGTGCGCAGTTCGAAACCCTCACCGCGCTGCTGCTTCCCAGCATCCACCAGATGTCCCAGGTTCAGCTGGCTCTTTCCGCCGTACTCTGTGCTGACCTTGATGTGCTCCTTACCCCGCTCATCGTCCAGCCGGATTTTGTTATTCGCCGGGGTGCGCAGCACGTTGCGCTTATAGTTCTGGATGGTCACATGGTCGGTGTGCGCCGAGTCGTGTTTCACCCCGGCGATATATGGCCTGTCCGGGTTGCCATCCTCAAACGCGATGCTAACCTCGGTTCCCGCCAGCAGCGGCAGGTGCAGACCGTAAGTATCTCCCGCATAGGGGCGTGACTGCCGTACCCACAGGCTCTCGAAACCCGGCTTCCACGTATCCCGGTCAAAGTCCAGGTTCACTCGATAGCGCCCGTCTTTGTCGATATGAGCGTAGATATCATTTGCCGTGGTGCTGGTCACCCGCGCCGGGAGTGTCCCTGCCATCACAGGCCTGCGGATGAGAGGAGGGCGGTAGCCGTAGCGTTCGGAATAGGGGATGGCGGTGAATGTCAGTTCGTAACTGCGGTCTCGTGCTGCGCTGGCGGTAATCCCGGTTATCAGAATGCCCTTGCGGAATACCTCTGGCGCATCATTACCCTCGACCTTTATCTCCAGTCCCGGCATCAGCAGAGAACTGGTGCTCTGTCCTTTCAGGATGGCGCGTCCGTTCAGGTAGCGTTCGTGGCGGATACGCGCATAGAATGCACCACTCTCCGGCGTCGCTTTGTCACCCGTTTTCAGAAAATTGTCAGCGTAATGATAGGCTTCACCGTAGGTGGTGTTATCCCCGCCTGTTACGTCAAACTGGCCTGTTGTCATCTCCGCCATCGCTTCACGGTAGTTGTAATCCCGCGTCGTGACGGACCTCGATACCACGCTGTAGGCCGTGTTCAGACCCCACACTGCTTCGGTTCCGCTGTCGCTCATCCCCGAAGGGTGACGCAGCGGCAGCGTCAGGCCGCGCTCATAGCCACTCTGGTCGTCGTAAAACTCGATAACCCCGATTTTCAGTCGGGCGTCGGTACTGAACCGGAACCAGATACCCACCTCCGACAGCAACCGTGAGATGAATGTCAGATCGTCTTCGTCGTACTGCATGACCTGCTCGCGTGACGGGTAGTCGCTTTTCAGGTTAAACACAAAGTCCTGACCGCGCATCTCATGCCGCTCGCGGAGTATTTTCTCCACGATTTGCGGCACCGTCTGGTTCTGATAAATCGCGTTCTGATGACTGCGGGACAGTAGCGCCAGACGGGGCTCCAGCCGCACCTCATACCGCGCCTCGTCCCGTGAGGAAGACAATTGCTTAAATCCGGTGATCACCCCGTACAAGGTACGCAGGGGAGTCTGCGTCGGTATCCCCTGCACCGGCGGGGCGGTCAGGCTGAATGCCCCGTCCTGCATCAATACCGACTCCGGCGCAATAGACTTATCGCTGCTGGTAAACTGAATGTCATAGCGGAACGGGGCGCTTAATTGCTCCTTGCCTTCAAAGGACAGTACGTCCACGCCGCTGCTCAGGCCGCGGATTTTTAACGCGTGGTGTGAGTGGTCGAAGTTCTGTGCATCCATCGTGGGCTTCCTTATTTCGTAACAAATTCCACAGAAGTTCCTCTTTCGGAGCCCTGTTCAGGCACGCTACCGCCCATAGCCATGACCTCGTGCCCATCAGGTTTACATCAGGCTAAATTGTGAATAGCGGTTGCTCGGTACCGGTACCACCGATATTCAGCGAGCCGCATATCGAACCCGTGCCAAAAAAGCAGAAGGCTTCCTGCCAGCCACGCTTAGCGGGCAGAAACTCCTTGTGGATTTAACTGAGATAACGCCGGTTCTGGCAGCATGTTCTGTTTCACGTCCTGACAGGCGTCAGTGCGGGGTGCCAGACTGATTTCGACGCGCCGGTTAGCGGCCCTGCCTTCCGGCGTGTCGTTAGTTGCCGCAGGATGGCTTTCGCCCAGCCCCTGTACGGCAAAACAGGTGGCCGGAATGTCGCTGGTCTGTAGCATCCAGTCGCGCACGGCTTCCGCGCGTCGCAGCGACAATTGCTGATTGGCTTTTTTATTGCCGGTGGTATCGGTATATCCGGTGACCACAATCAGCCAGCCCGGCCTTGCCCTGATATTTACCAGCGCGTTAATCAGCACTTTTGTCGAGCCGTCTTTCAGATGGGCCTGTCCGACGTCAAACAACGCCATGCTGTCGAGACGCACGCTCTGTACCGGTAATGCGTCTGCTACATCCCTTTTTTTCTCAGGTGGACGGTAATCGCGAATAACCCGCCATACCGGCTGGCGTAGCCGTTCGCCGGGATATAAGCCCAGACTGAGACGTAATGGCTCTCCTTCGCGAAAATAGCTATCCAGAATATTTGCATCGTCCTTCAGGACCGACAGGTGGTGGGCTTTAGCGGCGTCTTTGTCTGCCGGAACGGCATCATATTTATGTAGATCGTCGCTCACCTGCAGCAGCAGGGTGCGGTTTGCGGTTGCTGACAGACAGAGCGCAGCCACTCCTGCCACGGTGGTCATCAGCAGCGCCGCCACGCAGGCGCGGCGCACTGGCGTAAATCCTGATTGACGTGGTAACAGCGGCAGCATCATGTCCGGGAACGGCAGGGGAGATGCGCCGAACTTCGGTATCGCCTCCGGCGTCAGTCCCGTTTTCGCCGTTGTCCATTTCTGCCACAGATTGCCTTCTACCGCAGGCAGCAATGGTGCCTGCCCCATGCATGCCGCCAGCGGCGGATACCCGTTCAGCTCTGGTAATACCATCTGATTGAGCCATTGCATCAGGCTTTCCATCCGCAGAAGATGGCAAAGCCGCAGGCTGCTCCCATCGGTTCCGGGCTGTGCCGCCCATGCCGTCGGAGAGCTTTCTCCGGCGAGCGTCACCACCTGAACCTTGCCGCCGGCGCAGATAAACCACGGTAGATCATCCTCTCGCCCTGTGCCGGGCAGCCAGCTCCACAGCAGCAGCGGCACTTTTATGCCCGCCCTGCGGCGCACTGTCGCCAGACCGCCGACAAAGCGTCGCAATCGTCCCGCCAGAACAGCCATATCCAGATGAACAACCGGCACGACCGTGCAGGCCACACACAACTGAGAAGCCCATGCGGGGCGGTCAGCCAGCAGCACTTCAGCCTGTCTGATAAGTTGCTCTTCATCCGCAATGTGCAGGTACAGCCCTCCCGCGACCTGCCGCAGCGGGTTTTCTGTGAATAACGATGCTGCCGCGTCGCCGCACACCAGCACTACGGGCTGCCGATATGTTTTGGGCGGCAATCGGGACAGCCATACGCTGTCGGCCTCAGTCTGTCTTTTTTTTCCGCGCCAGCACGCCAGCAGGCCTACTGCGATGACGATAAGCGCCACTGTCACGCCAAATTTCATCGCCGTAGAGGCCTGATTGAATCCCAGCCATAGCGCCAGCACCAGCAGCATGCCCCACAGCAAAAGCGCCTGTTTCAGCGTGTTACTCACCCGGCTCATCTTCAAGACTTGCCTGTTGGCAGCAGTTCATCCACCAGTACATTCAGCCAGCTATGCAACCCCCACCAGACGCCAACCAGCACAAGCATTAGCAGTAGCAGCCAGCAAAAAGGAGACTGCCACAGGTAATGCTGACGCCTGGTCAAAGGCACGTTCAGCACTGCCGAATCTTCTTGCACCCTGAATGGCTCAACCCGCTTGCTGAACATCGCAATGAGATGCTGCCGTTCATCAGATTCGGGGTCCTGATAGCGCCCGCGAAACCCCAGCAACAGCACGCGATGAAAACAGGTCAGGACCGCCGGCGTGGGGGCTGGCTCCTGTAAAACCCGCTTCATACGCTCATACAGTAGTTCGCCCGCCTGAAGGGTATTGAAAAAATGCGACTGGAGAGGGTTTTTTAGCCAGACCATCTGGCCATCATCCATCCCGTCCCGGCTGAGAACGGTTTCGTCCAGCAGCGCGCACTGAGCGTACGTGATATGTTCTATGTCCTGCTGGCTGAATCCGGCCGCTGTCAGACGCTCGCGTACCCCTTCCACCTGCTGCAGACAATGGCGATATAGTTCCTGTCCGTGTCTTGCAGAAGTGCCCTGACGCAGTTCCACCACCGTCAGAAAGGTGTCGCGAAGTAGTACGTCAATGTCGATTTTCCGTTCCTGTGTCATGACCGCAGTACCGCAAAAAGCTCGGGTTTCAGATCGCCCAGCGTACCCGGCGCGTAAATCATGCAGCACCCAGCATCCAGCATGGCTTTAGCCGGAGCGCTCTGCATATCCAGCGCAAAATACTGATTCTCCAGCCGTAATGGCAATGCAGCCGGAACCTGCGTCAGCGGAACAACAGGGACACCGTTCAGCGCAACATTAACCAACAACGTAACGTCATCCGGCGCCCCGATTTTGCAGAGCCGTGGTAACTGTTGCAGAACGACGTGCGTCGGCAGCGAGGAGCGAACAGAAAGGTAAAAATCCGCCTCTTCCCGCAGGCGTGGATCGTGAAGTTCGGCTTTCCAGCGGTTGCCGGGAAGGGATTCCAGCTCGAGCGCAATCACCCGCGACGGCAGGCTGGCTTCGAGCAGTTCGCTGAGCAGGGTAAAAAGCGGCGGAAAAACGGAGGCTGGAGCATCATGGACATATGCGGGAATGGCGCTCACGTTGTGTTCAAGGGAAAAGGTCAGCAACGCGCCGGCCAGACGAGCCAGTTCGCGCCAGACGAGTTCAGGATGGATGCTCGGATACCGTAAAAAATCACTTAGAACCGGTTCAGCGCTGTTCAACGCATTGAGTAACCAGAACAGGGACACATCCGCTACCGCGAAGTCCGCCATACACTGATTGCTTTCCCGGCGCAGGGCCATCAGACGCCGGCACTTCGCTTGTAGCTGCAACAGCAACGTATCCAGTCGCTCCACCAGACCAATATGTGCGCTGAGGGCCAGCAGCGGCGGGATGTAGCTTTCATCCTGAGACCAGTTACCCTGACCATTCCGCGTCAGACGTGCAAGCGGGCAGGTGATGTAATCCTGATTGTTATCATGGGCGAAACGCAATGACAGCGCATGGCATTCAACGGCCATTTCTTCACTGTCGCTGCCATAAATATCTTGTACTTTATGCCATTCCTGACGATAACGCAGGGGTCTTTCAGTATGCTTTTCCTGTCCCAGATTACCGCCATTCGCATGTTCCAGCGGTAACGCCAGGACAACTATTGCCGTATTTTCCACCGCCAGAGTATGTAAATCACAAGCCAGAGGCAGCGCATCGGAAACTTCGGAGTCGATCAACGAGCCATCGGAAAAACGCAGGCGCAGGGTACGTAATTTTAACTTCCCTAACGCCAGTGCTTCTCTGTCAAACTCGACCCTCGCCACACCCCATGGATGACGGATACCCAACTGTGCAATGCTGTTGTTACTGTACGTTTCCCAGCGGGCCTGCTGCTGAAACTGTTGTGAGGACAGGAACGTTCCCTCAGCCCATAGTGGTCGATGAATTTTCATACTACACCACCGCCCGGTCAGGTTTTTGCTTTTGGCATTTGAGAAACCTGAGACCGTGCCAGCGTGACTTAACGTGCTGGACGTCTGGCTGATGCATAACCACATCCTCCGCAGATTTCGCCAGACAGGAAAGTGGAGTATGGATAGCTACCGTCAGATGTATTTTTTTAAACAACGACTGATAAATGCCGCCTGATCCCATCATTGTTGACATAGCCGCAGATGAAGAAATATGTTCCTTTGCAGACATCAAAATTTCCCTTTTGAAACTTTTATCCGGTTTTGCCCAATGACTTTCCCAGGCGTGCAGGTTAACCCCTCTCCTGTAACGACATTCTTGTTAATTCTTCCATCGCTCCAGGTTCAGTCATGGCGTTAGTGAAGTTGTTTTGGTTTAAATTAAGGCCAATTATTGGGGCTATAGTTAATAAATGTCTGGTGGACACTACAATCCCTGGCGGAGAGAAGATGTAGAGGTAACTTCACATTCATGGCACTTCCTGTTTTCAGGCCCGGCTTTATGTTAAAGCGAGTTTCGGGAACATTGTTTAGAAATTTTTTAGCCATGTTGCTTCTCCCTGTCTAACTAACCCCTGTTTAAGTATCTGACCTTGATCCAATTTAACAGTTAAATAAAGCGTGGTGCAATGTGGTCAGTGTCTGAAAGATCGTTATTATTACTACTATAAATAATTTGGCTCGTATCCTAAGATGGTTTTATTTATATGAAGTTTCTCAATTTATTGACCATCAAGGGCAATCTGCTTGGTTATGGATAAGTATAAGCATAAAATACCGATAAACGATCGCGTAATAATATCGCAACGCCACTTTTTCGGAATAAATAAAAGCTTCTTTAATAAATGATATTTTTGCTGTGAATGATTTGGTGGCAAAAAGTTCGACCATCTACTGCGAGATTAGTGAAGTACAGAAGGGGAAAAGATGGAATTAATACCATAATTTAAAACAATCAGAAGAAGCTCTGGTATCAAAAATATAACATTTGCATCAATTATCATGATTTATTCAGTAATGAAAGTATGGTGCTGACTTATAATGAAAACTATCATAGATACACTATCTCAATTAAATCCTGTTTGTTGCAGTGCCCTGTCTGGCAAGATAAGCACCGAAATATAATCATTATATCAAGTCTGCTATCTTCATTCTTGTTGGCCAGGGGCCGATTACAAACGTAAAGATAACGGTAGTTCCGGGAATTTAGTCCTTTTATTGCGCAAAACTCTAAATGAGTGGATTAAGTTAGTGGCTTTTAGCCGTACACTCATTTGTCCACGCATTATCTGTGGATCTCCTGAGAGATACAGGGAAGTATAAAAAGACGTTGATAAATTGCGGTTTCTTGTATTTCAGGGGCTGTTACGGATGACATAAAGCAAACCGGCGAGGGGGCGGCAATGGCCGTTCCCGTTTTCGGCAGAGGTTTTGCCGGTGGCAGAAACAAAAAAACACCC
>OLPK01001955.1_pt1 | contig 10753 bp, 9 predicted proteins | sample 1672261 | NCBI WGS metagenome assembly OLPK01 (sample SAMEA3136665, study PRJEB25190) | human gut metagenome
GCGGTGGCGTTCTGACGGACCATATACGAATCGACCCCGGGCAGTTGGGCGATCCGGCGCACGTCGGCGGGACGCACCATGCCGCCTCCGCGAGGCGTGAGCATGCTGCCCTGCAGGTTGCTGGCCAGCACGAACCCGCCGACCGCTTCCTTCTCGATTCGTCCGGCGGCCTGTTGAGCTGCTCGAGAAACCGCGATCGTGGATAGCATGCTCGCTGTTATGATGGTCAATACTATGAGGAGCACTATGGTTCGTACTCGTTTTCTGAGAACATAGCGCACCGACCGTGCAACGAACGTCATCAATACCTCCTGTGGGCCTTGGGCTTTTCGCCCAAAATGCGAAACATGCCGCGTTTCGCCGGTTAGTTAGCCGCGACAATACATGATGCACCTCAAGATACGGGTAGATATACGCCTTGGGCGAAAGACGGAACAGCGGCGAATGTCGGTTATTCTGGATTTTGGTCCATCTCGGGGCGCGTCGATGCGTCGGCCCGCGAGGAATCAGCGCTCGCGCCTCGCCTTCGAGGCGGCGAACGCATAGTTCTCGCATTGGATGTACAGGTATGCGACCAGGACGAGCCAGCAGATGACGGTCTTGTGCCAGACGTCGGATTCGCCCGAACACGCGCCGGCAACGCCATCATCAATATTACCCCCGGCAACATCAGCAACGTCGGCGACACAAACACCGTGCGCCAGCCCGTCGGACGATGCGCCATTCGCACCGCCACGGCATACCGTCCTCCCGCGCGTCATGCAGACCAACGAGGAGCCGATCAGCATGGCCAGCCCCCTACCTCGATGTGGCCGCTAAATGTCTTACGCTCCCTTCGTGAGAGCATTGATAAATGAAAACGGCAGCCTATGAATCGAGTAGGATGCCGTGCTGATAGTGTCCGCCGACGATGATGAGGATTTCGGAATATACGGATCACGTAATTTTAATGATTTTCTGCGCTTTATCGTTCTTTGAAGTAGGTGAAGAGATGTCGTTCTTTGATGTGGAGGGCGGTGATGGTGGTGGCGAGTAGGTAGGCGGTGTTGGTGGTGATGGTGGTTTGTATGGCGTTGAGGGTGATGGCGGTTCGGTCGGTGGTGTCGATGAGGAGTCTGGCGGCGGTCATGTCGATGGGCAGGCTGATGGCGGTGGCGAGCAGGATGGTGATGCCGGTTTCGATGATGATCTGCGTGGCGAGTGCGGGTTTGGGTACGCCGCAATGCAGTGCGGAGGCGATTTCGAGCCGTCGGCCGCGTATGAGCAGGTATCCGATGGTGAGGGCGATGAGTGCGCCGCAGGCGGGCAGGATGCGTGTGGAGCGTTGCCGGTAGAGGGTTTGTCCGTCGAAGCCGTCGCCTTTGGTGGTGTTGAGCTGGCCGAGGGTGGGTGCATCGTCGCCGGTGGTTTTCGCGTTCGGGGTGAGGGTGGACCATAGGGCGTTGCGGGTCCGGTCGGTTTGCGGCCAGGTCTTGGCCCAGCAGGCGTCGAACGTGCCGGTGGCGGGTGTTTCCTCCATGAGCGCGTACGCGTATCCGGGGGTGCGTCCGTCGTCGGGGTATTGGTAGATGCCTTTGACGCGCGCGGTGCGCCCGTCGGCGAGGCCGATCGTGCCGCCGGTGGAGGTGCCGAGCGTTTCGGCGACTTGTTGGGATGCGATCAGCCCGGTCGTGTTCGGGTCCTGTTTGGTGTCGAGGAGTTTGGCCAGGCCGGGGGTGATCTGGTAGAGGGGCGTGGTGGTGTCGGGCAGGGCCGCGAGGGTGAGCGGGTCCGTAGTGCGGATCGCTCCGGCGGCCTGGACGTTCGTGAGGCTGGTGAGGCGTTCGCAGGATGCCGCGTCGATGCCGTCGGGCGCGTTGAGTACGAGGATGTCAGCTCCGGATTGCCGGTATGCGCTTGCCTGGTCGAGGATGGTTGAGCCGGCGGCGATGTCCATGACGCCCATGCCGGCGGCGGTCAGGGCCAGGGCGAGGACGGCCGGGGCGAGGCGGGCTGCGCCGCTGGTGATGGAGCGCCATGCCTCGGAGATGACGGCGGTTGCTTTCATCGTGGTGTGGTTCATTGGTAGTTCTTCAAATCGATGATGTCGGTGCACGCGTCGCGCGTGTTCGGGTCGTGGGTGGAGACCACGACGATCGTGTCGTTGCGGGCGATACGGGAGAGGGATTCGCTGACCGTGGCCGCAGTGTGCATGTCGAGCTGGGCGGTGGGCTCGTCCACGAGCATGAGCGAGGGCTGGGCCGCGAACGCGCGGGCGAGCATGAGGCGCTGGGCCTCTCCGCCGGACAGTTCCGCGAACCTGCGGTCGGTGACCCGGGTCAGGTTGAACCGGTCCATGAGCGTGCGCGCCTGTTCCTCGGCCTCGCGGCGCGGGAGCCCCTTGGCGAGCAGGGGCAGGCTGACGTGGTCGATCGCGGTGCGTTGGGCCACGCCGTGCGGGTTCTGGAAAATCCAGCGCATCGAGTCGATTCCCTGCCGGGTCACTTGGCCTTCGGCGGGCGTGGTCCAGCCGGCGATGATGCCGAGCAGCGTGGACTTGCCCGCGCCGCTCGGCCCGGTCAGCGCGTACACGTGCCCGGGCATGAGGCTCGCGGTCAGATCGTGGAACAGGAGCGGACCGTCGGCGTACCGGTGGCCGACGTGGTCGAGGTCAACGCGCATCGCACACCGCCTGTCCCGGATCGGCCTTGATGCTCGCGGGCGCCTTGCCGTCGATCGTGACCAGCGTGCGGCCCAATGAGCTGCCGGCCACGTGCGCCTTGACGCTTGTGCCGTCGGTCGCCACTACGCATCCGTCGCTGCCCTTGAGCCCGGTGAGCGCGGACGCTGGCACCGAGTACACGCCGATCGGCTTTTTGAGCTTGTAGGTCACGGTCACGCTCGTGACGTCCTCGCCGTCCTTGTGCGCGCCCGTGTACGTGGACCATCCCGCCATCGCCTGCAACGCGGCCGTGTCCGATACGATGCCGTCGTCGCCGATGGGATAGTCCCTGCCGTTGATTTCGACCACGCGATCGCCTTGGATGCGGCCGTCCGGCAGGGACGCGGCCTTGACCGACGCGACCCCGGCCAGACTGCGGAACGCGAGCGAATCCGTCGAATCGCCGGTCACGGTCGAACCCAGCGACGCCGCGCATGACACGCTCATCGTCTGCGCGGGCAGCCACACCGCCAACGCGCGGGAGAACGCGCCCTGCTGGACTCGGGCCGCCGCCGTGGCCGTGCCGGCGTTCGCCGCGTACAGGCGCCGCCACGCGTCCCACGTGGCCCAGTCGAACACGCCCGACCGGGAGCCGCCGTAGCCGAGCGCGGCCAGCTCGTTCTGCAACGCTGTCACGTCGTCGCCCTTGTCCCCGTACGCCAGATCGCGGTACAGGGGAGTGTCCGTGTGCAGGCTCACCAGAGGCGTGCCATCCACGCCGTACTCGCGTGAGCCCGAACGCACCACGCCGTCCGCGGGGCACGACGCGAACGTGGCCCGGCCCGACACCGGGAACGCGACCCCACCGGCCGGCGACGCCGTCACGTCCACGTTTAGGGAACGCACGTCGTCGAACTCCTCCGACCCCAACGCGAGATTTCCCGCATCCGAGGAATCCGACAGGGACGGCGGCGTCATCGTCCGCTCCAGCCCCACGGCCAGGCCCATGCCCGCCGCCAGACACGCGGCCATGCACGCCGCCACGAACCCCACGCCGTTCACCCGCCGACGCGTGCGGGCACTATTCTTCCCTGTCGAAACACGAGCAACACTTCCTCTACTTGCTCGGGTTCGCCAGGCACTGGGAGAACGCGTCCGACGACGTGTCCAGCTTCGACGACCCCTCGGGCTTGCCCATCTCGGTCAGGTAATCCTGCTTCGTGAACGAATCAGGCACCAGCTTGCGTCGTTTCAGGCAACCCACGACCAGTTCGATCTCGTCCGCGTTCGACGGGTTCTGCACCATTCGCTCGTACAGGTCGCGGATCTGCAGGTTCGTGCCCTTCGCGCACGCCATGCTGTCCTCGTTCGCCTTGGCCGAATCGTAATTATCGTCCGTGTTCATGTGTTCCTGCATCAACCCGGTGGACTGGTCCGTGTCGAACTCCACGTCGTCGCCCTTGGCGGCCATGCACTCCTGGTACTTCTCGTTCGCCTCGCGGTAATCCGACTCGCTGATCCTGCCGGCCTTGACCGCGCGCTCCAACACCCCGCGCTCGAAATCACTCGACGCCGACTGCAATGCCTGCTTCAACTCCGCCTCATACGACGACGATCCGGAAGACGACGAAGACGAGGAGGAGCCCCCATCTGATGCACCGGCATTCCCGGAACCCGGCATCGAACACGCCCCCAAACCCAACACCACTGACAACACACCGGCAGCCGCAACCACGCGCAACGCATCTTTTGACATATGTATTCCTTTCTTCATGTTCATCATGTTGTTTCCTTTCTTCTGTGAAAGAGGCCGCGACGGGGAAGTCCGTCCAGCCGGAGTCAAAGCTACGACGTGCACGGCTGGCAAGGCGGGTTTTGACCTGCCGCTGACTGAACCTGACCGATTCCTGACCAGGTTGGACGCGAATGCTATGGTGTGCGCATTGTTTCGCGAAGGGAGCTGGACGGATGAAGGTTCTGATTGTCGAAGACAACGCCAATCTCGCTGATGTGGTACGGATGGGACTCTCCATGGAAGGCATGGAGGCAAAAGCTGTTTACGATGGCCGGGATGCCCTGGAGGAACTGAATTCCGGGGAGTGGAACATGCTGATACTTGATCGCGATCTTCCCGGACTGCATGGTGACGAAATCGCTAAGAGGTTAAGCGAACGGCGTGATCCCATACACATTCTCATGTTGACCGCGGCATCTCAGACCGAGGACATAGTCCGCGGGCTTGATCTTGGGGCAGATGACTATTTAACGAAACCATTTGAATACGCCGAACTGCTGGCCAGAGTTAATGCGGTGCGTCGGCGTTTGAGCATGGTGAATGACATGGTCTACAACCGGGATGACTTTTCTGCGGACTTCAGAACGGGATCCATCACGGTTCGCGGTGCAGAACTAAAGTTTGGGAAACGAGAACTTGCCGTATTGAGGACGCTGATTGAGGCGCGAGGTGCGGTGATTAGTGCGGAATGTCTATATCGTGAGATTTGGCAGGATGATCACGCTCATACGAGAGGAATCGTCAAGACCACAATCTATGCGATTCGCACGAAAATCGGAATCACTGATTTCATTGAAACCGTTCCCGGACAAGGATATCGCATATCATGAAAAAGCCTGAATATCCTTCGTCGAATGGGAGCCATTCCAGCCATCCGAAACTGCGTTTACCGTTTCAGTGGTCTACAAGGAGAAGATTGGTCACCACGATCGTCATCGTGTTCTTCATGCTTACCGGAGTGGTGACCGCCATGACATATTATGTCGTGAACCGGCAACTGGAAACAGTGACCGTAAATAAATCTTTTACTCAGGCAGAAGATGCCGATGAACAACATAGTTTGAATTCGCAAGCCATTCCTCCTGACTCCGGTAAGGATTACGTTTCTGCCGGGTATGACTCCGGTAAGGATGCTTTAACGCTAACTATGGAACAAGGAGACATAAAATCCCGGGATCTGATATTGGCGGTAAGCATAGCCCCCATCATTGTTTTCGGCATATTATCTGGAGGAATAACTTGGATTATCGCCACTAGGACACAACGAAGAATCAATAGTGTGGCCTCTCAGATTATCGCGTCCGACGCTGGATTGGAAAGGCAACCTATCGTTATTCCATATGAAAACGACGAGGCGTACACTATTGCATCCGCATACAACCTCATGTTAAAGGATCTCAACAGCGCAATCAGTCGGGAAAAGGAATTTATCGCCGATGCGTCACATGAGTTAAAAAATCCACTTGCGGCCACTTCGGCCGCATTGGAGATTCCGCTGCACAACCAGCTTTTCGATGAGCGTTGCAGACCTTTCGTCGAAAAGGCTTTGGCTTCAAATCATGCTGGGGTTGAAATCGTCAATCATCTGCTCGAATTGTCGAAAGTTCAGCAATTAAACCGAGCTGATCTTAGCCGAGTTAATGTAGCTGAGATCATTCGCAATGTTCTTCAGGAAAATATGGAACTTATCGGAGATAGAGTTCAAGTACATACCAATCTGGAGAATGCATATATCCTAGCCGATGGTCTGCTAATTAGACAGATGATTGCAAACCTTATTACGAATGCCATTCAGCATAATCGTGCGGCTCAACCACATGTATGGATAAACTTAGCCAACGACAGGCAATACGAAGGCGAGTCCTGCATTGCGATAGACATATCCAATACCGGCATGGATCTTTCCGATACGAGGATAGATGATTTCCTGTCACCTTTTAACAGAGGGGAGGATAATAGGATAAATACGCATGTGGGATCTGCATCACCTCATCACGGATTGGGTTTATCCATAGTGCGAGAGATTGTCGCTATGCATCATGGCCATTTGAGTCTGCAGGCGCGGCCGGAAGGTGGATTGAGAATCATAATTCTTTTACCTGACACGCTATAAGAATCGTAAGGTGACGGGAATGTTGCTGCACATGCCCGCCACCCCCCTATGCATTGCCCCTATTGCCGGGACATGTGCAGTCTACCAGTCATGGGTAAACTTCCACGCCGCCAATGCCGCTAACCCCGCCTTCCCGGGTTATGCTGTAGTAAAACCCTTTACTAAAGTTTGCGGGGAGGATGTCATGGCCACGCTCAAGGAAGTCGCGGGACGGGCCGGGGTGTCGCAGAGCACGGTGTCACGCTTGTTGAACGACCCGTCGTTCTCCATCAAGGAGGAGACGCGTCGGCGTGTGTTGCGCGTGTGCGAGGAGATGGGGTATCGCAACGTGTTCCGTCCCGCGATCGCGGTGTTGGATGCGCCTCCGTCCGGGGAGGAATTGCAGGACGCGTACTTCGCCGATCTGCGGAAGGTTCTTGCGGAGCGTGCGGAGTCGTTGGAATTGGACCAGCTCACGTTCATCCGGTCCATACACGAGTTGACGGAACGCGCAACGGAGTTTGATGGGTTCATCACCGTGGGAGCCACGGTGTTTCCCGAAGCGGACCTGCGAGCCCTGCATATGGTGCTCCCGCATGGCGTGTGCATCGACACGAATCCGGCGCCGCGCCTGTTCGACTCCGTGCGTCCCGATCTGTCGCAGACGATGCTGGACGCCTTGGACGCGATGATCGCGGCGGGCCGCAGTCGTATCGCGTTTCTCGGCGGCGTGGGCAGCATCATGGGCATGCATGACTATCCCGAGGACATTCGCGAGCTGTCGTTCCGTCAGTGGGCCGCGCATCTGGGATTGGAACGGACGGATTGGTGTATTCGTCCGGCACGTTCACCGTGGAGAACGGCTATCGTCTCGCGGAGCAGTTGGTGGCTGACCATCGTGAGGCCGGCAGCATGCCCGATGGTTTGATCGTGGCCGCCGACGTGCTTGCGGTGGGGGCGTTGCAGGCGTTGAACGCACTGCGCGTGGAGGTTCCCGACGAGTTGGCCGTGGTGAGTGTGAACAACCAGTCGATCGCCCGGTACACGTCGCCGCCGCTGAGTTCGTATGCGATCGATCAAAGGGAGTTGGCCCGCATGGCGTTCTCCACCCTGATCGATGGGTTGAAGCATGAGCGGCGGGTGCATCGTCACATCCTGCTGACGACCGAACTGGTGCCGCGCGCAAGCTTCGTTCCTCAGGCGTAAGACGTCGTCTCGAAGACGGACGGCACCGGCGTCGATTTTGCTGGAAGGAGTTTACTCCACCTGGCGGCCGGCGCACCAGACGTGTTGGGCGGTCCAGTCGGTGGGGTCGAGATGGTGATCTGGCGGATGCAGCCGAGCTTGCCGGCGGCGAGGTCGGCGCCCGAGGTGTCGAGCATGCGGTCCACGAGTTCGGGCACCGGGTCCTTGAGGCAGTTCGGATCGTGCGCGCCCTTGCGCTTGAGGGCGAGGAACGGGCCTTCGAGGTGGCAGCCGAGGATGTCGGGGCGGGTTGCCATCTTCTCGCGCACGGTGCGGATGTTGCGGCAGATCACGTCCATCGGGTTGGTGATGAGCGAGAGGACCTGGCGGGTGGTGCCGTGGACCGCGTGGCCGGCGCGCTCGAACGCCTCCTCGCCGGTGCCGTCCGCGGCCGCAGCGCCCGTGGCCTCGATCGCCGCGTCGTAGGCGGGGCCGGCGGCGGCATGGTGGTGCATGCCGCCGCCCGTTGCCGGTCAGATGAGTTCGAGGTTCACGTCGAGGGTGAGCGGCCTGCCGGCGGGCAGCTGGTAGGCCGTGTGGACGGGGGCTCCCCAGGAGTCGTCTCCGCCGACGCCCATCTGGGCCGCGAGCAGGCGCAGGTAGTTGTGGCGCGGTTCGGGCAGGTCCTCGTGGCGGCGTGCGGCCTCGATCATGTAGGTGTTCCAGGGCAGCAGGCTGGCCGTGAAGTGACGGTCGCCGCGTTGGGTGACGCGCAATCCGTGGCCTTGGATGTCGGTGGCTTCGAGCCAGCGGACGTCCTCGTGGCTGCCGGTTTCCTGCACCATGAGATACGGCGCCATGCTCGCCTTCGCGGTGGCGTCCCAGATGCCGAGCTTGCCGCCCTGCTTACGGTCGCGGTAGGTCTCCTCGGGGCCGGGGCCGTAGTAGCGCAGACGATCGTATTCGCCGGGCAGCTCCCATTCGATACCGAACGCGGGCAGACTGGCCATGTCAGTGGCGTTCCCGGGGTATTCGACGGTCAGTTGCATACGCATATCGGAGTTGACATGGTAAGTGACGGACACGGGCGTGTGGTTCGGATCGGCAAGCTCGTACTGGTATTCCGCTACGAGACCGTCATCGCTTTCATGGATTTTCGTTTCGGTTACGATGGCGTATCGGCCGGCCGCGAACCATGCGGCACGGTCGAAACCGGAATGGTTACCGCGATCGTTGTCGGTCAATGGGCGGAACGTGACGAGTTCGGGGCGACGGATGACCATTTCCCGGTCGTCGCGCTTCCAGGAGACGATGCCTCCCTGAGTGCGTGACAGGAGAATTTCCTCGTCGTCGCGGCGGATGCCGGCGTTCCATCGGCTGAGCGTGCGAGTTGCGCGGCCGTCGTCGTCATGGCTGGTCTCGGTGATGTCCTGTTCGGGGTTGAGCGTGCCGGTGAGTTGGCCGAACGCGAGCTCGTAGCCGGCCGGCGCCCATGCGGTGGCTTCGGCGAGCAAGAGATCGACCTCGTAGGTGACTTCGCGCGTATCCCCGTCCGCGTCGATGTCCGGGAAGGCGATGTCATGGTGTTGGGTATCTCCTGCGGCCACGTCGAAACGGTAGTCGGCATGCCAGATCTCATGCCCGTCTTCGAGGAGCCGTGCGGCGAACACGTAGCCGTCGGTGCCGGCGAACAGGTTGCGGTTCTCGATGGTCACGCCGTGCCCGTCGGGGGCGAGCTTGACCGGCGAATACAGCTGCTTGACCTCCTGCGCCTTGGGGCTGGGCGTGCGGTCGGCGAACACGATGCCGTTGCCCACGAATTCGTAGTCGGTTGGACGGTCGCCCCATTCTCCGCCGACGCTGAGGCGTTCGCTCCCGTCGGGCAGACGCTGGACGAGCCCCTGGTCGATGTAATCCCAGATGAACCCGCCGGAGTAGCGCTCGTACCGTTCGAGGTCGATGAACTCGCTCAGACCGCCGCACGAGTTGCCCATGGCATGCATGTACTCACAGCTGACGAACGGCTTGCTCGCCTCGCCCCGTTCGTCGCCGTGTTCGAGCCAGTCTTGGATCTCGGCCGGCTTGGCGTACATACGGCTTTCGAAGTCGCTGATCCCGTCGTAGGCATGGTTCCAGTTGACACCTTCGTAGTGGACGGGACGACCCGGATCAAGCCGGTGCGCGTGCGCGCTCATGGCCTTGAGGACTTCGCCCGCGTAGGATTCGTTGCCCAGCGACCAGACGAGCACGCTGGGATGGTTGCGGTCGCGCAGGATCATGCTGTCCAGCCGGTCGATGCACGCGCCCAGCCAGGCCTCGTCGTCACCGGGGACGGAGGTTCCCACGGGGATGTCGCCGGGGCTGTTCCAGCTGCCATGGGTCTCCAGATTGGTCTCGTCGATCAGGTAGATGCCGTATTCGTCGCACAGCTCGTACCAGCGTGACTGGTTCGGATAGTGCGAGGTGCGCACCGCGTTGATGTTGTGGCGCTTCATGAAGCGGATGTCCCACAGCATGTCCTCTTCGGTGATGGCCCGGCCGCGCCGGCAGTCGAACTCGTGGCGGTTGACGCCGCGGAACACGAGGCGCTTGCCGTTGAGCTTGAGGATGCCGTCCTCGATGGCCACATGCCGGAAGCCGATGCGAGTGCGAGCGGTCTCCAGGACCTTGCCGTCCGCGTCGAGCAGAGTGACGGATAGCTCGTACAGGTCGGGACGTTCGGCGCTCCATGGCGCCGCGTCATCGATCTCGGCCTCGGCGTGCAGCGTTCCATCCGCTTTCGTGGTGGTGCGCCAGACGATGGTGCCGTTCTTGTCCCACAGTGCGAAGTCGGCCGTCGCGGCGTTCGCGGCACCGTCGATCAGCACATCCAGCGAGAGCGAACCCCTTGATGTGGCGAGATCCCAGTCGGCGTCGGCATGGAGGTCGGCGACGTGGGCGGCGGGCCTCGCGTTGAGTTCGACGGAGCGGAACAGGCCGTGCAGACGCCAGAAGTCCTGATCCTCCAACCAGCTCGCGCTCGAATACTCGTAGCAGGCGA
>OLPK01001977.1_pt1 | contig 10598 bp, 6 predicted proteins | sample 1672261 | NCBI WGS metagenome assembly OLPK01 (sample SAMEA3136665, study PRJEB25190) | human gut metagenome
AGAAAGAAGAGTAGAATACGGTTTTGTCATCTTCCGTTCCTCCTTCTACTTGGATACGTCCCAACGTTTCGTTCCAGATTTGGCGTCCCGCTTCTGCCAGTGCTTTGATGTTATAGTCTTTTAATTCGCGGTGCAGGTTCTTTTCGGCCTGTTCCTCGCTGATGAAGGAAATACCGTAGCGGAGGTTGACCGTTGTGGTTCCATCGGCAAAGCGCCATGCCGCGCAGGCGTTTGCGCCTTCGGCATTATCCTTGCTTGTTTCAATAGTGCCGTTTTCGAGGATGCCGGCGCTTATCGGCTTCTCCTGTGCTTCTATATATACATAGACATTGGTGTTGTCATTTAGTTGCTGGCGGCCGCTGATGAAGTTCTCGTTGGCGTGGATAGAGCCGTTTCGGGAGTTCACGATGAGGTAAGCCGGTTTGTCTGCCTCGTACGTTATCCGGTAGATAGCCGACTGATGGGAAAGCGCATATTCCGCTTTCATACGGTTGTCATCCAGTTCCACATCGAAAGAATAAGGAGTAATGTGCTCGTTGTCATAGTTGTACGTTATGACCGGACGCAGCTTTTCTCCCTGATAGGGACTGAAATTGAATGCGGAACGTTCCCGGTGATTGGTGACAATCAATGGAAGCCCCTTCAGCAGTTCGGAGGTGTAATCGGCACGTTCCGGGTAAACACGAAGCATACTGTTGGGTAACTGGATGGTGGGGAACGTGGGAACCAGCAGATGGCTGATGTTGCCGATATACGGGTTGACGTAATCGACCGGTGTCCGATCCGCTGTTTGCAGGCTACCGTTACATGCGCTCAGCGTTGAAATGATAGCCGCCGAGGCTAAAATGTGTGTAAGTTTCATCATATATTTATTTACTATTATTTGGTTTCCGGATTCACGAAAGCTGCTTTCAACAACGGAAGGAAATCTTTCTTGTTATCGCATTTGAAATAGCCGGTGAAGTCGTTCCGGTCTCCGGCTCCTAGTTTGATCACCAGTTTATTCCATCCTTGCAGCAAGGGCAATTCTTTGTAGATGATTTCGTTGCGTCCGTCGTGGGATACAGCCGTATAAGGTTTGTCGTTGATGAGCAGCGCACGTTTCTTTGCTTTCACAAAGAGGGATAGTTTCGGCATGTTCGGCTCTATCAACAGGTCGTCCAGAGGGCGTGGACTGAATACATAAAGTTCCAGTGTCCATTCACCGTCGCTGTCCTTCACCAGTTTCTCTTTGGTGGCTACGGGGAAGTTGATCTGTTCGTCGCGCAGGAAGAAGACCTCGTCGATATTGACTTCCGGCTTTTGGAAGGCTATTCCGGCATTCTTCAGGATAGCGCTCAATGTGTTGAACCCCTTCTCCGAGTTGGCAAATTCGGTTAATGTGTTCAGATAGAAAGTGGAAGCGTTCTGCTGGCATTTTACGAATACAGGAGTGGCGGCTGTACATTCGTATTCACTGCGGATCGTTCCGGCAGTCTTGATCTCTTCCGGGCGTTTGTTCCACTTTCTCCAGTCGGTCTTACAGGCGTTCAGCAAGACGTCGCCTTCTTCTACGAAAGCTCCTTTCAGCGAGTAGCTGGAAGCGTTGGTCTTCTGAAGTTCGCAGAAGTAGAAGTCGGAATTATTGAGTCCGTGCATCCATGACTTTTGTACGGGCAGGAAAGAAGAACGCTGCAGATTATCCAAGGACACCGGAAGCGGAAGAATTTCATTGTATGCGGCTACCGTTTCCGGTGTGAGTCCCCATATCCATACATCCGCGCCTTTGGCGATTTGCTTTTGCACCTCATCTTTGGTAGAAGCATCCAACTTTTGGCTACCGTCTACAATATAGAGCAACAGGGAAGGAGTGTTTGCCTTCTTGGCGAATATGACTCCTTGCGCATCCATCAGCTGCTTTAATTTACTGTTCTGACTACCGATAAAGATGACTTCCTTATACTTTTTGGAAGGAGTTGTTGCTTTGTGATGGTCGTACTGTTGTTTGTCGATTACAGCATAAGGAGACCAGGCCGGTTTGCCCGGAGCATTGGCTGCGCGTAAGGCACTGTACATCGGCCATTCCTGATAGAGCGGCAAGGTCGGGTCATAACCGGGGTTGAACGTCGTGCAATAAGGGCCTATACGTTCGGGCTGTACGCCCGGAACTCCTTCTTTGTAATCACCGAAGAAGACTCCGTCAGCCTCAACGGTGGGAGCTTTGCTTTTGTCTTTCTTGCCGAGTGGAAGCGGTTTCAAGGCATACCATACCATATTGAAGACTGTGCTGTAAGAGGCTCCCATCTGTCTTTGGTTGACGATGAGGTTGTAACATTCGTTAGCCAGCCCCTCCATACGGCCTTCCTGTGATTCATAAGCGCGTTCTCCGTTATATTTGGCAACCTGTTCCGGGGTGCCGTAATAAGCCATACTGTGTTCGCCGATTCCCCAAGGTTTTCCGATTTCAATCCAGCGTTTCATGGAGTTGATGTCTCCGTAGTGTCCTACGGTTACGGGCAATATACCGTCACCGTCATCTTCTCCGTCTGCTGAAATCCACGGGCGGGTAGAGTCGTACTGATGTACAATGTCACGCCATTCTTCCCATGCCTTCTTTTGTACCGGCATCAGTTCGGGGCGATTGTAAACGTGCAGGATAACGGGTTTGTTTTCGTTGCTGATACTCCAGCCGAAAACGGACGCGTGATTTCTGTCGCGCAGGACAAAACGTTTCAGATGTTCTTTAGATGCCTCCCAGAAGAGGTCGGAGTCCAGTTTCGGACCACCGTCGCTGGCCCAGTTGGCTGTTTCGTTCAGTATGCAGATACCCATTTCATCGGCCATGTCGAGGTAGAAGCGGGGATAGACTTGCGCGTGCGGACGGACTGCGTTGGCATTCATCCCTTTAATGGCGGTGAACCAGGCCCACGCATAACGGCGGGTCATCTGCGGGATACCCATAAAATGCCAGGAGTCACCATGCAATGCGTAAGGTTCGCCGTTCAGGTATTGTGTAGTACCTTGCAATGTCCATTCACGCCAGCCGAAACGTTCGTATTTGGTATCGACAGTCTGTTTCTGGTTGTTGACGGAAAGCAACAGGGCATACAGGTTGGGATGCTCCGGAGTCCAGTATTTTAATATGTCCTTGCCGACAGGTACTTGCAAGGTCACTTTCTGTGAGGCCTTGGCTGGCAGGGACACTTTCGTAGGAGCGACTTTCAATGCTTCGTTACCAAGCGTCCAGTTCGGAACGGGAGCGGAGTTGACGTCCGTGCCTGCGCAGTTCACCCATTCGCGGATATTACCTTGCAGTTGTATGTCAGCCTTCTTCTCTGTCCGGTTCTGAAGAGTTATTTCTATTTCCAGTGTATTCTTTGATACCAGCGGTTTTACGTATACGTCTTCCAGATGGATTTTTGGCAAGGCCAACAGGTATACATCCTGCCAGATACCGTTGATCTGATACCCCCACATCGAGCCGCCTGGAACAATGCGGCGTCCGATGGTCGCATTGTTTTCGAATAACGACTGGCTTCGTACGCCTACCAGTATCTCTATGTTTTCGCCGGCAGTCACTTTATCGGTGATGTCAAAGCTGAACGGTAAGAACAAATCGAAGTTCTCGCCTACCTTTTCTTTATTTATATAGACTTCGGAATATCCGGCTACGGCCTCAAAGTAAAGTTTGATTTGCTGCCCTGACCAGTCGGCAGGGATGGTGACATTCTTCTTCATCCATGCCATTTTCACTTGTTCCCATTCTTTAGGGTATGAAGGATAGTTGCGGTGGTCGGGACCTTCCAGGTCACGGTAAGCAAAAGCATTGATATTCCACGGTGAAGGGATTTTGATACGAGTTTTGCTCCATTCGCTGTCGTTTTCCGGCAATGGAAGTTCGGGAGCGATACCTTTTCCCTGAATGTATTCTTTCGGCAAGCGGACAGGCTGGAAATCCCAATAACCGTTGATGCAAATCTCTTGTCGATGTTCTTTTTCTGTTTGGTTCACCAGACCTTCGCTGGGGGCAAAGGTGTAGGGATAGACCAGTTTCTGGTCATTAGCCACTGTTTGTGTCTGCGCGTTTACCTTTGTAGATTGCAAGGTAAAGCCGGTCAGCAGACCGCATAGTAAAATTAAACTTCTCTTCATATTCATAATTTAATGAGTTTTCCGGTATTATCAAGGGCAAAGTAAAGGTCGAACCATTAAAAAGAGAGGATAAAGCAAATTAATTCTTCATTAAAATGGAATTAATTGTATCATAAAATGTCTTTTTCTCTCCGGAAAGGGTGAAAATGGTCCGGTTACTTGCTTTTTATCCGAATGTAACTCACTTGGGCTTTTCGTATTGTTCTACCGCCCTCCTTAATTTCTTTTCTATTAGCTCCACCAGTGTCTGCGGATAAAGAACTTGTATTCCGTTGGCATATCCGAAGAATACCCGTTCCAGTTCATGGTTGATGACTACTTCTATTTCAAGAATCACACTTCCGTCTTCCAATGTTTCTATGGTTCGTTGGCTGTGGTGTATCGGTTTGGTCAGGATGTAGGGGGCTTCGTTGGCGGCTACTTTAAAACCGACCTTCTCGGCTTTGCTTCCGGAGTTTTTGGTCACCCCTACCAAGTCGTCAAAGAATGTGTTCGGGTCGAAGAATGTATTCTTTATAAAGGGTTCCCGCGATAACACCTCTAATGAATGGATTCTGTCCAGAGCCAGATTCTGCAATATCCGTCCGCTTTTTCTGACTCCAAATACGAACCAACGGTTGCGATATTCCTTTAATAGATAAGGATAGAAGATGAAGCTGTTTGCCGAACGGGCCTTGAACGAACGGTATTTAAGTTGCAGGGGATGTTCGTTGACGATGGCATGGTAAATGGTATCCAGATAATCCAGCCCTTTCAGAGATTCGTTCTTTTCGAAGTCGATGACCGGAGTCGTCTTCATTCGGGCGGAGGCTATGTGATCTTCCAGTCGGTTCACAATCTCACTCATCTCTGTAAAATAGGAGAAACCCTTGAACTGCCGCAGAACTTCCACGGCTTCCGACATTGTTTTCAGGTCCTGTTCGTTCAGCGGGGTCTGTGTGATACTGTATTCCGGGTCTTCGTACTTGTAATATTTGTTTTCGTATACTACAATCGGTGCGTTATAACCCAGCTTCTCGCTGCGCATCATCTGTATATCCATTTGTACGGCACGTTTGCTGATTCCCTTGTCGATTCCTTCATATTCGTAAAGGGCATCCGAGCAGGCATCTACCAAGTCTTCCAGTGTCCAGCGACGATAAGGATTACGCAGACAGTTATCAATCGTTTTATAACGAATCAAGGCATTTCTATTGACCGGCATAGGCGGAAGTATAAAGATTTTCTCCAAAAGTAGAAAAATAATTTGAGGTACGCAAAAAGGCTGCGCACCCACCCCCGTATCTTTGCAAAAGAAAACAAATAAAGAGTATAAATGATGAAGTTTAACTGGATAAATAAAGGAATGAATAAAGTGCTGAACAAAGAATCGGCATCGGCTTACCGGCTGACACCCGAATGGGAATTGTACACATCCGTGGTAACTACTTCATTGAACAACAGTTTCTATGAGCAGGCGGAAGAGAGAATAGAAAGGGTCCGTACGCTCATCGGAAAATGTAAACCTTTGTTTGTGGCGCAACTGGCGGCGTACGCAAGGGAAACGATGAACCTGCGTTCCATCCCTTTGGTGATGGCGGTAGAACTGGCGTGTATCCACCAGGGCGACAATCTGGTGAAGCGGGTAACTGCCCGTACCGTTCGGCGTGCCGATGAAATCACCGAACTGCTGGCCTGTTATCAGCAGGCAAACCGGCGGACGGGGACAAAGAAACTGAACCGTCTTTCCAAACAGTTGCAGGCAGGGCTACAGGATGCATTCAATACATTCGATGCGTACCAGTTTGCCAAATATAACCGTTCGGCAGAAGTTTGTCTGAAAGATGCCTTGTTTCTTGTGCACCCGAAAGCGAAAGATGAACGGCAACAGGAAATTTTCAATGGAATAGTCAATGATAATCTTCCGGTTCCCTATACTTGGGAGACAGAATTGTCAGCTTTAGGTCAGTGTACCTTTGCTACGGAAGAAGAACGGCGAAAAGCTTTCCGTGCCAAATGGGAAGAATTGATAGACAGTGGTAAACTAGGATACATGGCTTTGCTGCGCAATCTGAGGAATATACTGGAAGCGGAAGTTTCTGCAGACCATATTCTGACAGTAGGGAAGAGGCTGTCTTCCGAAAAGGCGGTTGAAAACTCCAGGCAGTTGCCTTTCCGCTTTTTGGCTGCTTACCGTGAGTTGTCGAAGACTCCTTCGCTCTATGCTACGATGTTGATGACGGCTTTGGAACGTGCCGTGCAGGTGTCTGCCCGCAATATTACCGGATTTGATGAATCTACCCGTGTGCTGATAGCCTGTGACGTATCCGGTTCCATGCAGTGTCCGGTTTCGGCAAAGAGTAAAGTATTGTACTATGACATCGGTTTGCTGCTGGGAATGTTGTTGAAGTCACGTTGCAAGCAGGTGATGACGGGTATCTTTGGCGATAGATGGAAGATTATCAATCTGCCCGATACGGGTATCTTGTCCAATGTCGATGCTTTCTATAAAAGGGAAGGTGAAGTAGGATACTCTACAAACGGGTATTTGGTTATCAAAGACCTAATAGACCGAAAGGCGCAGATGGATAAGATAATGATGTTCACTGACTGTCAGTTGTGGAATAGCCATAGTGACTTGCAGATAACGGATTTGTGGAGGAAGTACAAGAAAATTTGTCCGGTAGCTAAGTTGTATCTGTTTGACTTAAGCGGATATGGCAACACTCCGCTGGATATCACTCGTGACGATGTATTTTTAATAGCGGGATGGTCGGATAAGATATTTGATATTTTGTCTGCAATCGACAAGGGAAATGATGCGTTGCAGGAGATAAAAAAGATAGTGGTATAACCGGAGTTCTCAGGATTCCGGTTTACGAAAGAAACAAGTGTCGTAGAGAAGAGTTACTTCGTTTGGGACGACCATAGGTCGCGGGTTCGACTCCCGCTGCTCTCCTTATTCTTTGAGGAAAAGCATAGCTCAGTTGGATAGAGCAGGTTATAGTCTCTTTTCGTTTGTTACCTTGTTTTTACTTTGACATAAGCAGAATGTCGTAGAGAAGAGTTACTTCGTCTCATTTTAGGGGAGGAATAGTGAAGTTGTAAAATCAGCAAGACTATCCGGTTCGACTCCGGCATTGACGTGCCCCATTTCTCTTTTCGCCTGTTACTTCTGCTTTTCTATATGCCTGTAGCTCCCTTTTTTCAATGATGTATCAAAAGTGTTACTCTTTGAAACAAAGTTTATAGACGAAGGTGAAGATAGCCCCTATCTTTGCCTTCGTCTATTTTTGACTAACACTCGTATAACTCTGAATATCCTGTTACCATGAAAACAACTTCTTGGATAAAACAATGTAAAGGTGCCACACTCGCACTGGCTGTTTCCTTTGGACTGACCTGTTGCCAGTCAACCGGAAGCACATTCACCCTTGAACAGAAAGGTGATAGCCTGACAATTGTCCACATCGTTCATCCTACCCATTATATATTACTCCCCATCGAGGAAGAAGCCGATGAAAGTCAGGTGCGGCTCGATACGGGGAATGCAACGGATACCGATATGGATATCCGTCTGGCACAGACAAAGGTCGATTATTTTGTTCCCTTTGCCTTGCCGGCTGATACAAAGGCAGCCACTTTGCGCATTCAAAGGAAATCGAAAGACGCCCTCTGCTGGGAAGAAATCAGATTATCCGATACGTTTGATACTGCCAATACGGATAAATTCCGTCCTGTCTACCATCATACTCCCCTTTATGGCTGGATGAATGATGCAAACGGATTGGTATATAAAGATGGAGAGTATCATTTGTATTATCAGCATAACCCTTATGGCTCCAAATGGGGAAATATGCATTGGGGACATTCAGTCAGCAAGGACCTGATGCATTGGGAACATCTGGCGCCTGCCATTGCTCGTGATACATTTCTTTTCCGGCAGTTCTATTGTCGATCAGGAGAATGTGGCGGGCTACGGAGCAGGTTCCATCCTCGCTTACTATACTTCTGCCAGCGATAAGAACGGACAGATTCAGTGTCTGGCTTATAGCAAAGACAACGGACGGACATTTACTAAATACGAAAAGAATCCTGTCCTGCGTCCTTCCGATGGTCTGAAAGATTTCCGTGACCCGAAAGTCTTCTGGTATGCACCGGAGAGTAAATGGGTGATGATTGTCTCTGCCGATAAGGAAATGCGTTTCTATGACTCCCATAATCTGAAAGACTGGAACTACCTGAGTAGCTTTGGCGAAGGATACGGTGTGCAACCCTGTCAGTTTGAATGTCCGGATATGGTGGAACTTCCTGTAGACGGCGATATCAACCATAAGAAATGGGCATTGATTGTCAATGTAAATCCGGGATGTTACTTCGGAGGGAGTGCTACTGAATATTTTATCGGTGACTTTGACGGTACAAAATTTATTTGTGACAATCAGCCGAATGTCACGAAATGGCTGGACTGGGGAAAAGATCATTATGCTACCGTCTGTTTCTCAAATACGGGAAACCGTGTGGTGGCAGTGCCTTGGATGAGCAACTGGCAGTATTGCAATATCGTTCCGATCCGGCAGTTCCGTAGTGCCAATGCACTGCCCCGTGAATTGGGACTCTATACACAGGACAATGATATTTATCTTTCCGCCGCACCGGTAGCGGAAACTAAGAACTTACGAAAAGAAAGCAAGGATATTCCGTCTTTTACGGTAGACAAGGATTATCACATCGAATCTTTATTGACTGATAATGAAGGAGCTTATGAGCTTTCTCTGAACATCAAAACTGGAAAGGCGGAAATTATGGGATTCAGTCTTTTCAATGACAAGGGAGAGAAGGTGGATATTTACCTTAATCTTCCGGAAAAGAAACTGGTGATGGACCGTACGAAAAGCGGCATCGTAGATTTCGGGAAAAACAGCTCTCCGCACGAGATCGAGGCGCACGATCGACGGAAGACGATTTCTATCAATTATATAGATGATTTCGCATTGGCTACATGGGCGCCTATCAAAAAGGAAGATGAATATAAACTGGATGTCTTTGTTGATAAGTGTTCGGTAGAAATATTTCTGGATGGTGGGAAGATAGCGATGACTAATCTGATTTTCCCTACAGAGCCGTACAATCGTATGTGTTTTTACAGTAAGGGCGGTACATTCGCAGTCGATTCATTCAGTGTGCATAGGTTAGGTTTATAAAAGGATAGATTTGTTTTTCAGTAGGTATTTATCAAGAATATAATCAAGTGTTTATCACTTGTATCATCTGTATTTCATAGATTAGATTTATGAGTTAGTTTTTAAGTTAGGTTTTGTAGATTAGGTGTTTGACAGCTGCCGTCCGTGAGGTTCGGCAGCTGTTCTGTGTTTAATCTATTCGCAGAATAGGTTGTCATTACTTATTCATTGATCTCAATCGTATACCCTCCTTTGAAAGTTTCTTTCGGTTGCAGGTGTTGCATCCAGCCTTTGTCTTTGTATTCACCTGTGTAATGTGCGCGGTCGCAGCGGCCGTACCACGGTTCAATGCAGACAAAAGGGGCATTCTTTGCAGGCGGAGACCATAGACCGACTACGGGAGCATGAAAGTGCAGGCTTAAATAAGCTTTCTTTTCCTTGGTATAAAGGGTTACTTTATGGATTTGCTCATTCTCTATTATCAAAGCATCTTTATCGAAAGTATGTGTATCCAATGGCAATAACCCGTCTGTAAGTTCCAGAGAATATTCAGTGGAAGGATCTGCACATCCTTTTTCTGAAATGAGGATATACTTCAATCCTTCTTCCTTGTCAAAACCGAAGAAACCACGATTCTGTGTATCTGCATTAAAATCCGGCCAATAGAATGCAGGATGCGCACCGATTTGAAAATACATTTCTTTTTCTCCGGTATTCTTAACTTCCCATATAACCTCGATCTGCTTACCCTGAATACGATAACCTATTTCCAGACAAAACGGGAAAGGAAATTTCCGTAATGTCTCTTCATTACTGACAAGGTGGTATCGTACTTCGTCTTCTTTTTCTGAAACAAGAGTAAATTCCATATCGCGGGCAAAGCCATGTTGACTCAATGTATAAGCGATACCTTCATTACGATACTGGTTTTCCCACACACTTCCTACAATCGGGAAAAGTACAGGAGAGTGGCGTTTCCAAAAAGCAGGGTCGGCTTGCCACAGATACTCTTTCCCATTGGCGAAGATACTGCAAAGTTCGGCTCCATGCGGAGATACCTGAATAGTAAGTTGTTCGTTGGAGATTGTTTTCATATCATTCAGTTTTCTGTTGGTTACTTTGAGTGATTATATGCTTGTTATATGAATAATATCCCTTTTTACAAGGACTTAAATTACTATACAAAGGTAGTATTTTCTATGATTGAGAGAGAATATAATCCCGACTTTCTTATGATGGAGAATTATTCTTATAAAACCCTATAAAATAGCGTTCTATGCAACATATCTTACAGCATTTGAAACA
>OLPK01001978.1_pt1 | contig 10597 bp, 9 predicted proteins | sample 1672261 | NCBI WGS metagenome assembly OLPK01 (sample SAMEA3136665, study PRJEB25190) | human gut metagenome
GGTGCTGTCGAGTATCACTTTTTACGCATACTATACGACCACCAAAATCAAGTATATTCCTTGCTGAAACTTCGGATTTTAACTGCGTATTATCTCAATAAGATGTACCGAACACCCGAAATACGCAGCATTTACCGCGTATACTCGGGTGTTTACGGTTCATCTGTGCAGAGATACGCACTTTCAACTGCTTAAAAGTAGCTTTCAAGCAAGTCTGCTGCGCATTATTGAGATAATACGTCCATTCTTAGCACGGAATAAAGTAGTAAGTGCAGACGTTTCCGATACCGCCGGCGTTATTGTAATTGGTAATGCTGTCCATAAAACGGTCAATGCGGTAATCCGTATTATAGGACTGCGAAGCCGTGCAAGATACTGTTCCGCCATCTTTCAACGTACTCCGGTGTTGCATAGAAGTGTTGCCTGAACTCCACGTCTGACGGAAAGAAATAAGCCAAATCTTGCCGTTTCGGCGCGTTGTCCAGCTGCTCGTGCTTGCAATATTAGAGATAGAAGTCTTGAGCGGACTATTGTAAAGCGCGTTTTTCGCAACAGCAGACGCTTCTACGGCGGTGATAGCGGTCTTATTGTTCGCAATAGCCGCCATAGCGGTATGAGATGCCGCTACCGCCGTCATAGCGGTAGAAGAAGCAGCAATCGCCGCCATAGCGGTAGAGGACGAAGCAATGGCTGTCATGTCGGCATAGTCAGCAGGGTTCAAGCCAGCCGCGCCGGCAGCATACTTAGCAGTAGCCATGCTCGACGCAGCGATTGCATTGAGTGCTGTCTGCGATTTCTGGATCGCCGCCATAGCGGTAGAGGACGACACTACCGCGTTGAGCGCTGTGGCGTTTGCGATGATCGCCGCCATAGCGGTATGAGATGTAACCACTGCGTTGAGCGCAGTTGCGTTACTGATCACCGCCGCCATAGCGGTAGAAGATGCAGCGACCGCGCCCATGTCGGCATACGCGCTGCAGGACAGGCCCGCGAGCGTCGCCACGGTCTTGCCCATCGCCACGCCGCTGGCAGACAGCGCACGCCACATCAGTTCGTTTGCCATCATTGCCTTGCAGCGGTCCTCGTCGCCGAGCAGCTCGTCCCACGAACTGAACTCATAGAACTGTCCCATCCATGTGTAGACGGCGTCGTTCGCCACGTCGCTGGCCAGCAGCATGGAGCGCAGCGTTTCACTGTTGCGATCTTCCTTGCCTACCGGCGTACCCAGCACGACGGACACGCCGCCGAGATTCTTCGCAAACTCTTTCGCGTGAGTCGGATTTTCGAGCAGCGTTTCCATCTTGTGCACGCCCTTGCGGTAGTTGCCTTTCAGGGCATTGCAATAGTTGATAAAGTCAAGCTGATTCACGCCTAACATTTTACCGTTCACCTCCGTATTCAATAGCCATGTAGCGAATTTTCACCGCTGTGGCTGTGGTTGTACTTCCGTTGACGAGCGTGTTCGCGCTATGCGACGGCGTCGATCCGGACGAGCCGCCGGTGTAGTAGCTGCCGGTCGATAGGGTTCTCAGACAGTACAGAAACCCGTCAGCAGTAACAGACTTGACCTGCACGATGCCGTCAAAGTCCTCCGGCTGGAGCACCACCTGGGGCGGTGCATCAAAAGCCTCCCGGAAATGGTAGGTATTCCAACCGGCTCCCGCGTTGGTGATCGTGCCAACCTCAAAAGCGGTGTCCTCCAGATCGCCAACATCACCGGATCCGCCGCCGCTTACAGCGAGTGCAGCAAGCATTTCAAAAGCATCTTTCGGTTCTGCTGTGTCAGTATTCAGACCAAGCGCAACGCACACTGCATCCGGCAGTACATTTCCCTTGCTGTAAACACTGCCCTCCTGACGGGCATTATCTGCATAAGAGAGCACACCCTCGATGACCTGTCCATCGTCCATCGTAATTCTGATACGATTTGCCTTGCCCAGTTCTGGTAATCTATCACGCATTAAATACACCTCCTGCCTGCATAAACAAAGTATTGGCCTGTCGGATATTCGCTGCTTTCACAAGTTCCTGCAGCCAGATTTCGATACGTCCAAGATCCCCCTCCAATACATTTGCCTGGTCAAAATTCATCGTTCCGTTGTACACAATTTCGCGCCAGTCCGGCAGAGCGAAGAAACAATTTTGCAGTGCCTCTACGTTGCGGCGGATTCGGTCAATATCGTTTCGCGTTGGAAAATCAGCTTTTGTCCATGGAGTATGCCGAAGAAAAACGGCTGCTGAATAACCCTGTGCTTCCAGAAAATCCGTTAGATAGGCAAGCCAGTCATTGATCCGGTTCAGGTCAGAGGCATTCCATGCACCTTTCATCCTGCCGCCGAGCCATTCCTCACGTTCTGCATCGGTCGCCGAACCTGCACGCACCTTGCGCATCAGCTCATTTACGCGGGCAACATCCGCAGCGGTTCGATCATAGATCAGTTTATCCGGCATTATCCGTCACCTCTAACAAGTAGGATGGGACATTCTTCATTACGCCGTTCTCAATCTTGAACTGCTGCTTGAAGCGCCGTCCGGAAGCATTTTCATTAAAGCCTGTCCACACGCTGTCAACGTCGCCCAGCTCGCAGCGCATATCGCCGCGGCCATACACGGTAAACTGGGTTCGGCCGTACCACGAGAGGATATACTGCGCGGCAGCATCAGCCTGTGCCGTGGTGTGAATGAACGGATTGCTGATTGAGAGCGACTTATCCGCAGCAGCCAGTGTGCCATTTACGGTATACTCGGTGTTATCTTTATCGGCCAGCCGGAACTTGATCTGTGCAATGCTGTCCTCCGGCTGGTTTTTCGGATAGCTATTCATGTTATCCGCACCGATTGTCACACCATCTGTTCCCTCGGGTAGGAACATTCGCAGTTTACCGGTCACTGCATCTGCGCGGAATGCGGTCTGCGCCGCCATACATAAATACCGCAGCAGATTACCGCAGTTCATGTCTTTCAGCTCGTCCGCGCTATTCACTGTAAGAGCGATCTGTCCGAGCGGCTCATCCACAGTCCAGCAGTTTGTGAAATTCTCACCGAGCAGCGCCACCATCGAAGCAATCCAGCCGGACAGTGTTGTCGGCAGCGTTGCCGGAACATTATAATCACGGTCCGCCAACAGACCGATAATATCAACCAGCTTAAACTCGATCGTCAGGCCATAGGCATCGGTTTCCCAGCCGCCAGACTGCTGATAATACACGCCCAACGGCAGATACTCTGCGCCGGTTTCGGTTTCCACACCCATGGACACCTGAATTCCCTGCCGTTCCTCGATGGACTGAAACAGGCCGGAACGGTTATAGGGATTGAAGCGCTTCTTCTTGTTGTGAACCTGCAGGCTGCAAGTGCCATAGGGCGTTTTCATGCAGTTAAAGGCAATCTCCTGCATAACGTCGATGGAGTACAGCGTATCCGCCTCCCAGCTTTCGTAAATGCCCGGTACGATCTCAACCATACGGACAAAGCGGTGCGGCAGGCTCCATTTCGCAAAGGTCACGCGGATCGCGGTAACATCATGCACGGTAAAACCCTCGAAGTAAACGCTGGCATCTGTGTTACCGGTAACTATTTCCCGATAGCCGACGGTATCGCCGCTCATGACCTCGATCGTAAAGTCTGTACCGAGGCCGTCACATTCGTTTTGCGAAAAATATACCGAGCACGCCTGCATGATACCGAGGTTATGCACATTCAGCTGTACCCACGGTTTCACAGCGAAAGTCTTGTCGTCCTGACTAAGCACGGCACCGACAAAGCCGTTTTCACCTGTGATATTCGGCATACCCGGATGCAGCGCACGAGAGCCATCCAGCGTCCAGCGTTCGCTTTCCAGACTGGCGTACAGCGTGGGCGTGTCAAACACCTTGTTGCACAGCTCTTGTGCTACAGATACCCACGACTGCCCCGAGCTTGTGACCGGATCATAAACCAGATCAGGGTCGGTGATGTCGATGAGCGCACGCGGCAGGATACGCCGATAACCGGCTGTGATGGCCTGCGCATACGCATTACTTACCTGCTGCATCAGCTTCCCTCCACTTCTTCCAGCGTAAATGCGATGTTATTCCACAGTCCTACACCGTCCCGTGAAAACGCAAACTGCGGTGTAGGCTGCTTGGTGCAGCGGAACGAGGCGCTCTGCATACTGTCCGAAAGCGGATCGAGAAACTGCACCGAGAGGTCGCTGCGCGAACGCAGCGCCGTCAGCAGGCGGCGCATGAGGTCGTTTCCCATATAGTCATAGGAATACTCGATCACGCGCACGCTTGACCTTACCTCGGTCACAAGCCGGCCGGAGATCATGCGGATATTCTCGCCCAACTCCTGCTCATAACACTTGTACTTGCCGTTTTTCGTTTCCGGCAGGTCAATGCCGTTGATACTTAATTGTGTCATCAGAAATCACGCTCCACTTCCGGAGATTGTTTTGCAGCGGCTCGAATACTCGGCAGCAGCCAGCGGGCAATTTCCATGCCCTCACCTGTTTGCAGAATGATTGTTGCTGATCCGTCCTGCTGCGGTTCCGCTGCACCGGCAGTCAGTGTGCCGATGGCGTTCACAAGAGCGGCTGTCTGCTGTTCTGCAAGCTGTCGGGCCTGCGGCAGCGTAAAGCCTGTCGGTGTGTTCGCATCCATATACGCCTGCGTTTCCGATGCGGTCAGCACGCGCTCGCCCTTGTGCAGTTCGGCAATATAACCGTCAAACGGCACATAATCCAGACCGGCGGCATGAGAGCCGTTTTTCTTGGACGAGGATTTCGATGACGAGCCACTGAAACTGAGTGCAGCATCAATGGTCGCTCTGACCTCACTGGCGATACGCCGTGCCTGCGCCATGATCGCGCTCTCCTGTGACTTCATGCCATCCATCAGGTACTGTGCAAATTCCTTACCGCTGCCATAGCCGATATTGTTCAGCTCCTCAAGGCCCTGCGTAAGCGTATCACCATAGGCTTCGCTAAGCGCTTGGAACTCGGACTGATAGAATTTCTGGGCGATCTCGAGTGCACGCTGCTGTTTGGTTTCCCACGCAGTAACGTAATCCTCGAACTTGTCATCGCTCATCGCCAGCAGCTTCTCGCCGTATCCGATGGCATCGTCGATATTCATGGAGGCGATCTCATCGAGCAAATCATCCGAAATGCCGCGCTCGTCCCGCAAACGGGTCAGGACTTCTTCATAACGGTTCAACGCATCGATCTGTTTATTCAGATCCTCAACCTGATACCGCCCGTCCTTCTCTTGGAACAAGTCACCGTAATCCGACAGACGCTTGACCATACTTTCCTGTTTCTTGGCCGCTTCGTCCCATGCATCCTCAATTTCATCAAGGGCGCTCTGGGTCTGCTTGGCGAAATTTTCTGCGGTCTTGGTCGTGCTTTCGATGGAATCCACATAGTAGTCCATGTAGTCATCGATAAGCTCTTTTGCCTCGTCATTATCCTTGAACTGCTCGGTGAGCAGCTTTTTCGCCTGCTCTGCCTGTTTTTTCAGCTCGGTTTCCTGCGATTTGAAGCCATCGATCAATGCATCGATCTGTGCCTCACCGGCGGTGAACATTGTCTTGTTGCTACCGGTAAAGGTTTCACGCATCTGCTGCGCGACCTTGCGAGCCTGTAAGGTGACCATCGCGCCCTTGGCCGCCAGACCGAGAATCAGGCCTTGTACAGTATCCTGACCAGCGCGGTACATCGCACGGGACGGCGAATGCTGATCCATCCCGGCTTTGTATGCTGCCATGTAAGCCGCAGCAGCGCGACTGCCTGCCGCCGAGGCTTCTTTCACCTTGGAGTTCAAGCCGTTAATAAGGCCCTGCGCAGAATCCGAACCGGCTCTGTACATCTCGTCGCGCTTATTAGCGGCCTGTACTGCCTTGTTCATTGCAGCCTGCACCTCGGTATCGGCGCCCGCCATGGCATCTGCCATGGCATCCTTACCGGCGGACACCTCACCCATTGATTGAACGATCTGCGCGATCTCCGCATCTGTTGCACCGGCAAGGCCAGCCAGAATAGCAGCACTTTCGGTCGAGCCGTCGGCAAGGGCTGCTGCCAGCTGCTCAATACCCTCGATATTGCGGTTCTGCAGGCTCTGCATATTGGCCGCATAGTTCTGCATATAGGTGACCTGACTTTGCAGGGCGGCCTGTACGGTCGATGCGGAAGTTTTGGTCGTGTTGTCCATCTTCTCCCACTGACCGATCTGGCTCTCAATGCTTTCGACTGCCTTGGCTGCCGTTTCGTTGTAAAGCTGCACATAGGCATCGTATGCCTGCTCAGCTCCTCCGGCAGTTCAGCAGTTGCCTCCGCGAGTTCCGGAGAGGCTTCTGCGTTCTGCTCCATCGCCTCGGTCAGCCGGTCGAGTTCATCAGACAACTCGCCGCTGGCTTCTGTACCCTCATCAACGGCATCGTTTACCGTCTGCTGCTGATCGCGCAGATCGGCGGCCGCTTCAGCGTTGGCGTTGATCGCCTCGTTGTTGCTGTACAACTCACTTTCCAGCTCGGCACGGCGTGCGAGGTCATCATCACCGAGGGTCGCCAGTTCGTCATAGATCTCAGCGTTCCGCTCATTCAGAGAGTTGTTCTCCTCGGTCAGCGCGTTTTCCTGCTCTCGCAGGTCGTTGAGCGTTGCACGATTGGTCGCCAGCTCCACCTCAACATCAGCCTGCTGCTGTAACAGCTCAGTCTTACGCTCATCAAATGCAGTGTCGATGGCAGCCTGCTTCTGGGCTTCGATGTTCTCGAGCAGCTTTTCCGTGTTCTCACTCAAAGAACCGGTATTCTCGTCAATAGTGAGATTGAGGTCCGGATACAGTGCGTTCAGCTTGCCGACCAGCATGCTCATTTCCGCCTGACTTTCGCTTGTCGCGTTTCCCTGCTCCTGCAATTCCCGCAGACGGGCTACGTAACCAGAGGCGGTTTCTGCACTGGCCGCAGCCGTAGCAGCTGCATCTGCTGTGGCGGTCTGACTTTCCGCAACAGCATCCTTTGCACTGCGTGCCGCCTCGGTCATATCAGAGAACGATTCGGTATCATCATCGACTGTCAGTGCCAGCGTAGCAAACGCAGCGACGGCGGCAACGGCGGCTGTACCAACCAGATACATCGGGTTGGCATCCAGAATGGCGTTGAATGCGGTCGTTGCGATCTCTGCCGCCTTGACACCCACCGTATAGGCGGTCACGCTTGCCGTTACCACGCCCATCGCCACAGCCGCAGCGGTGAATGCCTGCACGAGCGCCGGATTCTGCTCGATGAACTGCGCCGCCCAGACAAATCCCTCGGTCCCTGCGTCCGCAAGATTGCCGAGTGCCGGTGTCAGCGCATCACCGATCGCCGCCTGCAAGCCGACAGCCGCGTTTTTGCACATCTCGATCCGGCTTTCGGTCGTTGCATAGCGTTTTCCGGCTTCTTCACTGAGTGCGGTGTTCTCCGACCACGCCTGCGAGGACAGCGTGACCGCACCGCTCAAGGTATCGCTTGCCAATGCAAGGCTTTTGAGCATATTGCTCTGCCGCACACCGGACAGGCCCATCTCATCCAGCACTAGCACAGCGCTTTCGCCTTTTTCATCAAGCTGACCCAGACCGGCAATAAACTTCTGAATCGCTGTGATTGGACTGGTGCTCCACAACTTCGCAAACTCGGTCGCAGAAACACCGGCCACATCGGCAAACTGCTGCAGGCTGTCGCCGCCCTTTGCGGCGGCGCTCTCGATTGCAGAGAGTGTCTGTGTCATGGCGGTGCCGCCAGCCTCTGCCTCAATGCCGACCGAACTCATCGCCGTAGCCAGCGCCATAATCTCCGATTCGCTCAGTCCAGCGAGCGTACCCGCCGAGGCAAGCCGTGTAGACATCGCCACGATGTCAGCCTCAGTGGTGGCAAAGTTATTGCCGAGTGCAACAACCGTTGAACCCAGACGTCCGTAATCCTCTGCAGCCGTGCCGGTGATATTAGCAAACTTCGCAAAGGCACTCGCCGCCTCATCGGCGGTGAGGTTGGTACTGTTGCCCAGGTCGATCATCGTCCGTGTGAACGACAGCACATCATCGGTCGCAATACCGAGCTGACCTGCGGATTCTGCAACGGCGGAGATCTCGTTCGTGGTGGCTGGAATTTCCGTTGCCATCTGTCGGATGCCGTCCGAAATCGCGGAAAGCTGTTCATCTGTGCCGTCAACCGTTTTGAACACACCGGTGATGGCGCTTTCAAACTCGACCGATGCCGCAACACAGCTTTTCAGTCCCTCGGCAATCGTCCGCAGACCTCCGGCAACACCTGCCGCCGCCAAAGAAGATGCCAGCGTATCAATGGCATTCGCCGTACCCTTTGTCTGATTGCCAAACTCATCAATGCTGCTTGCCGTATCGCGGAAGCTGTGCTCTGCCTCCTGCATATACTGGTTGTTGCGCTGCACCTCGGTTCCGAGGTCGTTCAGGTCGCTTTCGGCATAGTTGAGCTGACGCTGCCACTCACTGACACCACGGGCCGCCGCCTGCTCTTTTGCCTCAGAGGCTTCCAGCGCGGCGCTCAGTTCCGTTATCTCGTTCTGGAGCTTTTCCTGCTCCTCTGCCGTATCACCGGTGCTGTTTTTCAGCCGGTCAAGCTCCTGCTGTGCGGCAGTCAGTCTTGCGCGGTATTCCTCAGTTGCGGAAGCGTGGTTCTGCTGGGCGCTCTGGGCGTTCTCCAACGCCGCTTTCAGAGTTTCTACTTTCTGTTTCTGCGCTTCAAATGCGCGGCCGAGTGCCTCACCCTTGGCTTTCAGCGCGTCCATGCTGTTTGCGCTCGTCTGATACTGGCTCTGCACCAGTGTCAGCTCGGAGCGCATGGTTTTTATTTCATTGTTGCAGTCGCGGATCGCCTGCTTATAGGCACTTTCGCCCTCAATGGCAAGCCTTGTACTGATTTTTCGTGTAGCCATTGTTTTTCACTCCCAAAAGCGTTGCATTCTGCCCTGTTTTATGCTATATTGAAAGCACAAAGGAGGGTTTTTCATGGGTGCTGTTTTTATCTATCTTCCGGTCGGTATTACGGCTGTGATCGGCTTTGCCTGCGGTATCGGTTACGTTATCCGTGAAAACCACCGCAAAAAGTGCCGCCGTGCGCGTGACCTTGCCATTGCAAATCTGGCGCAGCGGCAGGGTATCACCCTGTACGAAGCCCGAAAGATCATAGAAAACGACTGAACACCGTCCGTCTGGGCGGTGTTTTATTGTCAGTCAATATCCTGCTTTGGTGGTCGATGTGCCCGCGCGTAACTTTCCAACAGATCAAACACAACGCCGACCGGCAGCAGCATGGTTTCCTTTGCGCCCAGTCCGTTTACGGCTCCGATGCGGAGGTAGTCTGCTTTGACCGCTTTGCGGTTCTTTTTTTTTGCAATTCAGCCAGTCCGAGGTCGGTTTCCTCCTCCGGTACATCGCGCTTGTAGCCGCGCATGAGCGCTTCGAGCACCGACTGGCGCATAGCGATCACATCATAGGGCATGACCGCAGCACGCAGCTGCTCCTCGTCCGGCGTTTCGCCCTTGTCGTAGCCCTCGTATCGGCGGGCCAGCTCTCCCTGTTCTGCAAGCAGGCAGAACACTCGGCACAGATTGACAAAGCCCTCCGCGGTATTGTCCTGCACAATCTCGCCGAGCTGACGGTTCTCAAACATATCCTGTGCTGCAAACATCGCATAACCGTTGAACAGCAGATGATATTCCGTGCCGCACACGGTCACTTTTACCTCATTCATATCGTTTCCTCCGAAATGGAAAGGGACTGAACAGTTTCGTCAGTCCCTTTTTCGCATTTATCAGCCGCCGGCAACTGCCAGCTTTTCTTTCAGCCATGCAAGCGCATTCGCCTCGGCGCCGTCACCGGTAAACTCCTTGGTGATACGCCAGTCGCCGGTATTGCACGCAAACACGGTCAGAGTGGTCGGCGTGGTGCCAAAGGTAATGCTGTTGCCACGGGTTGCCGCATTGTCGTTGCCGAGTGCTGCGCGTACCTTGGGATAGAAACAGCCCTTGTACACCTTCTGGCCGTCGCGCATGAGCACCTTGTAGTAGCCAAAACCGCCATACGGCGCGGTATCACCCTTGTTGAACTTCAGCTCACCAGTCTTGCCGGAATCGCCGGTCGCACCGTAGATGACCTGCGCAACGGCATCGGTCATATCATCGGTTTCCAGCGCTACCGTACCGGAAGCAAACTCGGAAAGCTGCTCTTTGAGCGCATCATCCGCGTACAGCTCGCCGCTGGCGAGGTTGACGGTCAGGTTTGCGCTGACCAGTGCGCCAACGGTCACTGCCGTATCATAAGTCGGCAGCGCTGCTGCCGGTTCGGTCTTGAACGGGGCGAACATCGGGCATTTTGCTCCAAACTGTGCCATAGTTTTTTCCTCCTTACAGTCCCTTGGACGTTAGATAGTCATTGAATTTCTGTTCTTCCTGCTGTACCGCCTCTCCGGCGGCACGTTCTGCACCGTCGCGCATGAACGGGCGCGGCGGCTGGTTCTTCTTGCCGTATTCGTTGATATAAGCGACCTCGGCATTGCGTTTGGTCTTGTTCGGGCCATTCGCGGTGCTGCCTTTCGGATAGAT
>OLPK01001979.1_pt1 | contig 10593 bp, 8 predicted proteins | sample 1672261 | NCBI WGS metagenome assembly OLPK01 (sample SAMEA3136665, study PRJEB25190) | human gut metagenome
AACAAACTCTTAGTCCCTTGATTAAGGATTGTAACTTGTCAATGATTTTGTTTTGGGTGGCAATGCGTTCATCTATCAATGATAACAACCTAGCAATCTTATTCTGTTCCTCCATCAAAGGAAAACACAAAGAGATTTTAGATAATCCGTCTTGACCGATATTGAAATGTTGTGCACCAGCCCCCATTCTACAAGTTCGCTTTCGTGCTAATGGGGTAGATAGTAAATACTTAAAGAATAACGGATTGTAGTCACCAATTTTACGACCACGAATGACAAAACCTCCATACACAGCTGTACGATTATCCATATAAACGTTAGCACGACCAACATCTTCTAATGTTTCCGAACTACGTTGAAATAGGATGTCTCCTTTTTCTACGCTAAAATTTTCAATTTCTCTTTCAGTCGCTTCTACCTTTCCTCGAATACTATCATAGTTAATAGTTCCATCGGCAAGAATATCCATAACGGAAATAAAAGGGAGTCCACGTCCAATGCGTTTCACATCTGGATTAAGACCATTTTTGAAATCTAAATATTCAGCAAGTGCATGTTCTTCCCACTCCTTCGTAAACTCCGGAAATCTCAAAGGTGGAACATTAAGGACTTTATTGTCGTTATTATTTGCCATAGTTATTTTTAATCTCTAATCAAATTTCGTTATGCTGCAAGAAAAACTGCTACGATATGTAGCAGTTTCAATATGCGTTTAAGTCTTATCCTTACTCTTTATCGGGGTTAATATCAAAAGGCAACAAGTTGTCGCCATTATTGAAACGGTCGAAATCGGAGCTAAACAAACGGTCTTGAACGATACGGTATTTCTCGAATTCCGATTCGGCAAATTCCTTGGCGAACTCTGCCGTAATCTTTCCTGCATCGGCTAATATCGCATCACCTCCGGCTTCGAGGATGATGTCAATACGTTTTGCCCAATCTTCCATAGTCATCGGAATGTGACGTTTCGCCATTCGTTCTGCTAAATCAAGAACAGCATTGACTAATTGCGCCATATTTTCCAACTCGTTTTCTTTCAGATAGTTTTTTGCTATAACCACATCGGGCTTCACTATCTTTCCGTCAGGAGCATTTTCCCAAGAGGTAAGCCCCATGTGTTCTTTCTCGGAGTTTGCACGTTGCACGATAAGTTCGGCAGCCGTATGCCCATGTACGGCATAGTGCATTTTGTTCTGAACCTTTTTGAAGAACAGCCGTGTAGTGGGCGCATCGCGATTGTAGTCAATGGCAGTGGCGTAAATATCGGTGAGTTTTTGGTAGAAACGGCGTTCACTCAATCGTATCTCACGGACTTCAGCCAACAAGTGTTCAAAATAATCCTCACCGATAAAAGAACCGTTTTCCATGCGTTTCTTGTCTATGACATAACCACGGATGGCAAATTGGCGCAACACATAGGTACACCATTGGCGGAATTGGGTGGCACGAATGGAATTGACACGGTAGCCCACAGAGATGATAGCATCAAGATTATAGTATTGTACTTCTTTAGTCTGCGTTTTTCCGTCTATAGCCCCATGCTCGGTGGTATGTGCAATTTTTGCACATACCACTTCCTTATCCAATTCACAAGTGTCGAAAATATTCTTCAAGTGCTTGGTAACAACCGTTCTATCCACATCAAAAAGAGTGGCAATAGCTTTTTGTGTCGCCCAAATGCTTTCATCTTTATACAACACTTCAACCCCTTGCTCTTTGTCTGCGACAGTAAATATCAAGAACTCCGCTGTGCTGTTTCTTATCTCGAACTTTTTAGCCATAATCTTACCCTCTTCGTTTTATTCTACAATTCCCAGTTCACGGAGGTAGCCTTCAATCTCTTTGTCAAGGTCAGCACGTTTGGCTTCCAATTCCTTGATTTCAGCCATGACAGCCTTAATATCGATAGGCTCTTCCTCTTCAAAGGTATCCACATAACGGGGAATGTTCAAATTGTAGTCGTTATCGGCTACTTCCTGCAAGGTGGCGAGGTGGCTGTACTTTTCTATCTCGGTGCGATTACGGTAAGTATCTACAATCTTGTCGATATGCTCCTTGCGTAGTTTGTTTTGGGTCTTGACCTTTTCAAACTCCTTGCTTGCGTCAATAAACAAAATATTATCGTCCTCCTTGCGGCATTTCTTCATCACGAGAATACAAGTAGGAATGGAAGTGCCGTAGAAGATATTGGCCGGCAAGCCGATAATTGCGTCAATGCAGTTCTTCTTCTCGATAAGGAAACGGCGGATAACGCCCTCGGCATTACCACGGAACAATACACCATGCGGTACAACGCAAGCCATTGTACCACCATCCACAAGATGATAGAGCATGTGCAGTATAAAGGCATAGTCAGCTGTCTTGCGCGGAGCAAGGCGACCGACACGGCTGAAACGGTCATCATTGTTGAACTTGTCGGCGGCACTCCACTCTGCGGAGAAAGGAGGATTGGCAACCACGGCATCGAACTGGGTGTCACCGAAAGCGTCCGCCTCTAAGGTGTCGCCATTCTCTATTTGGAAATTACTGAACTTGATACCATGCAGCAACATATTCATACGGCACAAGTTGTAAGTAGTGGGGTTTTTCTCCTGCCCGAATATCTCGTATGCCCGTCCCGTATGAGCTGCACGAATAAGCAGTGAACCCGAACCGCAAGTAGGGTCATATACATTGCGTAAGCGAGTATGTCCGATAGTCACTATCTCGGCAAGAATCTGGCTCACTTCTTGCGGTGTATAAAATTCTCCGGCTTTCTTGCCCGCTCCAGCGGCAAACTGAGAAATCATATATTCATAAGCATCGCCGAGAATATCTATCTGCGTAGCTTCGTCCGCTCCGAAGTCAATGCCGTTCAAAGCAATCAGTACATTGGATATGAGCGTATTCTTGTCATCGGTAGTTTTGCCGAGCTTGGGCGAAGCAAGGTCTATGTCTGAAAACAAACCTCCAAAATCGTCCTCACTCTCTTGTCCGAGCGTGCTGTCCTCAATGCGCTTCAGCGAACGTTCGAGAGAGGGAATAATATTCTCCTTGCGCTTAATTGCGTCAATGATAGAGGTGAAGAGATATTGCGGCTCTACAAAATAACCGATATTTTCCAAACACTGCTTCTTGACTTCCTCTTGAAGTTCAAGGGCATCTTCTTCGCCTGACTGCCACAACTGTTTGAAAGTGATTTCGTCATCTTCAAGCGCACGGTCGGCATAGTTCTCTATTTTTTCAGAAAGGTACTTATAAAAGATAAAGCCCAACGAGAAGTACATAAATTCGTTGGCTGACATATTGCCGCGCAGGTTGTTGGCAACCTCCCAAAGCTGGGCGCGGAGTTTTTGTTGGAGTTCTTCACTCATGTTCTTAAACAGTTTTGTTTTCTACAATGTTTATTTCATTATCAGCTTCTTTTTCAAAGGCTGTCCTTAAGTCATCTAATATTTTTCCGTTGTACGAGAAATACTTGCTCCCCTGATAGGCATTTGAAGGTGTTCTCTTTTCTTCCGGAAGAAACGTACCGACAAAAGGAGACAATTTGTAAATTCGTCCGTCATATTCGATGGAATCATCACTTGCAACTTTCACTTTCAGATTGGTAGGGATAAAAGTAATATATTCACCTATCTTGATATGTACCATGCTGAATTTGAATCGCTCCCGTTTTTTCGGTCGAGAAAATTCTGATTTCTTTTCTTTCTTTTCGGGGTGCGCTATAATAGGTTTATTGTCCTCATATTCAGTTATGACCGCATCGTCAATTGTCAAAGCGATGTCTCTGAAAATATCAAGAGCCACTTTGGGGTCAACATTAAAGAATTCCCTATTTTGCCGAATACGCAAGTCTGTCAATCGGTCTATTGTCTTATGCACAAGTCTTTCAACCTCATTGAATTTAGAAGTCTTCATCGTGGCAAAGATTTCAAAAGGCAACGGCACAGCGGTATTGTCCAACTCCTTTGAACGAATGTCAACGGGGCGAGTACTTTTACCTATTTTCACCCAATCCTCTCGAAAACTGGGATTAGTCAGTATATAAACATAGCCGGGGTCATTTGTTTTCATACGCCATCTTTTAGTCCCAAGAAAATGTTCTGATAATATTGCGCAGACGGTCGAGAATACGGTTCACGGTTCTGCGCGTCTTTAGCAAGCCGAGGTGCTTCTCCTTGACTGCTGTTTGAATGATTTCGGGTTGCACTTTTTGTGAGAAGTCATACTCCGAGAGGAAACGGTTCAGCAGTTCGGTAGGCAACTGCTCATCTTCCGCAAGGCGGTCAATGGCTTTGCCTTTTTCCTGACGGATATATTGGTTGAGCCGTTCTTCGAGGTCAACAGAACCATCCGCTTTCTTCTTGCGCTCCACGAAGCCCTCCTTGTCTTCATCTACATTCTGGCGGATAAAGCCGTCAATCAGTTGCGACTTGCTGCGCAGCTCGGCATCTTTAATCATTGTGTCGATGATATGGCGGCGTTGTTCCTCATAGTTTTCACTGAACGGATTGAGTTCTGCAATCAGCTCGAGGATATAAGCCACATTGATAATGTCGCTGTGCAACAGTTCAAGACAGAAGTCGATGTCTTCAAGTCCTATTTCGTCTTCGGTGGAATTATCCTCAATGGAAGTACCGCCTACGGTAGTGCTGTCAAGGAACGTGTCGTGAATGTCGAGGTACTTACTTCGGAAGTCGTTGTACTGTTGTTCGGATATGCCCAATTCGGGGTCATCCTCCGAATAGTCCTCGTAGATTTGTATCTCCGCATGTTTCTTTATCAACTCACGGAAAGCGAGAATGAAGTCGCGCTTTTCGGGTTCGGTCTTCAACGCATCGACAGCCGCAGTGTCGGGATATTTGGCAAGGAAATCTTTGGCGATGTCGGCATATTCCTTTTTCACCACCTCGAAAGCCTCGCGGATGATAGTGCCCGTACCCCCGTTGCTGAACAGTTTTATGGATTCGTCCACATTGCTCTTGATGTCGCGGAAACAGACAATCTTACCAAAACGTTTGCGCTCGTTGAATACACGGTTGGTACGTGAGAACGCTTGCAACAATCCGTGGTATTCCAAATTCTTATCCACATACAACGTGTTCAGCTTCTTGGAATCGAAGCCCGTGAGGAACATACCCACGACCAAACAAAGGTCGAGCGGTTTCATGTCGGTTTTCTTCTTTTTCAACCGCAGATTGACATCATCGTAGTAAGCACGGAAATTCTCGATGGAGAAATTCGTACCGAACATTTGGTTGTAGTCGTTGATGATTTCCTGCATATCGTCAGCCTCCGGCACGGATTCGCTGACAAAACCGCTGTTCATGCCCGTCAGTTCATCGTCCTCGTTAGGGTTAGATGAATAGGTGAAGATTGCACCGATTGAGATTTTAGGATTCAGTTCCTTGAAAATCTTATAGTAACGAATGAGCATCGGCACATTCTGCACGGCAAATAGCGCGTCAAACTCACCGTCAAAGGTGGATTTGCTGAAATTGTTGAGAATGAATTTGGCAATCTCGTGCATACGGCTTTCCTGTCCCGGTGATACCTCCTCGTTGCCGTGGTAGTATTCCACCAAAAAGCCAAGTACATTCTCATCAGCAATGGCATCTTTAATCAGATACTTGTGCAGACACTTGTCGAAGATTTCTTCGGTAGTACGATCGTTCTTAGAGTTCTCCTTGAATATAGGTGTCCCCGTGAAGCCGAATATTTGCGTATTGGTAAAGAAGTTGACAATATTTTTGTGGCTCTCACCGAAATGGCTACGATGACACTCATCGAAAATCATGATGATGCGCGACTTCCTCACTTCATCCAAACGCTTGCTGTACCATTGCTTCGTAACGGCTGCATTGAGTTTCTGAATGGTAGTGATAATGATTTTCGAATCGCTTGAAAGTTTCTTCGTCAGTTCATCGGTGTTGTCCGTACTATCCACTGCACCGGGTTCGAACGCTTCATATTCCGATTGCGTCTGCGTGTCAAGGTCGTGACGGTCCACCACAAACATCACCTTATCCACGCCATCCAACTCCGAAACGAGTTGTGCCGCCTTAAAAGAAGTAAGAGTCTTGCCAGCTCCCGTAGTGTGCCAAATGAAGCCGTTGTCGGTAGAGTTCTGCACCTTATCCAAAATCTCCTCCACGGCATAGAACTGATAGGGGCGCAACACCATCAGACATTTGTCACCCTCATGAAGCACGATGTATTTGCTAATCATCTTACCAAGGGTACATTTATCAAAGAACATTGCTGCAAACAGACTGAGGTCGTTGAAGGGGTTGTTATCCTTGTCCGTCCAATTGAAAGTAAACTTGTAGCCTTGATTGGGGTTGTTGGCGAAATAGCGGGTGTTTACACCGTTGGAGATAACGAAAACCTGTATATAGTCGAACAAGCCATGAAACGATGTCTTATGGTAGCGTTGCACTTGGTCGTAGGCTTGGCGCAGTTCCACCCCTCGCTTTTTTAATTCGATTTGCACCAACGGCAAACCATTTACCAATATCGTCACATCATAGCGGCATTTCTTCCTGCCCTCAATGGTGATTTGGTTTGATACCTGAAACTCATTCTGACACCATTGTTTCTTATTGAGAAATTCCACCCACACACGTTCCCCATTTTCGGTTTCGAGTGGATAGAGGTCGCGCAGTTTCTTGGATTTTTCAAAGCGTGAGCCGCCCTCCAAATGAAGCAAAATCTTTTCAAACTCCGATTCGGTGAAATGTTCACGCCCTATTTCCGCAAGTTGTTTGCGATTATGTTTTTCGAGCTGGCATTTGAAATTATCGCGAAGATTGCTTTCTTCTTCAATCTTCACGTATTCATAGCTCATTTGTTCAAGAGCATGAATCAGAGCATTTTCAAGTGCGGCTTCACTTTGTACAGCCATGGTTTATATTAAAGCGAAAACTCCTTCGCTATCCCTGCGAGGCTGACCAAAGCCTATAAGACAACGAAGGAGTTTCATATGTTGTTTTAATTGCTTTCTCAGGTCATTAGCAGTCCGATAATGAGTGCAAAGGTAGCAATTTTTATCAGTTTTTCCTTGCGCATTTGAATAAACAGTATAAGAGAAGAGAGAGAGTTTATTATGTGTAACCCTATATTCACCACAAGGTATCGTTGATTTTGGAATTATCCGACTTTGGAGGATAATCCTGCTCCCTGCAAGGACAAGGCGTTTAGAGTTACTCGAATCGTTTCGGGCAACCCAAAACATACCTTGCGATGTTCTCGGGACAAAGGTACAAAGATTATGAAAAACCAGCGGGAAAATATATTTTCACCGTAGAAAAATTTTTGTTTCACTGTTTGGAAACCTTTGTTTCGATATCGGAAAATTCTTTCTTTGTTTGGTTGCAATTTATCTTATGCTTACTTTTGCCCAAAAACAAAATATGACTGAAACCATCGCATACATTAAGGAATCATTGAGGGATCTATACCCATCCTCCGAGGTCAGCAGCCTAGTTCGTTTAATTATGGAGCGGGTTTGTAATATTCAGCCGCATCATTTTTTATTTTGTAAAGACAAAGAACTGCCAGAAAGCGAAAAAAGCCGAATTCATGACATAGTCGAACGTTTGAAGCAGATGGAGCCTATCCAATACATATTAGGAACGGCCGATTTCTACAGCCTTCAGTTCGAAGTAGACCCGTCCGTCCTGATACCGCGTCCGGAAACAGAAGAACTGGTCGAGCAGGTCATCCTCGACAATGCAGACCAAAAGATCAAGATATTGGATATCGGAACGGGAAGCGGCTGCATAGCCGTCACACTCCGGAAGCATCTGAAAAAAGCAAGCGTGATTGCGACGGACATTTCGGCGGAAGCGCTCGCGACCGCCCGCCGGAATGCCAAACGCAACAACACAACGGTCACTTTCATCCAGACAGATATCCTAGACCCGGAGAAAGCGGAAATGGACATTCCGTTTATTCTGGACGTTATCGTCAGCAATCCGCCCTACATCAAGGAGGAAGAAAAAAAAGACATGGAGCGGAACGTGCTGGACTACGAACCACACCTGGCTCTTTTCGTCCCGGACAACGACCCGCTGCTCTATTATTGGCATATTGCCCATTTCGGAAAGAAAAAACTGAGAAGAAACGGCCGTCTCTACTTCGAAATCAATGCGGCATGCGGCAATATGGTTGTTGAGATGCTGGAGGAAGAAGGCTACAAGAATATCGAATTGATCCAAGACCTGTCCGGCAGGGACCGGATCATAAAAGCACGCAAATGAAACAAATCAGTGAATCTGAAATGCTTCACCGGGCAGCCGCCTACTGTTCTGCCAGCGAACGCTGCATCCAGGATGTCGAAAAGAAAATCAAAGCGGCGGGATTGGCCGGGGAAGAAAGCGGCCGGATCGTTTCCCGCCTGCTACAAGAACGTTTCATCGACGAAAGCCGCTTTGCACGCTATTTCGTAAACGACAAATTACGCTTCAACAAATGGGGACGTGTCAAGATCAACTACGAGATGCAGCGGAAAGGCATTCCGTCCAGTATCCGCTCGGAAGCACTGGAAGGTATCGACGAACAAGAATATCGCTCCATCCTTCTTTCTCTCCTGAAAAGCAAAAAGAAAGTAACCCGTGGTAAGGACGATCGGGAAGTTTACGCCAAACTGCTCCGCTTCGCCGCCGGACGCGGTTTCGAAACAAGGGAAACAAGCCGCTGCCTGAAACAACTGTTCAACGGGAATGACTACGAGGATGATTTTGAATGACCTCCTCACCCTTTTCTATCCCCGCCTCTGCCTGCTTTGCCAGAGGTCTTTGATGGAAGGGGAAGAGCATATTTGCCTGCATTGTTCGAATCATTTGCCCTACACGCATTTTACGGATATGGAGACGAATCCGGTCTGTCTGCTTTTACAGGGAAAAACATCTTTCGTCGCCGCCACCGCTCTGCTCCACTTCACGAAAGGGGGAAGCGGGCAAAAGCTGATCCATTCCTTAAAATATCATGGAAACAAAAAACTCGGATACGAACTGGGACACATGGCTGCTACCACCTACCGGGAGACAGGGCTGTTCGACACCGTCGATCTCCTTTTGCCGGTCCCGCTCCACCCGAAAAGAATGAGGCAAAGAGGTTATAACCAGTCGGAATGGATCGCATACGGCATCCGTTCCGCCACTGGAATCGCGGTCGACACCTCATCCTTGTCCCGCATAAAAAAGACCGAAAGTCAAACCCGCAAGCAGATATTCGAACGATCGGAAAATGTAGAGGACATCTTCCGTGTAGAGAACACCGACACGTTGAAAAACAAACACATTCTACTGGTGGACGATGTTATTACGACCGGTTCCACCATGAACGCCTGTGCAGAAGCCATGAAAGCCATATCCGGCATCCGGATCAGTATTTTAGGCATAGCTGTGGCATAAACTCTCCTTAAACCTGCTATACAATATGTATAGCTTATTTTTTTGAAGAACTACAAGGTTATCTCATTCCCTTTGTCTACCTTTGCAGACTGATATAAACATTTTTATTAGGTTGTATGAAAACACTGGAAAGATTAGTAGCAGAGAGATTATTAAAGATTAAGGCGGTCAAATTGCAGCCGGCCAATCCTTTCACATGGGCATCCGGTTGGAAATCACCAATCTACAACGACAACAGAAAGACACTTTCCTATCCGGAAATCAGAAGTTTCATTAAACTGGAGCTGGCTCGCACAATCAGCGAAAAGTATGAAAATGCCGATGCTATTGCTGGTGTTGCAACCGGAGCAATCGCCCAGGGTGCATTAGTTGCCGACCTACTGGGTCTGCCGTTCGTGTACATCCGTTCAACTCCTAAAGATCATGGATTGGAAAACCTGATTGAAGGCGAACTGAAACCGGGTTCAAAAGTAGTGATTGTAGAAGATTTGGTTTCTACAGGTGGTAGTAGTTTGAAAGCCGTACAGGCTGTCCGTAATTTCGGTTGTGACGTTGCCGGTATGGTTGCCATTTTCACGTATGGTTTCCCTGTTGCAGTAGAGGCTTTCAAAGAGGCAAAAGTTACATTGACGACTCTAAGTAACTATGATGCCGTGCTGGAAGAAGCATTGCGTACAGATTACATTGACGAATCCGAAATCGCAGTCCTTCAGGAATGGCGCAAAGATCCGGCAAACTGGAATCCCGAAACAAAGTAAGTGAAAATGACTGAATTTGTTAGCGAAGTGAAAACGATCCCCTTTAACGAGGATCGTATTTTTAATATGCTGTCCGACCTATCCAACTTAGGAAAGGTGCAGGACCGCATACCTCAAGATAAGATTCAAGATTTCGAGTTTGATAAAGACTCTTGCAGTTTTTCCGTCGCACCGGTAGGCAAGATAACCTTCCAGATCGTGGAACGTGAACCGAACAAGACGATCAAATTCACGACCACGAACTCGCCTGTTCCCCTGTTCCTTTGGATTCAGCTAAAACAGGTAGAAGAGAACGACACACGGATGAAAATAACCGTCCGCGCCGAACTGAATCCGTTTATCAAACCAATGGTATCAAAACCATTGCAGGATGCGATCGATAAAATATCGACCATGTTGGCATCCCTGCCTTATTAAATGTTTTTTTGATGGCTCAG
>OLPK01002014.1_pt1 | contig 10383 bp, 7 predicted proteins | sample 1672261 | NCBI WGS metagenome assembly OLPK01 (sample SAMEA3136665, study PRJEB25190) | human gut metagenome
CTTGCTCGACAATCCAAAGACAATTGAGAGGCTAGGACTTTTGTCCCAGCCTCTTATATTTCTATTACACGTTTAACACTTTATCCAAGAATTCTTTCAATCGTGGGTGTTGTGGGTTGTCGAAGATTTGGTCTGGCTTGCCGTCTTCGAGGAATTCCCCATCTGCTGTGAAGATGACACGATTGGCCACTTGGCGAGCAAATCCCATCTCGTGGGTGACGATGATCATGGTCATCCCTTGCTTAGCCAAGTCTTTCATAACGTTCAGTACATCTCCGACCATCTCAGGGTCAAGGGCAGAAGTCGGTTCGTCAAAGAGCATGACATCTGGCTTCATTGCTAAACCACGCGCAATGGCTACGCGCTGTTTCTGACCACCTGATAGACTATCAGGAGAGACATCAGCTTTGTCAGCCAGTCCAACCTTTTCCAAGAGTTCCATTGCTAGTTCTCTAGCTTCTTCCCGACTCATACGTTTGTGCTCCAAAGGAGCAAACATGATGTTTTCAATAACACTCATATGAGGGAAGAGATTGAAATGCTGGAAAACCATCCCGACATTTTCACGAACGATATCAATGTTGGTTTTTGGATCAGTCAGGTCATAGCCGTTCACGGTAATCTGTCCCTTGGTTACTTCTTCAAGAAGGTTAAGACTGCGTAGGAAGGTTGATTTACCAGAACCAGATGGACCGATAATACAAACCACATCTCCTTCGTAAAATTTTGTTGAGATGCCTTTTAGGACCTCATTTTCACCGTAATATTTATGGAGGTCATGGACATCAATTTTTAATTTAGCCATTAGTTAGCCCTCTTTTCTAATTGTTTTGCAAAGCGTGTCAATAAGGTAATGATGACGAGGTAGAAGACGGCAAGGATCGCATACATCTTGAAACTTTGATAATTTCGAGCGATTATAATCTTACCAGTCTGGAAGAGCTCGACCAAACCGATAGCTGACACGATCGTCGTATCTTTCAGTGCAATGACAAATTGGTTGACGAAGTTTGGAAGCATCAGTTTAGTTGCTTGAGGCAAGATAATCTTGCGCATGGTCTTGCTATAAGAAATCCCGAGGCTTCGACTGGCTTCCATCTGTCCAGCTGGTACGGCTTGAATCCCACCACGAACAATCTCAGCAATATAAGCAGCAGCATTGAGTGATAGAGCAATCGTACCTGCAAGGAAGTCATTGATTGGGGATTGGTGACCCGTCGTGGACTCGATCAAATTAGGAATTCCCCAGAAGATAAAGGCAGCAAGAATCATCAGTGGGATACCACGGATGACATCGACGAAAATCTCAGCAGTCCAACGAAGCCATTTATAAGGACTGACACTGAACATCCCGAAGATGATTCCGATCACCATAGCAATCGCAAATGAAAGAAGTGCTAGTGCAATAGTGACACCAAGTCCACTTAACAATTGTTTGTAGTTGTTTTGGAGCAAGCCCCAGATAGTCGTTTCATCTACTGAAGTAGATTCTGTGGTTTCATCACTATCACTTGAAAGGTACTTATCCAAGATCTTTTGGTATTCGCCACTTTCTTTTAAGTTGGCCAAACCGTTGTTGAACATTTCAATCAATTCAGGGTTCGAATCTTTTTGGACAGCAAAGGCAATTTGACCACTTGGAGTACCTTCGATAGGTGTTTTGAATTTACGTCCTTGTTTAATGGCGTATTTGATAACAGGTTCGTCATCCATGATGGCAGCTACAGAACCTGAGTTCAAACTGTCATACATAGAAGCCCCATCTGAGAAGGTTTTGATTTTGTAGCCATACTTGCTCTTGTTTTCCTCGAGGAAAGTTTGAGAAGCAGTACCATTTTTGACACCAACTGTTTTTCCTTTTAGATCTTCGTAGGAAGAAATGTTACTACTTTCTTGAACTGCTAGGATTGAATTCGTTGTGTAGTATGGATCTGAGAAGTCAAAAGTCGCCTTACGCGCATCAGTAACAGTCATCCCGGCAATCATTCCATCGGCATTACCATTCTGGACATCACTGACAGCAGCATCAAAACCTGGATTGCTAATTTCTAGGGTAAATCCTTGGTCTTTGGCAATGGCCTTAATCAATTCCATATCAATCCCAGTGTATTTACTTTGATCATTTTGGAAGACGAAGGGAGCAAAAGAAGAATCGCTAGAAATTTTGTATTTTTTCTTCTTAGGAGTCGCCTTTTGTCCTGCTTCAGTGCTCGTTTCTGGAACAACAGTAGTGCTAGCGGTAGTTGTTGCTGTAGATGATGATTGACTGCTACCAGTCCATTTTTCAATAATTTGATCTAGCGTACCATCTTTCTTCATTTGGGCAAGAGCAGTATTGAACTGTTTGATGAGTTTTTCGTGGGAACCACCTTTTTTAACCCCAAAGGCAAAGCTTCCGACAGCTTCTCCTTCCATATTAATAGAAAGATCTTGTCCTTGCTTAATGGCGTATTCGATGACAGGTTGGTCATCCATAATGGCATCCACTGCACCGGTTGATAAACTGTTATTCATCAAATCACTGGTGTCGAAGGTCTTGATCGTATAAGCGTACTTGTCCTTGTTCTTTTGAAGGAAACGTTGAGCAGCAGTACCGTTTTTGACTCCGACTGTTTTACCTTTGAGCTGGTCATAGGAAGTGATCTTGTTAGTTTTCTTGGTTGCGATCACGACTTTTGTATCATAGTAAGTATCGGACATCGTAAAAACTTGTTCACGTTCCTTGGTCTTGGTCATCCCTGCCATAATGGCATCGGCTTGTCCGGATTGGACCATGTTGACGGCCACATCAAAGCCAGGGAAAGACTTTTCTAAGGTCCAACCGTTGATTTCAGCGACCTTATCCAAGATTTCAACGTCAATTCCTTTATAAACTTGGTCTGAGTCTTTGAATTCGAAGGGCGCATATGCTGTATCGAAAACGACCTTAACAGTTTCAGCCTGTGCTGGACTCGCAAAGGCGAATAGTGGAAATAAAAAAAGCAAACAAGCTACTAGTTTTTTCTTCATTTCGTTCTCCTTTATATCTAATCCACTGGTCTAGAGAAGATCAATGGAAGGGATACCCTAAGAGGGCTTTAAAAAAACAAAGAATTCATACTGAAAACAAGTATGAATTTCAATCATTTATTTTTTACAAGGTTTATCATACCACAAATGAATATTAAAATCAAGAATTTTAACTAATTCATGTTAGGTTTTCTAACATCATCAAATATTGCGGTCTCTGATTTTCTTTGTTACAATGAAACTATAAGATAAAAGGAGGAAGATAATGAAGAAAGGTAACATTATTCAAGATATAAAAACTAACACCTCATGGCCAGTACTTGTTTCTACACTATTCTATGTGTTTTTAACTTTCCTGTTTGTTGAAGGTGGACTTTGGTTTGGGAGTGAGTTTATAGGACCATTTTCTCAAGTTTTAGAGTTTTTAACAGACCTCTTTTCACCAGGCAATGGGGGAGCAAGTGTCCAAGAATTTTTCTACCATTATTTTCTTTATTATGAGCTTTTCAGTTTTGTATTCATTCTTTTGCTCTTTATTTTTTGGGTGAAGTTCATTGAGAAGAATCCTCTATCGACTTTAGGTTTTGTAAAAAGGAATTGGCTTAAGTATCTAGGTTGGGGGATTTTGCTTTCCCTTCTTCAAATGGGAGTCATTGCCCTTGTCTACCAGGTGGGGGGAATCGGGTCTTTTGAGCTTAATGAATTAAGTTTAGAACCCATCCTCTTTATTCTAGGTTTATTCCCTTTTTGGCTTCTTCAAGGAGGGACTGAAGAAGTAGCGACGCGGGGTTGGCTCCTAACTCGGATTGCAGCAAGAACTAATTTGCCTTTAGCGATCGCGATTTCTAGTAGTCTCTTTGGCTTTCTTCATCTGGGAAATTCAGGAGTGACCTTCTTATCCGTACTGAATATCATCCTCGATGGAGTGCTAGCTGGTCTTCTCCTTATCTATACCGATAGTATCTGGCTAGTGGTCGCCCAACATGGTACTTGGAACTATGTACAAGGAAATCTCCTTGGTTTTCAAGTCAGTGGGACGGGCGCAGATGCTTCGATTTTTAGTTTTACCATGGGATCTGGTCCCGACTGGTTGACCGGAGGGGCATTTGGTGCAGAAGGATCGATCATCACAACTCTGGTTCTTCTTGTATCCCTAGTGGTTGTTTATCGTTTAGGGGAGAGGAAAGAAAAGTTTGAAGACTAACCTCTGTGTAATGTCTGAAAGTCATATATGAAAAAGACAAACACCAAAAATGACGTTTGTCTGCATTCTGAGTCGAACACATATTGATGAGTTCGGCTTTTTCTATATAATAATGGGGATGATTAGCTTGACTTGTGCACCATTATGAATATTTTCTAAATGCATCGTTCCATTATGAAGTTTCATGACGCGTTTCACGAAAGATAAACCAAGTCCAAAGTGACTTTCTTGAGAGGGTGTTCTTGCTTGGTCCTCTTTATAGAAAAGATTTCCAGCATGTTGTAAAACATTTTTTGAAAAAGTAGATTGATTATTCCATATGGTTAGAACTAATCGATTTTTTTCTTGTGACATTGTTAGCTGGATCTTTGCATCATTATCTTTTTGATGTTGTATTGCATTATTAATAATATTTGTGATTGCTCGAAAAAACAAATTGGAATGAATGGCAATTTGTGTTGATGGAGTTACTGTATTTGAAAAAACAAATTGTGTATTTCTCGGGAGTAACGGAGTGATCTGTTCCTTCAATTGATGAGTTACTTGTTGAATTGATATGTTTTCAAGTTGAATATCATGGTCATAAAAAGTTTTGGAGTATTGGATGAAGTGGTTAAAATAATCATTTAATTGAATACTTGCTTGCTCCAGATCTTTTAGACATTCCATTGCTTGAGGTGTTTGCTCGGTGGATTGTAAGAATTCGGCATTTCCTCTGATGACAGTTAGAGGGCTACGAAGATCATGTGCAGCGCTAGATACTTGAAACATGAGTTCTTTTTTTTGATCTTTTTCATTTTGAATTCTATTTTTTATTTCAGATTGCATTTTTTCGATCAGATCGTTTGTTTCAATGAATTCTTTAATCTGCAAATGGTGATGTTCATTTTTGGTGAAATATAGACCACTATGATAAACCATGTTCATTTCTGTTTGAATCTTGGTTAATAATTGTCTAATATTTATTACAATGATAAAAATTAAAATGATGCAAAGATAAATCCAAGAACTGACGCTAAAAAATAAAGCAAAGTGATTGGCATTTTTCTCATTAATTCCAGATACGGAAGATAGAAGAGCTGGAACTATGTAAAAAAGTATCAGACATAGAAGAAATTGCCAAATGATTTTAAGGTAGGTACGCTTAATGAGTTGCTTGATTGTCAATTCTTTTTCCATTTGTATCCTCCTCCCCATATTGTTTTGATGGGGTCAATTTGATGGATCTTAAATTTTTGTCTGATTTGATAGATGTATTCAGTAATGGATCGTAGTTGTGCATCAGAGTCTACAGGATAGAGGTAATTGTAAAGTTCTTCTATGCTAAATATTCGGTTCTCATTTTTTGCTAAAAGATAAAGTAAATCAAACTCTCGCTTAGTTAATGAAATTCTCTTTGATTGATAATATACTTCTTTACTATCTCGATAAAAAGTTATATTTGAATCCATCTCTTCTTTAGAGGCATGATGTGATCTTTCTTCTCTACGAAGATGCATTTGAATTCTTGCAATTAATTCTTTAATGCTAAATGGTTTTGTGATGTAATCATCTGCACCAGCTTGAATTCCTTTTAGTAAATCTTCTTCAAAATCTTTAGCGGTTAGAAATAGGATTGGGGTAGCAATTTGTGAACGAATGGAGAGACAGATTTCTAAACCAGAAATAGGCATCATAACGTCAAGTAAAATTAGATCGAATCCAGTAAAGTCACAGATATTGATCTCCTCTATATATTTACGAGTTTCCACGTGAAAGTTGTTCGCTTTTAATGCATTCCCTATTAATCGTAAGATTTTTTCATCATCGTCAATGGCTAAAATTTTATACGTCATAGTTCCTCCAATTATATGAGCATATTATAGCAAATATGGAATGCAATTTGTTAGAAATGAAAAAAATTATTATTCTGAGATTTTCCTGATTTTCTCCTGTTATACTTACTCCAAGTGAAGGTGGAATTTCACTAAAAGTCTGAAAGGAAAAATAATGAATGATAACAATTCAAAAGCTACATAAGGAATATAATAATAAAATTGTCCTTCAAAACGTGTCTTTCAAAGCTAAGAAAGGTGAGATTACTGGATTGATTGGACCGAATGGATCCGGAAAATCAACTTTAATCAGAATTTTACTTGGTTTAGAAAATAGTCAAATGGGGATAGCGATGATCAATGGCAAAAAATACTCTCAATTGGGAGATAATCCTTTTGGTATTGTTGGATCATTCCTCGATAGTTGCCAACCTTATCCAACTAGAACAGGATTTCAGCATCTTCGGTGGATTGGCTTGGCTTGTGGCATTGACAAAAATAGGTGCAATGAATGTTTAGAGTTGGTGGGGTTAAGTGAAGCTAAAAATAAAAAAGTAAAAGACTATTCATTAGGAATGAAGCAACGTCTTGGGTTAGCAACAGCCTTATTAGCAAATCCTGATATCTTAATTTTAGATGAACCAATCAATGGACTAGATCCAGAGGGTATCCGCTGGGTACGCAATTTTTTACAATCTTTTGTCAATGAAGGTAAAACTGTCTTAATGACAAGTCATTATATGAGTGAGTTAGAATTGACTGTAGATCATTTGGTTGGTATTTCTAATGGGAAGATCGTTATTGATGCTCCTACAAAAGATATTTTGAAACAGTTTGGATCTTTTGAGGAAGCATATTTTAAGGCGCTCGAAGGGAAAGAAGGTGAATAATATGTTGAAACGTTCCTTTTTTAGTGACCTCTATAAATATTGTAGTTTAGCTACTTTTAAATTCACTTTTTTTCTTATTTTGGGAGTCAGCATATTTTTTACAATTCAAAATATTCAGGTGATAAATGCCTTAGTAGAAGGAAATGGCCAAGCAGTTAACCTTGATCCGTCTATGTTATCATCGAATCCAGTCTATACAGTCAGGGATGCTCTCTTATCATCCCCCTACCAAGCAAGTGTTATTTTCTTGCCAATCTTGGTTTCACTTGTTTATTCAACCCATTACCAATATGGTGATGATAATTTTACTCAGTTATTGATTCCTAACTGGAAAGTTCGTCTTACTGGGTTTATTGCAAGTTCGATTGTCTTATCGTTACTTTCTACTTTAGTAATTTCTATAGTAAATGCTGTTATCTTACTCATTTTTCTAGATTCAACTTTAAAGAATTATTTAGAATTGACTTTGTTTTTAGATGTCACGGTAAGAGTTATGATATTTTCAATCGTTCTTACTTTATTAGCTTTACTTTTCGTAATAGTAACGAAAAAATCAATGACTTCATTAATTGCAGATGTTTTATTATTGGTAATCAGTTTATCAGGTATTCTAAGAGGTATTTCCTCTAAAATAGAAAATCTATTGCCTTTGATTGGAGCAAAGTCATTTGCTTTTGGACGAATTGAAGGGACTCAAATGAGCCAATTGTATGGTTTTACACTTTTAACAGTAGAAGGGATCTTGTTCTTGGTGTTCATAATGGTTGTAGAAAAGATTCGAATGGGGAGGAAGAATGGCAAAAGTATTTTTCAGTCTTATCGTCAAAAAATATAGTTTAAAACCCGTGAAGTACCAGATAACCATACAGTCATTTTTGATAGGTTTTGTGTGTCTCTTAAGTATTTTACCAGTTGCAATCAATGGTACAATTGTAGAATTATCTTTAAAGCAAGCTCTTGTTTTTGCATCAATGCTCTCTGTTGGTATTGGGAGTGTTAATGCATTTGTAGAGTTACAATCACACGAAACAAAACTAGTTTATTTGGTAAGTGGAAAAAGGATCTTAAGTTCAATTCGGATCCTGTTCGTAGAGTTATGTGATGTAGTACTACAATCAACCTTAAATTTCATTGTACTGCTTATATGGTTTCATTTTTTTAGTAGCGAAAATGGTGTCAGTTTAGAAATTTTCAGTTTCTATTTGATTGGCTCCATCCAATACTTTTTGATTTCTTACTTCTTAAGTTATTTTTTCAAAAGTCCAATGGGGAGTTTAGCTATTTTGCTACTATTTCCTATTTTGGTACAACCATTCATAGAAAGAGTAGTGGAACCATTGACTAGTTATCTATTTTATAATATTATTGCGGAAACAATATTAGGTAGTGCTTCCAATTTGCAACTCTGTATTTACGTTTTTGGACTTGTATGCTCACTTGGAGCAACTCTCTACCTCTTGGTAAGGAATCAAGAAGTTAAGTAGTAAATTGATTTCGTAAAAATAATACCGATGAGCAAACCTTGCTAATTTTGTATATCATGGACACTGATGTTTATTACGTATTGCATGGTTTTAGAATAAAAGACAAGACTTTCGAAGTAAATGCGAGAGTCTTGTTTAGTTTTCACGCTAATGCGTGTCCAATTAATTATTTTGTAATTCGGGTATGTACCGATTTAACGGATCATTTTGTAATATGTTGTTTTCCCTTTCATTCCTCATCTCAGAGAATTCTAGTGATTTATGGTAAAATAAGGTCTATATATGTGAGGATAAAGAGATGATTAATCGAATTACAGATAACAAATTTAAACTTGTATCCAAATACCAACCGTCTGGGGATCAACCGCAGGCCATTGAACAGTTGGTGGATAACATCGAGGGTGGTGAGAAGGCGCAAATCCTGATGGGGGCGACTGGTACGGGGAAGACCTATACCATGAGCCAGGTCATTGCCCAAGTCAATAAACCGACCCTGGTCATCGCCCACAATAAAACCCTAGCGGGTCAGCTTTATGGGGAGTTTAAGGAATTCTTTCCAGAGAATGCTGTCGAGTATTTTGTTTCCTACTATGATTATTACCAACCAGAAGCCTATGTGCCATCGAGCGACACCTATATCGAAAAAGATAGCTCGGTCAATGATGAGATTGACAAGCTTCGTCACTCTGCAACTTCAGCTTTGCTGGAGCGTAACGATGTGATCGTTGTCGCATCTGTATCTTGTATTTATGGTCTGGGTTCTCCTAAGGAATATGCCGATAGCGTGGTCAGCTTGCGCCCCGGTCTGGAGATTTCTCGTGATAAACTTCTCAATGACCTGGTGGACATCCAGTTTGAGCGCAATGACATCGACTTTCAACGAGGCAAATTCCGTGTTCGGGGAGATGTGGTCGAGATTTTCCCAGCTTCGCGTGATGAGCATGCCTTTCGCGTTGAGTTCTTTGGGGACGAGATTGACCGCATCCGTGAGGTTGAAGCTCTGACGGGCCAGGTTCTGGGAGATGTGGACCACTTGGCCATTTTCCCAGCTACCCACTTCGTGACCAATGACGATCATATGGAAGTAGCCATTGCCAATATTCAGGCTGAACTAGAAGAGCAGTTGAAGGTCTTTGAAAAAGAAGGCAAGCTTTTAGAAGCTCAGCGACTGAAACAACGGACCGAGTATGATATTGAAATGCTACGGGAGATGGGCTACACCAATGGGGTCGAAAACTACTCTCGTCACATGGATGGCCGGAGTGAAGGAGAGCCTCCTTACACCCTTCTTGACTTCTTCCCAGAAGATTTCCTCATCATGATCGATGAAAGCCACATGACCATGGGACAGATCAAGGGAATGTACAATGGGGACCGGTCGCGTAAGGAGATGCTGGTCAACTATGGTTTCCGTTTGCCGTCTGCCTTGGATAACCGGCCACTGCGTCGGGAGGAGTTTGAAAGCCATGTCCATCAGATCGTCTATGTGTCTGCGACACCGGGTGATTATGAGATGGAACAAACCGATACCGTCATCGAGCAGATCATTCGTCCGACAGGTCTACTCGATCCCGAGGTGGAAGTGCGTCCGACTATGGGACAAATGGATGATCTCTTGGGTGAGATCAATGCGCGTGTAGAACGTGGAGAGCGGACCTTTGTCACCACTCTGACCAAGAAGATGGCAGAGGACTTGACCGACTACTTCAAGGAAATGGGGGTCAAGGTCAAATACATGCACTCGGATATTAAGACCTTGGAGCGGACAGAAATCATCCGTGATTTGCGTTTGGGCGTCTTTGATGTCTTGGTCGGGATCAACCTTCTTCGGGAAGGAATTGACGTACCAGAAGTTAGTCTGGTGGCCATTCTCGATGCTGATAAGGAAGGCTTCCTTCGTAATGAACGCGGCCTCATTCAAACCATTGGTCGTGCAGCCCGTAATAGTGAGGGTCACGTCATCATGTATGCGGACACCATGA
>OLPK01002019.1_pt1 | contig 10360 bp, 7 predicted proteins | sample 1672261 | NCBI WGS metagenome assembly OLPK01 (sample SAMEA3136665, study PRJEB25190) | human gut metagenome
GCATCATCGGCGGGTACGGAAAAGAGCGTGTGATGCATGCACAGGCGGAAGGTATTCTGCGGAATGTGGCTTCGATCGGAGACATTGTGGAAGCCAGGGCTGTGATTGCAGAGATTGAGACAGAAAACGGGACGGTACCTGTGGAAGCATCTCTCTCCGGTCTGCTGCGCGGGCTGATCCGCGACGGCTATCCGGTGACGAAGGGATTTAAGATTGCGGACATCGATCCGCGGAAAGAAGAACTGCAGAACTGCTTCACGATTTCCGATAAGGCGCGGTGCATCGCCGGAAGCGTGCTGGAAGTGATCTGCGGGGAACTGGAATAGATTCAAATAGAAAAAGTGAGGCGTTTCAGATGAAACTGATGAAAACAGAAGACGCGGTAGGCCAGGTGCTCTGCCACGATATTACACAGATTATCAAAGGTGTGACAAAAGATGCGGTATTCCGCAAAGGCCACATCATTACAGAAGAAGATATTCCGGTGCTGTTAAGTGTCGGAAAGGACAACATTTACATCTGGGAAAAGGACGATACAATGCTGCATGAAAATGAGGCGGCACAGATTCTTTACGATATGTGTAAAAACGATCACATGCATCCGTCCGATGTCAAAGAAGGAAAAATTGAACTGATCGCGGACTGCGACGGTCTTTTGAAAGTGGACCGCGAGAAGCTGAAAAAAGTAAACAGCCTCGGCGAGATGATGATTGCGACGCGCCACGGTGATACATACGTGAAAAAAGGCGACAAACTGGCGGGGACGAGAATTATTCCGCTCGTCATCAAAAAAGAGAAGATGGAGACGGCACAGGCAGTCTGTTCCGACGGGCCGATCCTGACCTTAAAGCCGTTCCACAAGAAAAAATTTGCGGTTCTGACAACGGGAAATGAAGTGTATTACCATCGGATCGAGGACACCTTCACACCGGTTATCCAGGAAAAGCTGGCAGAATTCGGCGCGGAGATGATCTTTCATGAGGTTTACGATGATGATGCATCGAAGATCACAGACGGATGCCGACGCGCGATGGAAGCGGGTGCCGATCTTGTCTTCTGCACCGGAGGAATGAGTGTGGATCCGGACGACAAGACGCCGCTGGCGATCAAAAATACCGGAGCACGCATCGTTTCTTACGGCGCGCCGGTGCTGCCGGGAGCCATGTTCCTTCTGGCGTATGCCGAAAACGGAACACCGATCGTCGGCCTGCCGGGATGCGTCATGTATTCGAAACGGACGATTTTCGATCTTGTCCTGCCGCGCCTCATTGCAGATGATGAGGTGACAGCGGAGGAGCTGGCCGGTCTTGGCGAGGGCGGTCTCTGCCTGAACTGCAAGGTCTGCACCTTCCCGAACTGCGGTTTTGGAAAAGGCAGATAAACGATGAAGGATCAGTATGACAGAACGATAGATTACCTGCGGATTTCCATCACGGACGCGTGCAATTTGAGATGCCGGTACTGTATGCCGGAGAGTGCGGCGGGCTGTGCACTGGAGCAGGCGGAACAGAATCCGCCGCTTACCGTCGAAGAGATGCTGAAGATTGTGCACGCCGCGGCTGGGCTTGGCATCACGCATTACCGGATTACCGGAGGGGAACCGCTGGTAAGAAAAGAGTGCGTGGAGCTGGTGCAGAAAATAAAAGCAGTGCCGGGCACCGCATCCGTTGGGATCACGACGAATGGCGTACGCCTGGCATCGTGTGCGAGGGATCTGAAGGCGGCCGGCTGTGACAGTGTGAATGTGAGCCTGGATACAGTGGATGCGGCAGAGTTTGCGGCGCTTACCGGACGCGATGCGCTGGAGCAGGTAAAGCAGGGCATCTGCGCGGCCAAAGAGGCGGGTCTTTTAGTGAAGCTGAATGCGGTGCATCGAAAAGAACTGCATGCGCAGGAACTGCTTGAATTTGCAGAGCAGGAAAAAGTCCCGGTGCGGTTCATCGAGGTGATGCCGGTGGGCGCCGGAAAATCGTACGTGGGTCCGTCGAATGAGGCGCTGAAAACAGAGCTGGAACAGTGGTATGGGGCATGTACGCCGGACCAGGAAAAAGAAGGAAACGGTCCTGCGGCTTATGTGCGGTACGAAAAGCTGTCGATGCCCGTCGGCTTTATCAGCGCGATCCACGGAAAGTTCTGCGGAAGCTGCAACCGCGTACGGCTGACAAGCCGCGGCTTTTTAAAGCTCTGTCTCTGCTATGAGAACGGCGTGGATCTGCGGGAGGTTCTGCAGAACGGAACGGCGGCGGATCTGCGGGATGTGATGGCACAGGCAATCTTAAAAAAGCCGATGGAACACTGCTTTGAGCGGCCGAAGGATATGACAGAGCACCACCTGATGTCCGGCATCGGCGGATGAAATGACGGCGGTTCGAAAAGAAGAGGAAACAAAAGAAATGGGAAAAATCATAGGAATCTGTATCAGTGAAAAACGGGGAACAGCAAAGCACGAGGTGGAAACGGCGAAGCTGGTGGAAGACTGGGGCATCGAGGGCGATGCACACGCCGGGCACTGGCACCGCCAGGTGAGCCTTTTGTCGTATGAAAAAATAGAAGCCTTCCGTGCAAAGGGGGCGGATATTCCGCTCGGCGCCTTCGGGGAAAACCTGATCGTGGAAGGATATGATTTCCGGAATCTGCCGGTCGGCACGCGGTTTTCCTGCGGGGATGCGCTGCTTGAGATGACGCAGATCGGAAAGGAGTGCCACAGCCACTGCGAGATTTTCAAACGCATGGGTGAATGCATCATGCCGCGGGAGGGCGTTTTCGCGGTGGTGCTGCGCGGCGGCATGATTCAAAAGGGTGACACCATCGAACTGGTGACGGAAAAGTAGACCAGAGATCAGACACAAGGAGAGGAAACATGGACGAACTTTACCGGAAACTGCTTGCACAGCTGGAAGAGGGACAGGACACGGTTCTTGCCTTTATCACCGAAGGGGACGGCTCCATTCCGCGCACGACGGGCGCCTATATGCTGGTCGGCCGGGAAGGACGGATTTTCGGAACTATCGGCGGCGGAAACCTGGAATATCAGGCGGTTCTGCATGCGCAGGAGCTGGTGCAGGAGAAGAAAAGTGAATACAGAGAATACGATCTCGGAACCGGAGAGGGGAAGGGGCTTGGCATGGTCTGCGGCGGCAGAGTGAAGGTGTGCTTCTATTTTATGAATGGAGCGCACGGCGAAGCAGAAAGTCTGGCGCAGGCGCTTGCGGCGCAGGAGCAGTACCGCAGTTACTGGATTTTTTTTGCGCTGGACGGAACCGGCATCCGCGTGCTGGAAAAAGAAGCGTGGGAAATGCTTCCGGCGGCACAGGAAAAAGCGGGCCACTGCCGGATTCTGGAACTGGACGGGAAAACGTATTACGCCGAGGAATTCTGCTACGACGGAAAGGTTTATCTGTTCGGCGGCGGCCATCTGGCCCAGGAACTCGTTCCGGTGCTGCATCATCTGGATTTCTGCTGTATCGTACTCGATGACCGGGAGGAATATGTGGACAAAGCATTGTTCCCGGACGCCGGGCAGACCATGCTGGTGGATTTTACGAAACTGGACGAGATTCTTTCGATCCGGAAAAATGATTATCTCGTGATTGTGACACGCGGCCACCGGTGCGATGCGGATGCCGAGGCGTTTGCGCTTCGCACCGGCGCATCGTACATCGGTGTGGTGGGAAGCCGCAGAAAGACAAAGTATGTGCGCGAAAAACTGGAAGCGCAGGGTTTTACCGGAGAACAGCTCGACAGTGTCTATGCCCCGATCGGAATCGAGATCGGAAGCGAGACGCCGGCGGAGATTGCAATCAGCATTGCCGCACAGCTCATTCAGATCCGGTCAGCAAAAACCGGAAAACGAAAAGGTGCACATCCGGCGCTTCATACGTAAATATACAAAATGAGGAGTCAATTATCATGAAAAAGAAAACCGTATCCATTCTTCTGATGGCAGCTATGGCACTTTCTCTTGCCGCATGCGGATTTTCCAATTCCACAGATTCTTCCAGTAAGAGCAGCTCCAAGGCAGAGAGCACATCTGCATCCAGCGCTTCTTCGGAAGCAGAGAGCGCATCCAGCGCCAAGAGCACAGCAGACGGCGAAGTATTTGACGATACCACTGTCACCGTATTTGCCGCAAAGAGCCTGAACTCCGTAATGGAGACGCTGATCAGCGAGTACAATAAGACCCAGCCGAATGTCAAACTGGTTGGAAGCTATGACAGTTCAGGAACCCTGATGACACAAATCGAAGAGGGTGCATCCTGCGACGTATTCTTCTCCGCAGCAGCAAAACAGATGGATCAGCTTGAGGAAGAGAATCTTCTGGTTGAGGGAACCCGCCACAATATCGTAAACAATCAGGTCTGCGTTGTAACCTATGAGGGAAGCAATACAGAAGTTACGGGCCTGGAGGATCTGAACAAGGCATCCAGCATCGCACTGGCAGACGGTTCCGTTCCGGTTGGAAAATACACAAGAGAAGCACTGGTCAATGCAGGCATTCTGGAGAAAGCAGACGACGTATCGGCCATCACAACCCAGCAGGTTTCCGAAGCGCTCGGCGGCGTGGAAATCAATGAGTGTGCAAACGTAGGAGCCGTTACTTCCGCAGTTGCAGAGGGATCCAACGAGGTTGGTACGGTTTATTATTCCGATACCTACGGTCTGGAGGACCGTCTGAAGGTTCTGCAGGTCGTTCCGTACGATCTGACCGGAAATGTCATCTACCCGGCAGCACAGGTTGTCAACAAAGAGGCAGATGAGACCGAGCAGGCAGCAGCGAAAGACTTTGTAGAGTTTCTGACTTCCGATGAGGCAGCCGCCATCTTCCGGAATTATTACTTTGATACAGAGGTAGAATAAAAAGAAGATCCCACAAAAAACAGCAGAGATTTGGAATCACCGTCCGAAAAAGAAAGATTTCGTTTCTGCGGACGGTGGTTTTGCATCAGAGAAAATCCGGGCAGGATGCGTGATGCAGGTATGCAGGGCTGCCGTGGATAGAAAGGAAATGTTATGCAGGAAATACTGGATTTTTTACAGTCACTGGACTGGAGCCCGCTTGTCATTTCGATCAAGACCGGTATTGTGGCGACGATTCTGTCCTTTTTCTTTGGTATTTTTGCCGCGCGTGCGGTGATGAAGCTGCGTCCCGGCGCGCGTGCCGTAATTGACGGCTTTCTGACACTTCCGATGATTCTGCCGCCGACCGTTGCAGGCTTTTTCCTGCTTCTGATTTTCAGCCTCCGCCGTCCGTTTGGTGCTGCACTGTATGAGAATTTCGGTATCAAGGCAGTACAGACATGGCTTGGCTGTATTCTGGCGGCAACGATTATCGCGTTTCCGCTGATGTACCGCAATACGAGAGCGGCATTTGAGCAGGTGGATACGAACCTGATCTATGCGGCGCGGACGCTTGGTATGTCGGAGTGGAAGATTTTCTGGAAAGTGGTCATCCCATCGGCAGGTCCCGGCGTGCTCTCCGGTACGGTACTGGCATTTGCAAGGGCGCTCGGTGAGTACGGTGCGACGTCGATGCTGGCCGGAAATATTCCGGGAAAGACGGGTACCGTTTCCCAGAAAATCGCAATGGTGATTCAGGACGGGGATTATAAAACGGCGGGTTTTTGGTCTGTTGTCGTACTGCTCGTCGGATTCCTTGCGATGACGGCAATGAACCTTCTGGGTAACCGGAGAAAGAAAAATCAGAAACAGTGGTAGAGGATAAAGAATGGCGCTTGAAGTAGATATTACGAAAAAGCTGGACGGATTTTTTATGCATATGCAGTTCCGGGCGGAGCGGGAGATTTTTGCGATTCTCGGCGCGTCGGGCTGTGGAAAAAGCATGACCTTAAAGTGTATCGCTGGAATCGAAAAGCCGGATGAAGGGCGGATTGTCCTTGACGGCAAGGTGCTGTTTGATTCGGAGAAAAAAATCAATCTGCCGCCGCAGAAGCGGAAAGTCGGTTATATGTTCCAGGATTACGCCCTGTTTCCGCATATGAATGTTGTGCAGAATATTGAGGCAGGCATGGGAAAACGGCCGGACCGGAGCCGGACGGAATCGTTGATCCGCCAGTTTCAGCTGGAAGGGCTGGAGAAAAAGATCCCGGGACAGCTTTCCGGCGGACAGAAACAGCGCGTCGCGATGGCACGGATGCTCGCAGCAGAGCCGGAGCTGATTCTGCTCGACGAGCCGTTTTCAGCGCTCGATACCTATCTGAAATGGCAGTTGGAGCAGGAGATGTACAAACATCTGAAGGAGGCCGGAAAACCGGTCATCTTCGTATCACACAACCGCGATGAGGTGTACCGCCTCTGCGATACGGTCAGCTGTATGAACCGGGGAAAGATGGAAGTCATGGAACCGCTGAAGGAATTTTTCCAGAATCCGAAGACGCGCACAGCGGCAATTTTGTCGGGCTGCAAGAACATTTCGGCGGCCGAGCGGGTGGATGCGCACACGCTGCGGGCCGTGGACTGGGGCGTAACGCTGCACGTAAAGGAGCGGGAAATTGCAGACGATATCCGCGCAGTCGGCATCCGGGCACATTTTCTGGCCACAGTAGAAAGGCCGGGTGAGGAAAATGTATTTCCGGTCAACGAATCCGAAATCTGGGAAGATCCGTTTGAATGGAACATTTCGTTCCGGAAGAATGCCGAATGCAGCTGGCTGCAGTGGAAGATCGCAAAAACAGACTGGAGCCCGGAAATGGGGATTCCAAAGGAGCTGTATCTGAAGGAGGAAGATATTCTGCTGCTGACGGATTCCTGATGCTGGTGTGACAGATTTGGATAAAAAAAGATTGTTTTCGAAATCGTGATCGTGTTTCGAAAACAATCTTTTTTCATCGTTTACAGATTCATTACATGGTGATCCAGCCGAATGCATTTGCCACGGAACTGAACAGAATGATCAGTGCAAACACCGGGCAGAGATACTGGATCATGACAAGAAAGATTTTCTTTCTGCGGAAGCGGCTCTCGCCATGGATGATTTCTTCCTCGATTTTTGCCACACCGATGACTCTCGAAACGAGAAGACAGGTGGCAATGGCAGCAATTGGCATCATTACGGAGTTTGTCAGGAAGTCGAAGAAATCCAGGAACTGCATGCCAAGAATGGTGACGGAGGAAAACGGTCCGTAGCCAAGGCAGGAGAGCGTTCCGAGCGTAATCATGATAACGCCGATCAGAACGATCGATTTTTTACGGCCCCAGCCGAGCTCATCCTCAAAGGTGGAAACGGCGCTTTCTGTCAATGCAATGGAGCTGGTCAGTGCGGCAAACAGCACCAGAAGGAAAAACAGAATACCGATCACAGTGCCAAAGCCCATATTGGCGAATACCTTCGGGATGGTGATAAACATCAGGGAAGGTCCTGCCTGCAGGGTATCCGGATTTCCGCCGGAGAAGGCAAAGACGGCAGGAATGATCATCAGGCCTGCCATGATCGCAATGGCAGTGTCAAAGATTTCGACGTTGCGTGTGGAATCCTCAATCGAGGTGTCTTTTTTCATGTAGGAGCCAAAGGTGATCAGAATACCCATCGCAATCGAGAGGGAGTAGAACATCTGTCCCATGGCGGCAACAACGGACATCCATGAAAAGTTTTTGAGGTTCGGAACAAGGAAATACTTCACGCCTGCCAGTGCGCCCGGTCTTGTTACGGAATAAACGGCAATGATAACGGAAAGGACGATCAGAATCGGCATCATCACCTTGGAAACGCGTTCAATGCCGTTTCGCACACCGGCGTAGATGATGGCGACCGTAATAAGGCAGAAAACGGCAAAACAGAGCTCTGTGGAAACTCCGTTTGAGATGAAGCCGGAAAAATAGCCGTCCTCTGCGAGCAGGGTACTGTTGCCCTTCACGTATTCGATCAGATATTTGATGACCCATCCTCCGATGACAGAGTAGTATGGAACGATCAGAATCGGGATAATGGCGTTGATCCAGCCCCCGGCGGAAAGCCATTTCGATTTGCCGAACGACTGGAAAGCGCCGACCGGGCTTTTTCGTGTCATGCGTCCGATGGCGGACTCGGCAACGATCATGGAGTAGCCGAAGGTGAGCGCCAGCAGGATATAAATGAGGAGGAAAATTCCTCCGCCGTATTTTGCTGCGAGGTAGGGAAAACGCCAGATATTTCCAAGTCCGACGGAAGCGCCTGCTGCAGCCAGCACGTAACCGATTTTGCCGGAAAACGAGCTGCGGGATTTGTTGTGTTTGTTCATAGAGTTCCTTCCTTTTGTGTGTTACAAAAATTTTGGGTTTATGGTCAGTTTTTGAAGATTTTTTATGCTGACACCATAAAGAAGATTGTAACATTATTGGGAAGGAAAGTCACTACTAAATTTTTTATTTTTTGCTGTCCGGCAGGGATTCCCCGACCAGTTCCGCCATCAGCTCCGGTACAGTGGTCATGTGATCGAGACGCCATGCGTTTTCTCCGCAGAAAAGAAGAGCGTTGTCGGTATCGCCATCGGCAGCGCGGGCCAGGGCTGTGGTAATACAGTAGGGAATGGAGGCTTTGTCGCATTTTTTGAGGCACTGGTAGCAGTGTGAGATTTTTTCCCGTTCCTGTTCGCGTTCCGTCAGAAACGGATTGCGGATTGCGCGGCCCGGCATGCCGACCGGACTGTGCATGATCGTGATATCTTCTTTTTTTGCATTCAGGTATGCCTGTTTGTAGCGGGGATCGGCATCGCATTCTTCCGTGACAACGAAACGGGTAGCCATCTGGACGCCTGCGCAGCCAAGCGACAGATAGTGAAGGATATCCTCATGGGTGTAGACGCCTCCGGCAAAGACGACGGGGATGGTACAGGCATATTTTTCTTCGTAGCCATGTACAATCTGCAGAATTTCCCGGATTTCGTCATCGTAGCCGCGCCGTGCTGTTTCTTCCACGGTTTCGGCGGAGTAGCCGAGATGGCCTCCGGCTGCAGGACCTTCGATGACAACGAGATCAGGAACGCGGTGATAGTGATTGTCCCAAAGCTTCAGAAGAACCTTGGCAGTCCGGGGAGGGGAAACGATAGGGGCGAGTTTGATGGAGCTTCCCTTTGTGTATTTTGGCAGATCGGTCGGGAGACCGGCCCCGGAGATGATGAGATCAGCTCCGTTTTCGATGCAGCAGCGGACGTATTCCTCGTAGTGGGTCAGGGCGCACATGATATTGACGCCGATGATGCCGCCGTTTGAAATTTCTTTGGCGCGGCGGATGTGGAAGGCGAGGGCGCGAAGATTGGCGCTTAAGGGATCACGCGCGAATTCCGGATCGCGCCAGCCGGGCTGGGCGGCGGAGATGATGCCGATTCCGCCGGCTTTGGCAACGGCACCGGCGAGGGATGAGAGGCTGATGCCGACGCCCATTCCGCCTTGGATGATGGGGTATTTGGCGGTGAGATTTCCTATTTTTAAATTTGGTAACATATGAATTCTCCTTTTTGATAAATGGACGATCCCGTGCCCGCCGCCGCGCCGGGGATGTTCCTCCAGGATGGCGCGGTTTCGGAGGCCAGGAAACTCTAAGGCTTTGGGATTTTGCTAAGGGCGCTTGAAAAAACGGCGAACTCGCTGCGCTCAGACAGTGCCGTTTTTTCAAGCAACGCAAAATTCCATAGCCTAAGAGTTTGCAGGCCTCCTGCAAATGCGCCATCCTGGAGGAACATCCCCGACACGGCGGCGGGCACGGGATCTGGTATTGGTAAAAATGTAATGTTAAAAACCTTACTATATGGTTTTGAAAACTAGATATATAATACTTTGAATATCAAAGTATGTCAAGAGGGAAAATGAGAAAAAGGTGATTGATAGGGGGTGGGAGGTGTGGTAGAGTGGGAGATAGAAAGAAAAGTTAAGACAGGAGGATGAAGAATGATGTTAAAGGATCTGGTATTAAAAAACAGGAGGCTGATGAAAAGATGTTAAAGGATCTGGTGTTGAAGAACAGGAGTTATCGTGGTTTTGATGAGTCGGTGCGGATTTCGCGGGAGACGTTGGAAGGGTTTGTGGATTGCGCGCGGCTTTGTCCTTCGAGTGTGAATAAGCAGCCGTTGAAGTATTTTCTGGCGTGGGAGCCGGACGAAGTGGAGAAGGTGCAGGGACTGACGAAGTGGGCGCGGGCGCTGCCGGATATGGTACTGCCGCATCCGGGAAAACGGCCGACGGGTTTTGTTGTGATCTGCCAGGATAAGAGGATTGATGAGAATCTGAACCGGTATCAGAAGGATGTCGGGATTGTGGCGCAGACGATGCTGCTTGCGGCTGTGGAGCAGGGTCTTGGCGGCTGCATGATCGGGAATTTTCAGGCGGGCGAGGTGATGGAAGTGCTTGGACTGCCAGAGGAGATCCGGCC
>OLPK01002027.1_pt1 | contig 10323 bp, 7 predicted proteins | sample 1672261 | NCBI WGS metagenome assembly OLPK01 (sample SAMEA3136665, study PRJEB25190) | human gut metagenome
GCTTGTAGTAGATGACGATGACCGTTCCGACCATAAAGATCAGTGACAAGAAAATTCCGATAAAGAAGATGCCACCAAAGAGGCTATTCAACTCTGCCACATCATTGGCTCGGTTACCTCCATAGACAAATGTTCCTTGGGCCTGTTGGCTACTCAATTCATCGATCATCTTATCATAGCTAGCTACCAGCTTGAGTTGCTGGTCTTCACTGACATTGACATTGAAACCACCATAGATATTGGTATAGATGGCAAGATTTGGAAACTGGGCGATAAAGGCTGAGAGGTCAGGTACGATTAGGTAATTGAAATCCTCCGTTATCATGTTATACATGTTGGGCACGTGATCGGTGATAAAATCCTTGGTCACTTCTTCCTTGACTTGGAAGTCTTGGCCATTGATAGTGAACTGCTTTTGCCCCTTAAGAGCCTTGTTATGAGCAAAGAGGATGACTTGGTTGCCGGTCAGATCGGCCTTCTCTCCGGTCATTTGCTCATAGCTAGCTGTATCAAAGACCAGAAAGACGGTTTTAGGAATGACCTTGCGTTCATCAGCTTGATAGACGGTGAAATCCGTGCCCTTTTGTGATTTGACCCCAAAGTTGGCATAGGTCATCAGGTCACGATTTTTGATCTCAAGATGATGTTCAGACGCAAATTCATCAAATTTCTGATTGATTAGCTCCAGGTCTACCCCTTTTCCTTGAACAGAGAAATCATGAGGCGCCATGATTTTCTTGACCATTTCGCTACCGACATAGATGTTAGTGGCTGCAGAGATGGTCACCAGCACCATGGTCGAGAGGATGGCAATAGTCGCAAGCCCCACTGCATTTTTCTTCATACGATAGATGAGGTTAGAGACCGAGATCATGTTGTTAGGTTGGTAATAATACCCCTTCTTTTTCTTAAGCAGGTGCAAGAAGACGGTGATCCCAGCATTAAAGAGCAGGTAGGTCCCGATCATGACCAAGATAACGGCTAGAAAGAAGATCAAAATCGCAGACATGGGGTCTTTGACAGACAAAGCCAGGTAGTAGCCAAAACCGAGAGAGGCTAAGCCCAGGATGGTTTGGGGCCACAAGAAGCGAGCTTTCTTTTCACCACTCGCTTTCTCACGTGTCAGTTGCAGAGCATTCAAACGAAGAATCCGCCAAGCGTTGAGAAGAACCAAAAGGGCAAAGATGAGACCAAAGGTGACAAAAACTAAGACCACAATCCCAGGTTGGAAGGTGGACACTAGCTGGACCTTCATCTTCATGAGTTTCAAGAGAAAGGCAAAGATCAGCTTGTCAAAAAGGGCTCCAATCAAGACACCGACTGAGATGGTTAGAAAGCCAAAAAGCAAGAGTTCCTTGAAGATCATGCTGATGAGATGGCGTTTTTCAAGGCCTAGCATGCTGTAGATCCCCAGCTCCTTGGAGCGATTTTTCATGACGAAGCTATTGGCATAGAGCACGATGATAGCTCCCGCAGCATTGACCACGAACAGTCCCAAGACCAGGGTAAATATCATGGGATCTCCCCCTCGAAGCTCATGAATGTGAGGATTAAAGGTCAGGGAGTCAAAGAGGTAGGCGATGGTCACTGCGAGAATGACCGCAATCGCAAAGGGATAATAGAGCTTGCGGTTCTTGATCAGATTGGAGCAAGCTAGTTTAGTGGTTAATCGAAACATCTACTCCACCTCACTTGCCATGACTGTCAGGGTATCCGAGATTTCTTGGAACATCTGGCGCTCTGTCTTTTCCCCACGGAAGATCTGATTGTAGAGAATCCCGTCCTTGATAAAGAGCACGCGCTTGGCCCTCGCTGCGGCTGCGGTTGAGTGGGTCACCATGAGAATGGTTTGGCCCATGGTGTTGATATCTTCAAAGACATCTAGCAACGCAGCTGAAGACTTAGAATCCAGTGCCCCTGTTGGCTCATCCGCAAGGAGAATTTCAGGTGAGGTGATGATAGCCCGTGCTACAGCCACCCGTTGTTTTTGCCCACCAGAGATTTCGTAAGGGTATTTTTCAAGCAGTTGGTGGATGCCCAACTCCCGACTGACGCTATCGACCTTGCTCATCATTTCCTTGACCGGTCTGCGAGAGAGGACTAGTGGCAAGAGGATATTGTCCTTGACCGATAAAGTATCGAGCAGGTTAAAGTCTTGAAAGACGAAGCCAAGTTTTTCCCGACGAAAGCTCGAAGCATCCTTGTTCTTGATGGTTGAGGTGTCCGTGCCATTGAGGTAAACTCGCCCTTCCGTCGGCTGGTCCAGCATAGCCAGGATATTGAGGAGGGTGGATTTCCCGGATCCTGATTCCCCCATGATAGCGATGTATTCGCCCTTTTCCACGGTGAAGTGAATATCCTTTAAGGCTTCAACCTGCGTTCCTTGAAAGCGGGTTTTGTAGATTTTTTTGATATGTTGAACATCTAGTAATGACATGCTTTTCTCCTTTTACTAGTAGATCAAGAAAAATTCTTGGGTTTGTTGCAGGACTTGGAGACCAAATTCCGTCTTTTCCAGATCGGTTTGGTTATTTGGTTTCTCAGTCTTTTTGAGTTGTTTCATCCATTTCAAGAGTTTCATTTTCTTGACCTCCTTCATTTGATGAGACTATTGTATAAAAAATAAAAGGCGGCTACCATAACCTAACCTTTCATTTTGACCTTTATTTCTTACATTTTTGTAAGATGGGGAAATCTTAATCCATGACCAACTTCTTTTCTTCAAAGCGAATAGCAACGGTCGTGCCTTGGCCAACCTCTGAATGGAGGGTGATCCTGTGGCCCAATTGCTCTGCGATTTTCTTAGATAGATAAAGCCCAAGCCCTGAGGATTGCTGGGTCAGGTGGCCATTGTAGCCGGAGAAGCCCCGCTCAAAGACGCGAAGCACATCGCTATTTTTGATCCCAATCCCGCTATCTTTTATATAGAGAGTCTGGTTTTTAAAATAAATCTCAATCCCACCGGTACTGGTGTACTTGAGGCTATTGGACAAGAGCTGCTCGATAATGACCAGGAGCCACTTACGATCGGTGATGACCTCCTGATCCAAATCATGCAGATCCACGGTCAAGTTCTTTTGGATAAAAAAGAGGGCATACTTGCGGACCACTTCCTTGACCAAATCTTCAACCGACACGCGCTTTAAGACTAGATCATCATGAAAACTCTCCAGTCGCAGGTACTGCAAAACCAGATTGGCATAGGAGTCAATCTTAAAGAGCTCCTGCTCCATCTGCTGCTTGACAATGGGCGTCTCGACATCTTGCACCAAGAGCTGGCTGGCCGCAATGGGCGTCTTAATCTGGTGAACCCAGAGGGTATAGTAATCCATCAGGTCATTGAACTTGGCCTGGGCTGTCTTCCCTTCCTCCAAGCGCGCCTGCTGTTCTTCCGTGTATTTTTCATAAAGGAGGTGTTCCAGTGGTGAGGCAACCTCTATTTCCTCATAAAGTGCGGCTTTGCGGTAGTCCCGAAAGGTCATGGCGAAATCCCAGATCAAGACACAGAAGGCAAAAAAGCCTAGCACTAGGGTCGCATAGAGGAAAACCGTCCCTGTCTCTGGAAAGAGATAGGCAAAGACCAAATCAATGATCAAAAAGATGACCAATAGATAGAGTAGGCGCCTGCGGGATACCACATACTGCCAGAAGATCGTTCCAAATTTATTCATGGGTCAACCCGTAACCGATGCCTTTCTTGGTTTCGATGAAGTTTGACAAGCCAGCCTCTTCTAATTTCTTGCGAAGGCGGGCCACATTGACAGACAAGGTATTGTCATCAATAAAGAAGTCGCTATTCCAGAGCTCCTTCATCATGTCATCACGCGCCACGATACTGCCTGCATGCTCAAACAGGACGCGCAGGATCTGAAATTCATTCTTGGTCAGCTTGATGACTTCCCCTTCATACACCAAGTCCGTGGACTTGAGATTGAGGATAGCTCCCCGGTGCTCCAGCAGATTTTGATCTGTCCCAAATTCGTAAGAGCGGCGCAAGAGCCCTTGGACCTTGGCAAGGAGGACATTTTGATCAAAAGGCTTGGTGACAAAGTCGTCTCCACCCATATTGATGGCCATGACAATATCCATGGCTTGATCCCGTGAAGAAAGAAACATAATCGGAACCTTTGAAACCTTGCGAATCTCTTGGCACCAGTGGTAGCCATTGTAGAGAGGCAGACCAATATCCATGAGAATCAAGTGGGGGTCACTTTCGACAAAGATCCCGAGGACATCCATAAAATCCTCTACCGCGACTACTTCATAGCCCCATTGTTCCAATAATTGTTTGACTTGTTGGCGGATAATTTCATCGTCTTCTACTAAGAGAATTTTATGCATGGCTTTCTTTCCTTCTTTTTTTCTTCTTCCTATTATAACAGATTAAGAGGCAGAGAAAAAGGCTGTTTCAGAGGGAAAGAAAAACTGAGTCCTGCTTTCTTGATGGGAAGCGCTTTTTCTACATCCATTTTTGTGCTATACTGAAAGAAATAAGACACGGGAGGCACAGATGTCGACTATTTTTGATTACCTAAAAGAAGTGACTTACGATTCCATATATGACCGCCCCTTCAAGGAGCTGGATGTCCTCGCTTTGACAGAGCTGACCTATCTGCCCTTTGGACACATTGTGCCTCAAGGAGATACAACAGGAATTCCAGTGCGCCTGTCTGATGCGATGGAACTGATCGATCGGACTACCGATTTTATCGTGAGTAACCAGCATCTGCAATTAGTCGATGAGTTGGCTACTTCAAAGCGCTTTAAGAACATCAAACTCCTCAACTATGTCGATGAATACGATCCCGATGTGCAAAAACAGTTCGCGGCCATGACCTATCGGCTTAGTCTGGATACGTATTTGGTCGTTTTCAGAGGGACGGATGACACCTTGATCGGCTGGAAGGAAGACTTCCACATGACCTATATGGACCATGTTCCAGCTCAGAAGCGCGCAGCCAGCTACCTGCAACATATCATGAAGGAATTTCCGAAAGGGCGCTTCTTAGTAGCTGGTCACTCCAAAGGAGGAAATCTAGCGGCCTATGCCTCCTCTTACCTACCTGATTCTTTGTTTGAACGGGTCGATGTTATCTACAGCTACGATGCTCCTGGCCTCAACAAGGCCATCATCGAAACCGAAGGCTACCAGCGCACGTCCCCAAACATTCGGCGCTTTGTCCCTCAAGGATCCATCGTTGGCATGATGCTGGAAGTACCAGAACCGACGACCATTGTCAAAAGTCACGCCTTTGGTGGTTTTGCCCAGCATGATGCCTTTACTTGGGAAATCAAGGACTACAGCTTTGTGACCGTTTCAGAAACCAGTCCAGATAGCCAGCAGACCGATCTGACCTTGAAGCAATGGGTTCGCGAAACATCGGCAGAGGAGCGCAAGAAGTTTTTTGACACCTTTTTTGGCATTTTTCTGGATGCCGGTATCACTTCCATCAATGACCTAACGGATCTCAAACAGCTAGCTAAGGCCAAGGAAATCCTCCAAAATGCCCAGGATTTGGATCCAACCGAGCGGGAAATGCTAGAACGCTTAGCCAAGCAGCTCATCGATACCCGCTTTCAAGCGTGGAAAAAATGGCAGACTGTCCCCCGCATCCTGGTTCAAATGGCCGCATTTTTTAAGCAGAAAAAAGTAGTCGAGTCTTCCTCGCCACTGCTCTTAGAACACAAGGTGTGAGGCTCAACAACTGACCTCTTCTATTCACTAGAACGCAAAATGAGGCTGGGACATAAGTCCTAGCCTCTTAATTATCTTTGGATTGTCGAGCAAGACGCAGTGGTTGAGTGGGCTCTACTACGCTGATTTCATCAGCTTTTACAGCCCTACTCAACTGTGCGGAGGTGGGACGACGAAATCGAATTCTAACGAATTACCGATTTCTGTCCCACTCTCTTTTCTATTTTCTATTGGTTCTGAGGAGATGGAGCATCTGGCGTGCTTGCTTCTATTACAGCTGAGCTTGCAGGCTCTGTTTCTTTCTCAGTTGTGGCAGGCTTGCTTCCTTCTGAAGCTGCTGCTTCTTTTTCCACCGGAGTCTCTGTAGCGACAGGCGTTTCAGCTGTGGTAGCTGGTTTGCCCGCTTCGCTTGCAGATGGCGTTGCTGCCAACTCTGCCTGGAAGGCTTGGATGGCCTGTAGTAAGGCTGCTTTATCACTCTTTGGATTAGCCAATTGGTCAAACAGAGCTTCTAAGCGATCAAATACAGCATCACTAGCTCCCTTGTCCTGCAATTGTTGGTGAAGAGCCATCAATTGGTTATAGAGCTGTTGATAAAGAGCGACATCCCCAATTTGAGGTTCTTCCGTTTGCTTTTGTTTTTGCTTTTCAATGGTCTCACTGATTTCGCGTAGAAGTGCTTCGCCACTTGTAATAGCCTTGTCTGGATTAGATTCTTTTCCAAGCTGAGCCAAGCCCGCTTCAAAAGCAGTTCGTTTGCCTTGGTCTTCGACTTGTGGCAAGAGCGACTGGATTTGCTCTAAGAGAGCTGTCAAAATCTTGTTCTGTTGATGGGCTTCTGTTGCCTTATCCAACTCTCCATACAAGCCTTTGAGGAAATCATAAACCGCTACATTGTAGGATGAGGTTTGACTTCCTTTTTGATCCAAAACTGTTTTTTCAATAGGATAGGTTTGGCCTTTTTCTTGGGAGAAGAGCTGGTCAATAGCTTGCTTGGTTTGGTAGAGTTCCATAAAGTGAGACTTGGAATCCCAAGCTTCTTCAAAGGCTTGAGCTCGGTAGAGCTTCAAGGCTAGATCTGCTGCCTTAGTGCGGAGTTCTGGTGTCAAGCGCGCATCGCTCAAGCTTTGGTAGAAATACTTGAGGTAGTCGACCGATGTCACACCCGTCCGATCTTGCATCTCCTGAACAGCTTCTAATAGCTTCCCTTCCTGTTCTAAACGCTTGCTGTCCTTGGCAGTATAGGCTTCCTGCAATTGAGAGACCAACTCTTCCTTCTTCAATTGGAAGGCTTCTGTGTCTAGCAAGCGCACTTGTTCCAGCAATTCTTGGTAACGACGATCCAAGGCTGTCTCTTCTTTTGGTTTGACCACTTGGGTCGCATGAATGTACTGCGCATCAACCTGTTTGAGACTTGCAAGATAGCCCTCTGTTGAGTTACTTGGGAAACTCTTGACATTTTCCAAGAAGTGGCCCAAGATGAGCTCAATCCGTCTTTGTTGCAATGGATCAGAAGCATAGAGGCTGCGGCTTTCTGCTAAGAGCTGGTTGACCTTGTCCTCTACTGCTTTTTTGTCCAAGTCACCTTTTTTATAAGACGATTGGATGGTAGGAAGACGGTGAGCTAAGTAATCTGCTAGTCCTGCTGAGCGCACCTTGATGTAGTGGTTGTGATCGCCATGCGGGATGACAAACTGACCATTTTCAATCTGGAGGCTATAAGGTGAAATCCCTGAACGAAGCGCTGTTGCATAGAGTTCATTGATAAAATCTAGTTCAGGATTGCCAGTTTCAAGTGGGATACGGACATGTTCCTTACGAACAGCATAAGGATGGATGTGGGTCGGATCGTATTCTTGGTCTGGATTGTTAAAGACAAAGAAACCATTGGAAATCTTAATGGCCTCGCGAGGGACACCATAGGTCTTGCTGATGTACTGGATCTTTTCCTCATCTGATGCATCACGAGAATAGGTCGCAACATCATCTGTCAGAGGCTGACCCTTGTCCTCTTCTTTCTTACCAGCTAGAGTTGCCTCTGCTGCTGCAATCTCTTGAGGAGAGAGGTCCTTTTTATAGAAATAATGGGCATGGTTGCCATGAGCGACCATATAGCCTTCCTCGTCCTTGCTGATGACCTTATCTGCGTGGAAGCCATGGTCGTGCTCCTCTATGTGATCGTGACTATCTCCATGCTCATGATCAGGATCAACTGGTTTTGTACTTGGACTTGAAGGCCGATTTGGACTTATTTCAGCAGGTGTAGAAGCACCTTGGGCCCGAAGCAGTTGGAATTGCCGCGCCAACTCACGCTCTAAAGGAGATAGGGAGCTATATGGAATAAAGTGGAAATGATCCCCATGAGGGTAGACAATCCCTTGATCGGTCCACTTGGTAATCTTACTTGGATCAAAGACAGAACCATCAGACTCCACATGACGAGAAGTTAGAGGGGCTTTCTGCAATTCTTCGATCAGATTGCTCAGGCTTGGACTCGGTTTCGATGTGGACGGTGTAGACGTCGTTGGGGTTGTCTGTGTATTGGTTGGACTGGCTGATGGCTGGTTACTTGCTTGCTTCCCAAGGTTTGGAGAGGCCTGATCCGGAGTCCCTTGCCCTTGCTCTGTGCTTGCTCCAGCTAGGTGTGAGTTTCCAGCCTGATGGCCGGCTTGACCACCTAAAACGGAGAGGGCTGCTGCTAACTCTCCAGCAGATAAAGCACTCTTTGGAATATAATGGAAATGGCCACCATGTGGCACAATAAAGCCATCCCCTGTATCTGAAATGACATCTCCAGGGCTAAAGACATAACCATCGTCCGTACGGTAGCCACCTCCTGTATGGTTCTTAGCCGTCAGCATCTCTAGAGTCTTTCCTTCTTTCAGCGCTTGACTAGGTTGACGGAAGTCACGGGTCTTGCCTGCCTTATGCGAGGAGCTCGCTTGCACCGATCCCGTTTCCCCTTCTTCTTTAGAGCCCCCTTTTTGCTGTTGGGCAATCTCTTCGATCGAGCGCACATTGACTGTATGTTGGGCATCCTTTAAGTAGAGATAGTATTTCCCAGCGCGTTTGATGATATAGCCATCCTTGACCTTGCTCACGATATCCGCTTCTTGCAGCTGATAAGTTGGATCCCGCAAAATCAACTCTTCACTAAAGATGGCATCAAATGGGACCTTGCCGCTATAGTAATGAAAATGATCCCCATGAGAAGTGACAAAGCCTTCATCTGTAATCTTGATGACAATCTGCTCTGCCTGGGTCTTTTCCTTGGCATTGACCGCTTCGATGCTGTCTTCCTTTTTACTTGATGCAGTCGCTGACGATTTCTTGTCCGCTTGCAAATACTGAATCTGATTCTTTTTCTCTTCCTTGACTTGTGGTTGCTGACTGAGCGCATAGGCACAGAGTCCTAGCCCCAAGGTCGCTACAATTCCAATCGTTCCCTTTTTCTTCATTCTTGATTTACTCCTCTAATTCCTTGGCTAAAGTCGCCATATTTTCTTCTAAATTTTCTAATAGATCCTTATCGTTTTGCGGATCCGCTTCCAGTGGATCCAAGACCTTGACACGCGCCCCTGTTGCCTTGGCGATACTATCTGCCACTTTTGACGACGTGTGCTTTTCCACAAAGATCGTTTTCACCTTGTAGTCTTTGACAAACTGCTGGATCTCGGCCAATTGCCGAGCGGTCGGTTCTTGCTCTGGGGAAATCCCTGCAATCCCTAACTGCTTGAGACCAAAGCGTTTAGCCAGATAAGAAAAGGCCGTATGCTGGGTCACAAAAGTCTTTTGCTTGGCCTTGTCAAAGAGAGGCTGGTAGTGGGCTACCAGTTCCTCACAGCGCTTTTCAAGCTTTTGAGCATTGGTCTGATAGCGCTCCTTGTTCTTTGGATCGATCTCTCCCAAGCGCTGGGCGATGATCTTTCCTTCCTCTGCGATTTTTACAGGATCCAACCAAGTATGCGGATCATACAAGTGCTTGGCTTCTTTTCCCTGACCAGCCTCGACATCCTCTAATCCAGCCACCTTATCAAGGGTCATTCCTTGGCTACCTTCGATCACTCGCAACTTGGAACCTTGAAGATTGGGATCTAAGCGACCGGCCCAAGATTCCAGGGTCTGAGAATGATAGACAAATACATCCGCATCATAGATCTGGGCCACTTCTTTGGTTGAGGGTTCATAATCATGGATCCCTGCACCTGACTGAACCATCCAGATGTCATTTTGATCGCCAGAGATTTCCTTGACCAGAGCATAGATGGGATAAAAACTCGTGACAATTTTAAGACCTTTTTTAGAAGGGGGCTTGCCCGCATTTCCTTGACTTCCACAAGCTGTCAGCAGAAAGAAACCGAGAAACAAGAGTCCCAGAACCTTCATTCTTCTCCTATTCATCCTTCACCTCTTTTTCATTTTCGTTAACTAGTTTATTAATCAGTTAATTAACTAGTTAATAATACTGCGAATCATTTGCTTTGTCAAGCTTTTTTTACATTTTTTTCCTTTTAATGCTAGAGACTAACAGTTGCCTAGACTCCACGAGCCTTCCTTGCAGTAAAAAAGAGGCTGGGACAAAAGTCCTAACCTCTCAATTGTCTTTGGATTATCGAGCAAGACGCAGT